>Ga0172382_10012255_pt1 | contig 11213 bp, 8 predicted proteins | sample Leawel138RmetaG_FD_122245 | JGI IMG/M metagenome (GOLD analysis project Ga0172382, IMG submission 122245) | Leachate microbial communities from a municipal landfill in Southern Ontario, Canada - Leachate well 138R metaG | ecosystem: Engineered > Solid waste > Landfill > Unclassified | place...
CCGCCGCTGCCTGCAGTCGCTCCCATTCCGACGCCTCGAGTACGCGATAGGCATGGTGGTGGAACATAGCGTGCGACGGATCGTCCGGAATGTACGACTGGAAATAGGCCGGCCCCTGGGGACCCACTTCGACGAGTTCGAGCATCAACCCTTTGCGAATCCAGGCGTGCGCCGTGGCGATGTCGGGGCCGTGTCGGAGAATCCGAAACCGCTCGATGCCAAATTGCGCGCGGAAACGTTCAGCCGCTCGGTCTACGTCGCGGACGACGTAGCCGAGCTGGTACATGTTCGCAAACGTCAGACCACGCATCTGGATTCCCGTCTCGATCCAGAAGGGGCCTGGTGGGAAAGAGCCATAGTGATCGTCGATCTCCCGAACCAGTGCGGAGTCTCGCTCGGCGCACTTGCCAATTTGCTAACAAAGTGACAAACCGCTGTCCAGCAGCGCGGGAACAAGTTTCTCTTCGGGATCGAGGAATGACCGAGAGAGCGGATCGGAAACCATGCCCGCGCAAACTCAAGATATCGACGGACACTTAGAGCCATGACCCCCACGATCGGCATCATCGGCCTGGGCAATGCAGGGCAAGCGTTGGCTCAGGCTTTGTCGGCGAACTACAAGCTGCACCTCTACGACGTCGCGCCTGGACGGGGGGAACAGGCGGCAACCCGATGCGCGCTACCACCGATTGTCGCCGCGAGCGCCGCCCTGTGTGCCTCGGCCGTCGACGTGCTGCTTCTCTCATTGCCCGCGCCCGAAGCCTCCCTCTCGGTCGCACGCGAGATTGCCGGCGTGGTGCGCCCGGGCACGCTCGTGGTCGAAACGAGCACGGTTCGGCCGGAGGATATCGAGGATCTCCACGCCGTCGTATCCCCTGGGGGCGCGACTGTCATCGACGCGGCGGTCATCGGCGGCGTCCATAAGCTCGGCGCCGGCACAGGCGTATTCCTGGTCGGCCCCTCGGAAAGCGATGCAGGAACCGCCGCGCCCGTGCTGCGGAGCATTGCCGAGGAGATATTCTTCCTCAATGGCCGCGGGGACGGAATGCGTGCGAAACTGGTGGCCAATGCGGTATCGCACACGGCCTATGTCCTGCTGGTGGAGGCGGGCGCCCTCGCCGTGAAGCAGAACATTCCGCTCGACGTGTTCTACCGGCTGATGGAGCGCGAATCCGGTCTCCTACGTCCTCTAACGCATCGTTTCGCCGAGCGCCTGCGCAATGCCGACTTCCAGGGCGGCATGTCGACGATCAACGCGCGCAAGGATTCCGGCCTCATCCTCGATACCGCCCGCGCGCTAGGTGTGCCCTTGTTCGCGATCGCTGCGACGCACGGCGTCTATGAGATCGCGGTCGGCGAAGGATTGGGCGAGCAGGACTACGCCTCGTTGGGCTGGCTCTGGGAGAAATGGGTCGGCATCGACTTTGCCGACAGAGTGCAAGGCGAGAGGGAGCGCTAAGTGGACCTGCCGATGATCCAATTCAACGGGCAGCGGCCGCCCAGCTGTTTAAGGTGGGGCTAGCGGCCATTCGAGGGAAGAACAGCATGACGACGATCGGCTTCATCGGACTGGGTGTGATGGGCGGCGCGATGTGCCGCAATGTTGCCGCCAAGCATCCGGGCACTGTCCTGGCGTTCGACCTATCGACGGCCGCGCGGGACGCGCTGGCCAGCACTTCGGCGCACCTCGTGTCCGACATCGCGGAAATATGGAGCGCTGCGGATATCGTGCTGTTGTCTCTACCTGGCGGTAAGGAGGTGGAGGCCGTCTGCCTCGGGTCGCACGGGCTGCTAACTGCCGAGCCCGGACCGCGGGTGGTGATCGATCTCAGCACAACCTCGGTCGCTACGGCGAGAAAGATTGCTCAAGAGCTCGGTCAGCACGGCGTGGCCTTTGCCGACGCGCCGGTCGCTCGCACGCGCGAGGCCGCGCTACGTGGGGAGCTCAGCATCATGGTGGGCGCCCCGAGCGACCTCTATGCCGAGATCGAACCGACGCTGCGCCATATGGGGACCGATGTGATGCATATCGGTCCCGTCGGCAGCGGGCAGTTCGTCAAGCTGATCAACAACGCGCTGCTCGACATCAACGTGATCGCGATCGCTGAAGCGATCGGCATGGCCGAGAGGGCCGGGGTCGATCCGGCCGTGATGGTCGAGGCGGTGTCCAAGGGGTCGGGCGACAGTTATGCGCTGCACCATCATGCGCCCAAGTCGATGCTGCCGCGCACCTATCCTGAGAAATCGTTTCCGCCGGAATACAAGATCAAGGACCTGACCTATCTCCTCGAACTGGCGGCCGACTTGAACACCCCCGCGCGGTCGATGGAGCTGGCGCTTCGTTATTACGAGGAGACCATTGCGGCTGGCTATGGCGGTCGTTATTTCACCGCGGTGCGCGAGTTCATTTCGGCCAGCATCCCCGTGCGGGGCGCCGCGACTCCGTCGGCTGCCTCCCCGTCCAAGCAATCGCGTTGAGCTACCCGTCGTCGCCTCGCACCCATCGCGCAGCGCGCTTCAAGACAGGAAGTGCATCGGGATAGGCCTCTTCGAAGGCAAGGGGCTTGCCGTCTTCGATCGTCCCCAGCGCGAAGATGGGTCCGCTGGCGCAGGCGCAGCCAGCGAGCGTGGCCGGGCGGATTGAATTTCCGGAGGGATCGATTCGAGCGGCAACCCCTACCGCAGGTCCGGAACCTACCCTCGTCTGACTGGTGTGAACCGACGATGCGGCGATCCCGTCCGCTCTGTCAGGTATCGGAGTGACGACTGTTCGTGGCGACTTGGGCAAAGCCGGTCGCAGAACCGCCAGCAATGTTGCGGCCAAGCTAAGGTCGATCACTGCACTCTCATCGTTCGAATTGCAGACCATCTTCTTGGCACCTTTTTGATCACTGTCCAGGCTCCCTCATGGCGCGAACGAGACGCGGGGGCAGTCAGGCCTGCGCGGCGACTGCATCGATACATGTTCCGTCTGACAGAACGAACGTTCTTTTATTATTGACAGCTGCGTTCGCGTCAAACACCCTCGCGCATCGCGAGAGGCCGATCCGCGCCCGTCTTTTCTGAAAGGGATATCGAGTTGAAACCAGTGCCCCAGATCCCAAGGCCCTCAACTCTTGACGTAGCAGCCTATATCTCGCCGGAATTCGCGGCAGCCGAGCGAGGCAAGCTCTGGAGCAAGGTGTGGCAGCAAGCCTGTCGACTGGAGGAACTGCCCGAGCCCGGCAGCTTCATCACCTATGATATCGGGCTCGATTCGATTCTGATCGTGCGCGACGCGAGAGGCGCGATTCACGCGCATCACAACGTTTGTCCGCACCGCGGTCGTCGCCTTGTCGACGTCCCGCCGGGCGCACACCACGCCGAAGGCCGCCGACTGTCCTTCGTATGCGGCTTTCACGGCTGGACCTTCGATCCGAAGGGGCAATGCACCTACGTGCGCAACATCGCCGACTGGCAGGGAGAATTGACCGAGGACCGCACGCGCCTCGAGCCTGTTCGCTGCGACACCTGGGGTGGCTGGATCTGGATCAATCTCGACCCGGCTTGCGAGCCGCTCCGGGACTACCTTGAACCCGCAGCCACGATCCTCGACCCCTTCCAGCTGGAGAACATGCGGCCGCGCTGGCGGAGGTGGCTGAACTTCGACTGCAATTGGAAAGTGGCGCTCGAAGCCTTCAGCGAGACCTATCACGTTCCGGGAACCCATCCGGAATTCATGGAGTTCGGCGACTTCACCGGCTGGGGCAGACAGCGCGGGAAGCACAGCCACATCGGCTACGATGCGCCCGAGGGCCTGGACGAGAACAAGGCCAAGCTGCGGCTCGGGGCGGGCGACGACCCTCGTATCTCGACGGCTGAGATGCAAGTCTACACATGGCGCGAGGTCAACACCAACACGACGAAGACCCTCGTCGACGCTTCGCTGCGCCTGGTCGACGAACTGCCCGAAGGGACGCCAGCTGATGCCGTCTTGCGCCATTGGTTGGACAGCGCCAGATCCGACGATGAGGCGCGCGGCGTTTTCTGGCCTCGTATCGATCCGCAAGCGGTCGGTGAGAGCGGTACCTCGTGGCAGATCTTTCCCAATGTCCAGATCGGCCACGCGGTAAACAACATGCTCTGCTATCGGGCTCGGCCGATCGGGATCGACCCGGACCGCTGCATCTTCGAAGTGGCGGTCTATGAACTGTACCCGGCCGGCGAGGAACCGGAGACGAGTTGGGAATATCTCGAGCGCGACGACCCGAAGTGGGGAAGCGTGCTGCCGCAGGATTTCGCAAACATGGCGGCTGTCCAGCTGGGCATGAAGAGCCTTGGATTTCGGGGCGCTCAGCCCAATCCCAACGCCGAAGGCGCCGTCGCGAGCCTTCACCGGAACCTTGCGCAGTACATGGAGTCCAAACCGCCGGAACCGTTTGTCGAACAACGATGCTCGAGATGAGTCTTTGCCGTCAAAGCCTCTTGCGGTGAAGAGGTCGGAGCCGCGGCTGGCAAAGCCAATTTGGTTGGCGCTTGATGAGCGCTCCAGAACGCGGCCGCATACCGCTCGCAGGATTGCCGCCGCGACGATCGGATGCGGGCCGTTGGCTGGCACGAGTGAGCGAAGCGCGCCGGTGAAGCACAGGCGGCATGTGCCGGTGGTTATGCCGTCTGAACCGCCCGGTTCACCCGGCGGAGCGCCGTCGCCGCCAGCGGTCGTCGAAAGGACTTCGCCGGGCGATGAGGCCAAGCCCGGCCGCCGGGCTTGGCAGGAGAACATTGCGCCCAGGCGCAATTTCGGGAGCGGAAACATCGCCTCAACAAAGGCAGCCGAAGGCGTGGCTTGGTCAGCGTGGCGGACCCAGATTGGCGCTTAGAGCAATGCCGAATGATCGTGGGAATACGGAGAGGGACAAGCTTTGACTAACAATCTTGACGCCTTGGCGGACGAGCGCGAATGGCGGCGGCACTGGCCGATGGTCCTGGCCGCGATGGTCGGGGTCTCCTTCGCGATGATCCCGACCTTGACCTTGGGTCTCTTCATGGCTCCGCTCCAGGCCGAGTTCGGTTGGACGCGAACAGAGATTTCCGCCGGGCTGACGGTCTTCTCGCTCGTCAACCTGCCGTTGGTTCCGCTGGCAGGGATACTGGTGGACCGGTACGGATCGCGGCGGCTCGCCCTGCCCGGACTCGTGCTCTCGAGCTTCGCCTTTTCGGCGTTCGGCCTCCTGAACGGCTCGCTGGTGCAATGGTTCGGCACCTGGCTTCTGTTCACCGTGGTTGCGCTCGCCATCAACATCATGGTCTGGACGACGGCCGTATCGTCCGCGTTCACGAAGAGCCGGGGCATGGCCATCGCGCTGGTATTGAGCGGTTCGGCCCTCAGCCAGGCGATCGCTCCGACGGCATCACGCTGGCTGATCGACGAGATCGGCTGGCGGGGAGCCTATTTCGCGCTCGGCGGTCTCTGGGGCGGCATAGCATTCGTTCTGGGCTTCTTCCTGTTTCATGACGGCGCCCGCGCGCAGGCCGCGCGCGGCAGCGACGTCACGATCCAGGCAATATCGGTGCCGGGGCTCACGCTCGGGGAGGCCCTGCGACGGCTGACGCTGTATCGCATCGGGCTGGCCATGTTCCTCCAGACGATGTTCACCTCCGCAGCCATCGTTCACATGATACCGATGCTGACTTCGATGGGTCTCGATCGGGCCGGAGCGGCCTCGCTCACCCTTGTATTCGCGGCAGCCACGCTCGCCGGAAAGCTGGTTACGGGGTGGCTGGTCGATCGAGTGAGTGCGGCTTGGCTTCCGGCGATCTCCTACGGCGGCCCGGCGCTCTCCTGTATCCTGATGATGCAAGGACCGGGTTCGGTGGAAATCCTAGCCGTGGCGATCGCGATCCTGGGGTACAGTGCTGGCGCGGCGATGCAGCTCACGGCCTACCTTGCCACGCGGTATGTCGGGTTGCGAAGCTTTGGAACTGTCTACGGTGTGTTCTCAACGCTCATGGCCCTTGCCGGCGGCACTGGTCCGCTCATTGCCGGTATGATTTTCGACCGCACTGACACCTATGCGCTGATGCTGACGAGCGGCTTCGTCGCAACGGCCATCGCCGGATTGGCGACTTTGCGACTGGGCCCCTATCCCGATTTCTCAAGCCAGGAAAGCCTGCGGAGCGAAGGGGTCGCCGCCCGCCCGCTCCTGGGGTGTGACACCGTAGACGCCGGCACTTAATCATACAGGTTCTATCTGACAGAACGTGAGTTCCTTTTATATTGACTCGCCTGGGTGGCGCCGATAGCCATCGGCCTGTGAATGCAAGCACGTAGACGAGAGCTCCCCTGGCGCGTCGCTCGGTGATGATACGGGCCACGCTATGATTACCGGACCTGTCGAGACGGAGCGGAAGGTGGCCTCGTCCCTTTTAGTTCGGTGATCTGCCGGTGGGCCGTTGCCCAAGCGGCGTTGGTGCTTGCGGCATGCAAATCCGCCACTAGGCGGCAGACAAAGGAGAGAACGTGATGTCTTCAGGCGGCGGGCAGGCAAATGGTGATGCGGATAGGCTGAGCATCGTGCTCACGGGCCAGGCCCTTATCCAATCCGACACCCGCAAGCTCTGGCCCGATCTTGTCAGCAAGATCCGACCAATCCTCGAAGGCGATGTCGTCTTCACGAACTTCGAGTCCATGATCCTCGAGCAGGAAGACTCGATGGACGAGCTCCCGCCTCTCAACCGTGGGCACTACGGCCCGGTCGAAATGCTCGATGTCTTGCAGGAAATGGGGTTCAATCTTCTCGCGACGGCTAATAATCACGCCTACGACCTTGGCCCAAAGGGCGTCTTGCGCGTCATCGATCGAATCAAGGAGCGCGGCTTCGGCTATGCCGGGACCGGCGCCGACGCAGCGGCAGCAGCAGCGCCCGGCTATATCGACACCCCCCACGGCAAGGTCAGCCTTATCGCGACCGCGACTGGAGCGCTGCTCGAGAACGGCGCGGCCACCGACTCTAAGCCTGGTGTCAACGAGCTGCCCCTGGTGGACGGGATTCCGGATTTGGACGCTGGCCACCCTGAGGCGCACGCTGCCCGCCGGATCTTGGACAGTATCGCAGCCGCTCGCGAGAACTCCGACATCGTGATCGCCTACCATCACAATCACGAATTCGATAAGAACTTCGTCGAGATACTGCAGCACCGCCTGCCAGAACGGCTGCTTCCGCCGCGCTGGATGAAGGCTTGGGTAAGGCGGCAAATCGACGCCGGTGCCGACATGGTCGTCCTGCAGGGTTTGCCAATCGCGACCGGTCTGGACTTCTACAAGGGAAGACCGATTTTCTACAACATGGGCAATTTCATGTTCCAGCTCGACGCTGCCCATAAGGAAATTTTTCCATTCGACGTCTTCCAAAGCGTCGTGGCGCGGGTCGAGTACGAAGGCCGCAAGCTCAAGGCAATCTCGTTTCGGCCGATCGAGCTAACCGACTATATTCATTCAGATGAGAGCCGGATCATTTCCGGGATTCCGACGCCTTCAACCGGCGCGCGTGCGCACGCGATGCTTTGGCAGATCAAGGAAACGTCGCGTGCCTGGGGTACGGCCGTGAATATCGAAGGGGATGTGGCGGTCGTCGACCTCAGCCGTATCGATGAGGGTCAGCCCCAGCTCGCCAAGGCCTGGTGATGCCGGGCTCGGCGAGTCGCGCGCATCCCTTGCCTGCCACTCGCGAGAGATCGCGTCCATAGCGCCACAAAATCGAAGCCCCCCACATTCAGCCGCTGGAGTGAAGCATGGCGATTGCCGACGTCTCGACCAAGAATATTGCACAACTCGTGTCGCTCGAGGGACGCCGCGCCGTGATCACGGGCGGAGCCCAAGGTCTCGGCAAGGCGATCGCCGCGCGATTGGCCGAAGCGGGCGCCGAGATCATAATCGGTGACCTGCAGGAGGATCTGGCCCGGACGGCGGCGGAGGAACTCGGCGAGGCCCACGGAGTCCGTACGGTTGCCGTGAAAATGGATGTTACCGACCCTCAATCGGTCGAGGCTGCGGCCGAGCGTGCCGTCGCGGAACTCGGGGGTGTCGATATCTGGGTGAACAACGCCGGAATATTCCCGAACCGTCTCATTGCCGATATGACCGTCGATGTTTGGGACCAGGTGATGGCAATCAATCTGCGCGGGATGTTTCTCGGCTCCCAGCAGGCCGCACGGTGCATGCGGGCCGGCGATGGCGGCGTCATCGTCAACATCGCTTCTGCCGCCGGCTTTCGTGGCGGAGCTCCAGGCATGTCGGCCTATGCGACGTCCAAGCACGGCGTGCGCGGCATCACCCGTCAGCTCGCAGTCGAACTGGCGCCCTCCGGCATTCGCGTGCTCGGCGTCGCCCCAACCTACTGCGTAACGGAAGGAACGACGTCCGCCCGACTGGCCAATTCCAGCCAGCAAAGGGATATTCCCAAGGAGCTTCCGCAACTTCTGACCACCCGGCTCGGGCGGGTCGGGGTTCCCGACGATATTGCCAGGGTCGTCCTGTTCTGTGCGTCCGACATGTCGATATTCATGACCGGCAGCACCCTCCTCGCGGACGCCGGCGAGACCGCCTAATCTTTGAACGCGAAGGCGTACGTGTCGAACATTGGATCAATGGCCCCGGATCGATATCCGGGCAACGCGATCGTTCCCGGTCCGACAGACCGGCATGATGGACGCCAATCCGCAATATCTGCCGGCGATGGAAGCCGTCTCGCGCTCAAACGTAACGGGAAAGCTAGTGAAATTGCCTCTTTCGGCTCGTTGCTGGGGTCCGAGAAGGGAGTTGAGTGACGGCCGGCACTATCCTTGCCAACGGTATATCGGCTTCGGCAATAGTCGATCGCGGCGCCGGGAGAGCAGAGCGTGGTGACTTCATGAAGGCTCACCAACTCCAGGCAAACCGCGACCAGGAACGGCCAGCTTAAACATCGGGAACATCACACAGTCGGGGGCTCCGAAGAGAAGTTTGTCAATCGACCGAACAGGGGAGAAAGACATGAGTAGATGTCGCGTAACCCGCTGCAGCCCAGAAGCCCATTTTGCCTGGCGCTGACCAACTCCGTCGTCGCAGCGCTTCGTGCGACAGCTACACGGGGTTGTGCCCCGTCAGCACCAATGGCACAGATTTGAGGTTGTGATATAAGGAGGATCTGGGCTTCGTCGCAGTGACGAAGGAACGAAGATGAAGCCCAGATCCTCCAATGCAAAATCGCCGGTGAAGGCTGCTGCAGAGCGGGTGGTGAAGGACATCCGGCGACAGACCCGGCGCCACTTCTCGGCCGAGGACAAAATCCGGATTGTGCTGGAAGGCCTGCGCGGTGACGACAGCATCGCCGAGCTGTGCCGCAAGGAAGGCATCGCGCAGAGCCTGTATTACACCTGGTCGAAGGAGTTCATGGAAGCGGGCAAGCGCCGCTTGGCCGGGGACACCGCCCGTGCCGCGACCACCGGCGAAGTGCAGGACCTGCGCCGCGAAGCCCGGGCGCTCAAGGAATGCGTAGCCGATCTGACGCTCGAAAACCGGCTGCTCAAAAAAAGCATGATCGCGGATGGGGAAGGCGGCGAATGAGGTATTCCGCATCCGAGAAGCTCGAGATCATCAGGATCGTCGAGCAGTCGCACCTGCCAGCGAAGCGGACGCTGGACCAGCTCGGTATCCCGCGCCGGACGTTCTACCGCTGGTACGAGCGCTACCTCGAAGGCGGACCGGAAGCGTTGGAAGATCGGCCATCGGCGCCGAGCCGGGTGTGGAATCGCATCCCGGCCAAGATCCAGGACCAGATCATCGAGCTGGCGCTGGAACAGTCCGAGCTGAGCCCCCGGGAGCTGGCTATGCGCTTCACCGATGAGCAGCGCTACTTCGTGTCGGAAGCCACGGTTTACCGGCTCTTGAAGGCCCACGACCTGATCACCAGCCCGGCCTACGTCGTGATCAAGGCCGCCGATCAGTTCCACACCAAGACCACCCGGCCGAACGAGATGTGGCAGACCGACTTCACCTACTTCAAGATCATCGGGTGGGGCTGGATGTACCTGTCGACCGTACTCGACGACTTCTCGCGCTACATCATCGCTTGGAAGCTATGCACCAACATGCGCGCCGAGGACGTGACCGACACGCTGGACCTCGCGCTCGCGGCTTCCGGCTGTGACAGCGCCACGGTGCTGCACAAGCCTCGGCTGCTCAGCGACAACGGCCCCAGCTACATCGCCGGCGAACTGGCCGAATACATCGAGGCCCGGAAGATGAGCCACGTGCGCGGCGCCCCCTGTCATCCCCAGACCCAGGGCAAGATCGAGCGTTGGCATCAGACCTTGAAGGACCGCATCCTGCTGGAGAACTACTTCCTGCCCGGCGACCTCGAAGCCCAGATCGAGGCCTTCGTCGAGCACTACAACCACCAGCGTTACCACGAGAGCCTGGCCAACGTGACGCCCGCCGACGCCTACTTCGGCAGGGCTCCGGCCATCATCAAACAGCGCGAAAGGATCAAGCGACAGACCATCGAACACCGGCGCTTGCAGCACCGCAAGATCGCCGCCTAACATTAACCCCCAGACGAGGCCCGCTCTCCGCTAATCTACGCCGCGATCTGCGCCAAATGTTCTGACGACGGACAGTTGCAATTCCATAGCGGAACACCCGACTGAGCACGCTGCGCATCCGCCGGGCGCTTTCGTATCGGCCGGTCGCCTCAACCTTGCGTAGAACTGCCAGCACCTCTTGCGGCGTGATCTTCGAGATCGGCAGGCTGCCGATCATTGGATAGGCCATGCCGAGGAGCCAGCGAATCTTGTCGAGCGTGATCGGTGCACGACCCTCCCGCTCATTCTTCAAGACCCATTCCTCTGCAATCGTCTTGAACGTGTTATCGGCTGCGACCTTACGCGCGAGGATTTCAATCCTCTTCTCGGCTGCGGGATCAAGACCAGTGGCGATCTGTTGCCGCGCTTTGTCACGTTGCTGGCGCGCTCCGGCGATCCCCACGTCGGGCCAGGCGCCGAAATAGAGCGTCTTCTGCCGGCCGAGGTGCCGATAGTTCATGCGCCAGAGTTTCGCACCGTTCGTCTTGACGACGAGGTACAGCCCATCGGAGTCGGCCATCTTGTAGGCCTTGTCTCTGGGCTTAGCGTTGGTGATCTGGATGTGATTCAGTGCCATGATGGTGCCAGCTCCAAGGGGCTCGCCGGAACCATCA
>Ga0172382_10012256_pt1 | contig 11212 bp, 9 predicted proteins | sample Leawel138RmetaG_FD_122245 | JGI IMG/M metagenome (GOLD analysis project Ga0172382, IMG submission 122245) | Leachate microbial communities from a municipal landfill in Southern Ontario, Canada - Leachate well 138R metaG | ecosystem: Engineered > Solid waste > Landfill > Unclassified | place...
CAAGTAACAAATAGGAACAATCCGCCTTCTGGCTTTGTCCAAGTAATTTCTTTTGGCATAAACTCTTCAAGAGCTGCAAGCATACCATCACGTTTTTCACGATATGAGTCAACAATGCCTTTGATATTTTTATCAATCAAGCCTTTTTCCATATATCTTGCTGCGATTCTTTGTGTGAATGGAGGAGTACAAAGGTCTGTAGATTGTTTTGCAACGACTATTTTATCGATAATTTCTGGATGTGCGATTACCCAGCCAATTCTAAAGCCTGGAGCAAATATCTTTGAGAATGTACCCAAGCTGATTACATGGCCTGTATTGTCGAGTGAGAAGATTGTAGGCACGTGATCGCCTTCAAAGCGAAGTTCACGATATGGGCTATCTTCAAGGATCAATACATTGTATTTCTTTGCAATAGCCAAGATTTCTTCTCTTCTTTGTTTTGGCATTGTAAGTCCAGCAGGGTTTTGGAAATCGGGAATAGTATAAATAAACTTAGGAGTAATATTCTTTTGTTTTAGTTCTTCTAATTTTTTCTCAAGTAATTCTGCACTCATACCGTGCTCATCCAATGGAATACCGTGCATTTGAGCACCATAGCTATTAAATGCACCCAATCCGCCTAAATATGATGGAAGACCACAGATAATAGAATCACCGCGATTGATAAAGATTTTTGCTATTAAATCAAGAGCTTGTTGTGATGCAGTAACAATAATTACGTTATCAATAGTGATATCAAAACCTTCTTGTTGATATTTTTTTACAATCTCTTTTCTAAGTAACATATCGCCTTCTGTTGCACCGTATTGAAGAGCAAGAGCAGGCTCTTTTTCCATCATTTCCTGAATAATAACTTTTAAGTCTTCTACGGGAAATGATTCTGGCGCTGGCAAACCACCAGCAAAAGAAATAACTTCAGGCCTCTGAGTAAGCTTTAAAAGCTCTCTGATTGCAGATCTTTTCATACCTTTGGAATTAGTTGAAAAGATGTCGTTTAAGTTGCTAATCATGGCAACCTCCTTTAATTATATTTATGAATTTATGTATTTTTGTATTGAATAGTCATGAAGTTGTCTCTCGATATGCTCAATATACTTATAATCTATTTCTAAAGCTATATCGTATTCATTATTTGACTCATTATATTCTATTTCTGTTACAGTGCCATTTTGGTGAAGAAAGTTTATCAAAGCCACATTCTCCATAGGAATCTTGTAATTCACAAGCATCTTTCTTTTCTTCAAATAATAATTTATTTTTTCATAAAGAGTATCAATATTTAGACCAGTTTTTGCAGAGATAAATACAGAGTCTGGATATTTCTCCTTTAATTGCTTTTTCAAAAATAAAGATGTTAAGGAATTACATAAATCCCATTTATTAAAGACGAGCAAAATGTTCTTATCTGCGGCGTTAATATCTTTTAAAACAGCATCAACAGACTCGATTAGCTCGTAAAGTCTTGCACTCGATGCATCAACGACATGAAGTAAAAGATCTGCTTCTAATACCTCATACAATGTTGAATAAAAAGATTGTATCAATAGTGGTGGCAGCTCATTTATAAAGCCGATTGTATCTGTAATTAAAATCTTTTCGTTGTTTTTATTTTTCACCACTCTTGTTGTGGCGTCAAGCGTTGCAAATAATTTATCTGCAGTATAGATTTGAGCGTTTGTGAGCTTATTAAAGAGAGTTGATTTGCCTGCATTTGTATAGCCAACCAACGATATAGACAATATATCATCTCGTCTTTTTCTTTTTACTTCTGTATGCTTACGAATATCATCCAACTTCTTTTTCAGTTGTGCGATTCTGCCTTTTATTAATCGCCTATCCTTTTCAAGCTGCTTTTCTCCTGGACCTCTCGCCCCAATCATTCCACCATCTATACGCGAAAAATGCTCCCACATATTCTTTAGTTTGGAATAGCTATACTCAAGCTGTGCAACCTCTACTTGAATCTTAGCCTCACGTGTTTTTGCATGTTGTGAAAATATATCCAAAATAAGCTCGGTTCGGTCAATAATTCTACATTTGCTAATATTTGTAATATTCCTTGTCTGAGCAGGACTTAGATTATCATTAAAGATAAGAGTTTTCACGTTCTGTTTTTTTGCTTCATCAACAATTTCTTGCAATTTGCCTTTACCGATCCAAGTGGCTGGGTTTGCTTTATCAAGCATTTGCACAAATGAGTCAACATGCACAAATTCGGCAGTCTTTGATAATAATCTCAACTCTTCCATAGACTCCAAATAATCATCTTTTTTGGTGTCTTTATTATGTAAGCCAATTAAGAATACTCTTTCACGAGTATCGTTGGCAGAAAGTAAAAATGCTTTATCTTTTTTCTCGTTATTGTGAATCATAAACTCTTATTTTTCTAAGCTTCTTTCTCCATTCAATGTATGCGTTTTTGACTTCTAATATAAAAAGTGTCTTTTTGTCATCATTTTCGAAAGTTATTATATCCATTGAGTGAATCTTACCGTCTTTTGCTTTAAAGCTTTTGACTGGTAATTCGACTAATATTTCATTATCCTTTCTCAAAATAGTTATTTCATTTAAAAACAATCCGCCTTCGAGCTGTATTACTGCTCTTGCCTCTACTATACCATAGTTTACATCACGAAATTTTATTTGCATAAATCTGTCTCTTCCTTCTTTTTCACACTATATAAACAAGATTATATTAATAGCTATTTAATGGCAAGTATTTTTTTAATTTATTTTACTTTTTTTGCTATTCGTTGAATATATGCTCTATATGCGGCTATTGTGGAGGGTTTGAATATTTGTAAAATAAACTGATTTTTGCTAAAATATCGAATTTATCGTTCTTTAATGTTTTTTGTCAGCATTCATCACTTGCATTTTAAAATATTATTGATTCAGAAGAATGAATTAAAATATATCGTTTTCAAAAATCATTTTTACCAAATAATCCCTCGCTTTTTTATCATAGATCTCTTAGCCACTCCTACTACACTCCTACTACACTCCTACTACTACCTGGAGGGAAGTAGCAGGAGTGCTTAAGAGATAGTGTTACGCTAAACAGGGCTTTTAACATTGCATACAAGAATAATTAGCAATAATTCACTATTTTAGAAGTGTCCTTTTTATGAATTTCTTTTGTGTGCAAAAAACTCTTTTAATAATTCTGAGCATTCACCCTCTAAAATGCCTTTTATGAGCTTTGGCTCGTGATTGAACCTCTTGTCTTGAAGTACGTTGTAAATCGAACCACAAACCCCTGATTTTGCATCTTTAGCACCATAAACTACGGTGCCTACCCGCGACAAAATAATCGACCCTGCACACATCATGCAAGGCTCAAGAGTTATATAAAGTGTATAGTCATAGAGATATTTATTTGTTTTTAAAAGCTCGTCAATTACCAATTTTTCAGCATGTGCAAGAGGGTTTTGTGTCTGCCTGGTCTTATTATGTTCTGCATATATTAATTCATTATTACACACAGCGATAGCAGCAACGGGTATCTCGTCTTCAAGAGTTGCTTTCTTTGCTTCTTTGATAGCCAAAGCCATCCAATATTCATGAGATTTGCTCATATAAAAAGCTTGGCTTTTAGTTAATCCTCGTCAGGATCATAAGGTCCTATGACTTTTAAATCAGCAGCATTAACAGTGATTGCAACAGCACTTTTCATTACATTGACATTGAGTATTACTTTCTCCATATTATCAGTGTTTTCCACAATCCCTTCTTCACCCTTCAAGGGTCCAGCCATAAAGCATACACGCATTCCTTTTTCAAGATAAATATGCTGTTCAATTGGTATATTGGATGATCTTGCTATAAGAATTCTTTTCAAGTCTCTGATTAGCTCTTCTTGTACATCAACTCTTAAAAAATTCACAATACAACCTGAACGTATCAATACTTCTTTTTCTTTTAGAGTGCATTTAGAAAAGAAATAACCAGGAAAAAGTGGCTTTGTAAAAACTACCTTTTTGTAAGCATATGCTCTTTCTGCCTCATTTTGAGGCAGATAGTAGTCAATCCCATAATCTTGAGACCACCGTGCAAGCTTTTTTTCATGCTGTGGCTTGGTATAAATCACATTCCACTTTTTCCCATCATCTGATAGATCTAAACTACCAAATAACTCATCTACATAAACGGGTTGATTTGATCTTGTCTTATTCATCTTAATTATAAAAGTGTAATCTTATCTGACTTTATGTTCTTTGCAGCATTTCTGGTATCTAAAACAGCTTTTGCATTGCCAACAATATCTTGATAATCAAAGTCAGAGTGATCAGTCATAATGATTACAAGGTCATAATCTTGTGGGTTTGCTTGCTTTGTGCTTGTGTATTTCTTGTTGTTCAAGTGGTTTGTAAAGCTTGCGACCCATGGGTCATAATAATCAAAGTTTGCATTCCAGTCTTCCAACAAGAGTATTAAATTTTGAATAGGGGACTCTCTTACATCTTCAATATCCTTTTTATACGATGCACCAAGCAATAGTATTTTTGATTCAGAAATTGCTATCCCCGATTTATTGAGAATCCTTGATGCTTTATTGAGCACAAATTCGGGCATTCCCATATTAATCTCACCTGCCAGCTCGATCATTCGTGTATGATAGTCATATTCACGAGCTTTCCAAGTCAAATAAAATGGGTCAATAGGTATACAATGCCCACCAACACCAGGACCAGGATAGAAAGCCATAAAGCCATAAGGCTTTGTCTTTGCAGCATCTATTACTTCCCAGAAATTAATTCCCATACGTTCGCACAATATTGTCATTTCATTTGCTAAAGCGATATTGATATTCCTAAAGGTATTTTCAAAGATCTTTTCCATCTCAGCTATAACAGGAGATGATGCTAAATACACACTTGAGTCAAGTACATTTTCGTAAAAGGCTTTTGCCACAATATTACAATTATCTGTCACGCCTCCGACTACTTTTGGGGTATTATTAGTTTTAAAATCTTTATTACCAGGATCAACACGCTCTGGTGAAAAAGCTACATATGCAGTTTTACCAATTACAAAGCCTTTTTCCTCAATTGGCGGCACAATTACTTCTTGCGTTGTACCAGGGTAAGTGGTTGACTCAAGCACAACTAAAGTATTTTCAGAAAGGTGTTCTACAATTGAATCAATAGCACTTTGAATATACCTCATATCTGGTTGATGATGCTTGTCCAACGGTGATGGTACTGCTATTGCAATCACATCCACATCTTTGATTAAAGAATAATCATTGCTTGCTATTAGATTGCCACTATTTACAACATTTACTAAATCACTGTCATCAACATCGCCAATATAATTTTCACCAGAATTAATTCTTTGAATATTATTCTTGTTCACATCGATACCGATTACCTTAAAACCTTTTTTTGCAACTGTTACTGCCAATGGTAAACCAACATAACCTAAGCCAATAACAGCTACAGATGATTCTCTGTTCTTAATTTTCTCTGCTAAATTAATTGATTGTTTCATACTACCTCTTTAAACAACAATTTAATATTTATAATGTTCTGATTTATATGGTCCATTTACTTTCACACCAATATATTCTGCTTGATCTTCAGTAAGTTTTGTAAGCTTTACGCCAAGCTTTTCTAAATGCAAGCGAGCTACTTCCTCATCAAGCTCTTTAGGCAACAGATAAACGCCTAATTCATGCTTTTCTTGCCATAACTTAAGCTGTGCCAGCACCTGATTTGTAAACGAATTACTCATCACAAAAGATGGGTGCCCTGTTGCATTACCCAAATTCACCAAACGTCCCTCTGATAGCAAAATAATTGAATGCTTATCTGGGAATATAATCTTATCTACTTGTGGCTTTATATTTTCTTTTACTATGCCGGGCAATTCATAAAGCTTTTCTACTTGAATCTCATTGTCAAAGTGCCCTATATTGCAGACGATTGCTTGATCTTTCATTTGTTCCATGTGTTCAACTTTGATAACGTCTTTATTTCCTGTTGCGGTAACAAAGATATCTGCATAAGAAAGGGCATCTTCAAGTGTTTTTACTTCATATCCTTCCATCGCTGCCTGCAGGGCACAAATTGGGTCAATCTCGGTTACTATTACGCGTGCACCAAAGCCTCTCATTGATTGTGCACAGCCTTTGCCAACGTCACCATAACCGCACACCACAACAACTTTGCCTGCCACCATCGTATCTGTACCGCGTTTAATACCGTCAGCAAGAGATTCACGACAGCCATAGAGGTTATCAAACTTTGATTTTGTAACTGAGTCGTTGACGTTTATAGCGGGAAATAACAATGACTTATTTTCCATCATCTGATACAATCTAAGCACGCCAGTTGTTGTTTCTTCACTCACACCTTTTATATTTTCTGCAACTTTATGCCAGCGTTTTGGATACTTTTCCATATCTTCAAGCACTGTTTTCTGCATAATAGCAAACTCTTTATTTTTTGTGCTTACAATAGGTAATTTACCTGTTTTTTCATATTCTTTTTCAAGACGATAGCCTTCGTGCACCATCAAAGTCGCATCTCCACCATCATCGACAATCAAATCTGGACCAACTTCTTCGCCATGCAAAAGAGCTTGTTTTGTGCACCACCAATATTCTTCTAACGTTTCACCTTTCCATGCAAAAACAGGCACGCCTGTTTTAACAATTGCTGCGGCAGCATGATCTTGTGTAGAAAATATATTACAGCTTGCCCATCGCACTTCAGCACCAAGCTCAACCAATGTCTCGATCAAGATTGCAGTCTGTATAGTCATATGCAAACTACCTGTAATTTTTGCACCTTTTAGTGGTTTATCTTTACCATATTTTTCTCTTAAAGCCATCAAGCCTGGCATTTCTTTCTCAGAGATGATTATTTCTTTTCTGCCAGATTCTGCAAGTTCAATGTCTTTAATCTTATAGTCCATCAATCTCTCCTTTTATTATAGCCTCTGCTGCGATTATCACGGTCTCTATTATCACGATCTCTATTATCGCGGCTTCTGTCATAGTTTCTATTGTCGCGTCTTTCATCTCTTTCAGGTTCACTGCCTGGCTCTTTCAAGCTCAGCGAGATTTTGCCTCTATCACTGTCAAGCATACGTGCTTTTACTGTATCACCAAGTTTGAAAAACTCTGTGATTTGCTTGCCGCGTGGCACTGGCAATTGAGAAATATGAGCCATTCCTTCTTTAAAGCCATGCATAAACTTGACAAAGATACCAAAGCTTTCGATACGACTGATCACGCCTTCATACCATTGATTTCTTTGAGGTTCAGTAATAATTGCTTCGATCATAGCACGTGCCAAATCTAAATTCTCTTTATTTGGTGATGCCACTTGCACAAGTCCAGTATCATCGATATTTATTTCTGCTTTAGTCTGTTCGATAATTGACTTAATTGTCTTTCCTGAAGCACCGATTATTTCGCCAATTTTTGATGTATCCACAGAAAAAGACTCTATTCTTGGAGCATTTGGTGAAAGATCTTTACGTGGCTCTTCGATTACTTGCTTCATCAAGTCAAGTAGATACTTACGTGCATTTTTAGCTTTTTCCAAAGCAATAGACATAATCTCTTTGGTAATGCCTTCTATTTTAATATCCATCTGCACAGCAGTGATACTATCTTCTGTACCTGTTACTTTAAAGTCCATATCTCCGAGATGATCTTCCAAGCCTTGAATATCTGTTAAAACAACAAAATCATTGCCTTCCATAATCAAACCATTGGCAATACCAGCAACAGGAGCCTTGATAGGCACACCCGCAGCCATCATAGCCAAACAGCCGCTACACACAGATGCCATTGAAGATGAACCATTTGACTCCATAATTTCTGAAACTACTCGTATAGTATAAGGGAAATCAGTATCTGCTGGAATAATTGGTTCAAGTGCTTTTTCTGCAAGAGCTCCGTGCCCAAGTTCGCGACGACCAGGACCTCTCATAAAGCCAGCTTCGCCAACACTGTATGGAGGAAAATTATAATGTAAATAAAAAGCTTTTTTATACTCCTCATCGAGTCCATCAACAATTTGTTGATCAGAAGCTGAGCCAAGTGTTACAGTAGCTAAAGCTTGAGTCTCACCGCGTGTAAAGAGAGCTGATCCATGCACAATATCGGGCAATGCATCTATCTCAATGCTAATGGGTCTTATATCGTCCATTCCACGTCCGTCAGCACGGTTGTTTTCATATAATATGCCATGTCTAACATACTTTTTAATAAGTTCATCATAAGTATTATTGAGATTTCTTAGCTGTGTTTCAAACTCTTCAGCAGTCAAATTAGCTTCGTATTCTGCCATTATTTCTTCTTTCAAGCTATCAAATGCATCTTGTCTATCATGCTTTCCTTTGACCACGGATGCTTCTTTGATTTTTGCACCCCACTTATCATCCATATCAGCAATAATAGCTTCTGGGATAATATCTAACTTTATCTCAACTTTTTCTTTGCCAATTTCATTTTGCAATTCTGTCTGCAATCTACAAAGCTCTTTCACTGATTCATGACCAATATAAATTGCATCAAGCATAGTCGCTTCATTAATGTCATAAGCACCTGCTTCAATCATGACAACAGAGCTTTCAGAGCCACCCACAGAGAGTTTAAGTTTAGACTTCTTCATCTCGTTAACAGAAGGGTTGATTGCAAATTCTCCATCAATTATCCCAACTGTTACGCCAGCTACAGGACCATGAAAAGGTATATCAGAAATAGTCAATGCAACTGACGCAGCAAAGATACCAATATCTTCGGGATGATTTTTGCCATCATAAGTAAGTGGGGTAATGCACACATGCACAGGATTTCTAAATCCATCGGGGAAAAGAGGGCGAATTGCTCTATCAATCAATCTTGCTGTGAGGGTTGCATCAGTCGAAGGCTTTGTTTCTCTTTTAAAGAAGCCGCCTGGCATTTTGCCTGCTGCATACATTTTCTCTATATAATCAACTGTCAATGGGAAGAAGTCTGTATCTTCACCAGAAAGCTTACCCATTGTAGCTGTTGCCAATACTGTTGTTTTGCCATAAGTTATCAAAGCAGAGCCATTTGCTTGCTTTGCCATTTTACCTGTTTCAATTATTAATTCACGTCCTGCTAAGTTAATTGCTTTCTTTGTTATTACAAAATCATGCTGTTGCATAAATTCTCCTTTTCTTTGTTTAGAACGTTTAAGTTCTAATTATTTTTATACGAGAAAGCAGTTTTGTAAGCAATAGACAGAAACCATCATTACTTTGTTAAAATCTTAACTAATAATGATTTCAGTTTATTGCTCAAACCAAAACTACTTTCATTTCTTCTTAAAAGTTTGGGCAGTGAGCTGTGAAAATCAGACAAATAAATATCCTATAATCACTTCTCACTGCTCGGTGGACAGGTTATCTTCTTAGACCTAATTTCTTGATGATTTCACGATACCTATTTATATCTGTTTTAATTAAATAATCCAACAGTTTACGACGCTTACCAATCAAAGTCAACAAACCACGACGTGTGTGGAAATCTTTTTTGTGAACTTTTAAGTGTTCAGTGATTTGTTTAATCCTTTCTGTTAGTAGTGCAATCTGTACTTCTGGTGAACCAGTATCTAAATCATGGAGTTTGTAGTCTGCCATAATCGCCAATTTGGCTTGTGAATTCATTGCCATTTAATATCTCCTTTTCTATTTTTGTTACAAGTTTTATTAGAGTTCATTTTTTGTAAAGCTTTTTTTATCAGTTTTTAAAGATTGTCTCTTTTTATAAAAATATCTGAGGGTAAAATACATTGCTGCAACTAATACAAGCAGGATTATTCCTATCTTTATCTCTTCATAATATAAGTGTAATAATGCCTCATTTTCGCCAAAATAATAGCCCAATAACGCAAGAATAATATTCCAAATACCTGCCCCTAATGTGGTAAAAAATATAAATTTCTTTAAATCCATCCGCGCCAAGCCTGCTGGAATAGAGATTAATTGCCTCACAGCTGGTATCAGTCTACCAATAAATGTAGACATATTGCCATATTTGTTAAAATATTCCTCTGACTTTTCGATCTTCTCACGATCAATCATCATAATATGAACAAGCTTAGTATCTGCAAGCTTATAAATTAATGCTCGACCAAGCCACACTGCCAAAAAGTAATTAATCAATGCCCCAATAATACTGCCAAATACTCCTGCCAGTATTACCAACACCAAGTTCATCTCTCCTTTAGAGGCAAGATATGCAGCTGGAGGTATCACTATTTCTGAAGGAAACGGAATAAATGAGCTTTCAATAGTCATCAACACAATTATTCCTGTATAGCCCATCTTACTAAACGTATTCATTAAGAATGCAATCATACTTGACAACATTTATTCTTTTACCCTTTCTAATGCTTTTTTCAATTCGTCCGTCATCTTCGCCCTATCGTCTCGTATCCATCTGTCATCGACAACCACGCTAACTGGGCTATGTTTTTTAAAATAATCAACCATTGCGTCGCGTAAATTTATCTCATGTCTAATGACTTGGCTCTCGGGGATGCTTGTTAATAAGGACAAACCTGCATTACCCTGTAATAAAAAGTCAGTTGTTGCGACCTTATATATCTTATCTGCTTGCCAAGCTTCGCCTCCAATTTCCAGGCGAGTTACACGATCAAAGTCTTTTCGGGAGCGGCTATATGTTATCTTGGCTCCTGCTTGCAATAAACCTGCTCTGCTGCCTGCCACCCTTGTTTCTATAATATTTTTAAGTGTTATTCCATCAACCAAAATCGATACTATTTGATTATCAAAAGGCATCACATTGAATACCTGCCTGAATGTAACACTGCCCAAAGGAATCTCAGCACGCACACCACCAAGATTCAAAAAGGCAAAATCAGCACCAGTTGCCTCGATCATCGTTTCACACGTAAAGTTTCCCATCGCATTTTGTGCATCAACAGAAGCACGGGACAAGAAAGTTGCTGTACTTCCAATCACATCATCCATACCTTGTTCCACAACAGCTTGGCGTGCACTTATCATCGCATCAATCTCTGCATCAGGGATAAATTGTTCCTCAAATAATGTTATCAATGCATTATTTCTTTGAGGGTATTCAAAACCAGCCAAAGTCTTTGTTTTCTTGTCGATCAGCAGAGTAATATGCCCCATATTTGAGCCATTTGCATAGTTAGAAAAGAACATTGTGTGGGTGTTGGGGTCAACCCATGGTTCA
>Ga0172382_10012257_pt1 | contig 11212 bp, 9 predicted proteins | sample Leawel138RmetaG_FD_122245 | JGI IMG/M metagenome (GOLD analysis project Ga0172382, IMG submission 122245) | Leachate microbial communities from a municipal landfill in Southern Ontario, Canada - Leachate well 138R metaG | ecosystem: Engineered > Solid waste > Landfill > Unclassified | place...
AAAGGTAATAAATACTGTTGTTTCTTAAATGCAAGAAAAATAAATAGTATTTGAATGAATCCTATTGTTGCAAAATAAACAACAGGACTCAACTTATTAACAGCAAAAAACTGAGTAAAGAAATTAAACAATGGTTCTTTGACTGTAAAATCGAATTTAAAATGCATTTCATTCAAAGCATATTTATAATTCTGTAAATATGCCGGGTAATCGACTCCAACATTAAAGCGTACTCCAACAAAAAAAGCAAAAATCAACAGAAATAGAACAGTGCTGATTGTGAATGAGACAGTCGATTTATTATGAACAATTGAATATCTGTAAGACAATTCTCCAAATAACATCATCAACACAATCATAGAGGAATACACAATAATACTCTGAGTCATACTTAACTTACTTGATTAGTAATACTTTTAATAATGATCGATCTTACAATGTTTTGCCACGAATAATCAATTAGCGTTGATTTGACAGCCGTAGTTCGATAATGTTCTCTATAATTATAGGCTTTGACTAACGCTTCATAAAATGACGATGGATCATCATTGTGGAGCATTCCATTATCCTGAGATATCAACTCTCTGTTAGCAATAGTATTCGTGGCAATACAAACCAAACCTGACAGAACATATTCGAAAATCTTTGTGGGTGGTTGAAGTTGATAAAAATCAGTCATCGGTACATACGAAACACCAAAATTACATTTTTCAAATAGTGCTGTTGCATCTAAATGATTTAATTCACCATGTAGCTTTACAATATCATTCAATTTATTACCATATATCACAGAATTTATTCGTAGAACATCGCTATTCGGTCCGTCTCCAACTATATCAAACGATATGTTAATTTTTTCTCTGTACTCCAAATAGAATTTAGCAAAACCCTCGATGCATTGATGTAAGTTACGCCCATAAAAAGTTCCAATGTATAAAAAGTTCATACTTTGTAAATAATCTTTCTTTTCTTTTGATATTTCATCAGCACCAAGTGGTAACCATACAATCTTATTTTCCTTGAGGTTTAATTTTTTAGCAAGCGGTAAGGACAGAATAAAAATTTTATGAAATAAGGAAGATTCTAATAGAATGATTTTATTCTCAATAAATCTACTCAAAACCCTTTTTCTTACACTTCCAGTACGTATGTCCAGCCAACTATCTTGAGATTTACAAAAGAAAGTAAAAATTGACACCCCTATAAATTGTTTTATAATATATCTTTGATAATGCTTTTTTACGGATAGAAACACAAGAAGCATTTGAAGTCTATTGTGTAGTGCATTTTTAGCTTTTACATAATAGACAGCGGTTCCTTCCGGAGCTTCTACCTTGGGTTTACCACAATCCAAGCAAATCACTCCAACACTATCAAACCCTTCTTGAATCAGGTATTTACAATAATAATAGTAACCAGCGGAATATCCAAACTGGTCAGGTATGACAAAAAGGACGTTTTTATAAATATTGCTTTCCATGAGTAAAATCTATTATTTTTTCTATATCTACTTTAAATAATTTTCTCTTACCCGTATGGGCAGATTCAAAGAAAACATTATTGCTTTGGAGATTCAATTTCGGATGGAGATCAACCCTTCTTTCTCCTGAGTATTTTAAAGGCTGGTTAAAACCACCAATTGTTATTAATTGATCATGTGCCAAATCATAATAAATCAATTTTGAAAATCTTATTTTACCTGGATACGTGTCTGTAATTAAAAACTTTTTGCTCAAGGATAGCGTTGGATGTCCATCTGTTTTTGGTAAATCTGTAAAATAGTGGCTCTCTTTCGAATAATCTTTCAACTTAAAATATCCTGTTTCATCTTCAATCTTACAAAAAGAAATAATTTCTTCATCATTTAACCAACACGAATGTGACGTCATTTCATCACCATTTAAAATACACATATCACTCCCATCAGGATTTGCTGTAATCAATCGCATAAATCTTCCTTGCGATCCAACCCATCGATGCAAAAACATAAATCTTGACCCTGAGGGATTTATGTCAATATGATTTACCTTATGCTTGGCATTTGTCATGGTGGGTACCCATGATAGCTCTTTCAATTGTTCCAATGTAATAATTAATTGAATATCATTGGTTTCAAGATCAATAAACCAGATGCCATCCTGTTCATCACTCGGTAACACAACATTCTTTTTGTTAAAATATCCATAATCGGGACGCATTGTTGCTAAGCGATCAAAATTAAGAGTTAATGCATATTTTCCGTTTTTTGAAAGGGCATAAATTGGTTTATTGTATTGATGAATTATTTCTCCACCGGTGTTCATTATTTTTGAATAATAACTATTTGAAGAGTTGTTGTAATCATTAAATATTATTCTATCAGTGTTATCCGGCATCCATTGTAGCATACAGCCTTGCTGCCAATTCCAAGCCTTAGTCTCTGCAACTTTAATGATAGTGCCATTTTCTCTTTTCAACATGATAGAAGCAGGTTCGTACAAACTACCTCTCACTTTTTCATCTTTTACTTTCAAATAAATAATATCGCCGTTTTTGTTTTCTGGTGAGAGGTTATAATATCCAAAAAAACTAACCCCTTTTGAATCTACAGCAGAAATTTTTACATTCTCTGACAGCTTATAATTAGAAAATCTCCATTTTAAAAAATAACGACTAAAAAAATATCTTAAGTATCTAAGAATACGTCCTAAAATGGTGTTTTTGAGAATTGATTTGATGGTACTAATCATACTGCTTAATCATTGTTTCAACCATGTTGCCATATACTTTCTCGATGGCATATTTATTAGATTCGAGGGAGGCGTTCACACACATTTGCTGATATAAATCAGTATCTTCTTTTAGCCTTATGACAGCATTGCTTACTTCATCCGCATTCATCTGAGTGATAAAACCGGTTTTGCCATTTTCTACTATCCAATTGTGTGTTTCGATTTGATTGCATATCACAGGTTTCCCAGCAGCAAAATATTCAATAACCTTTTGTGGTGGCGATATTTTATATGCAGGAACATCCGGGTCTAAAAAACTTAAACATACATCTGAAAATTTTAATATTCCGGGAATCAAAGCCATATCAATTATCCCAAAGTTTACAATATTCTTTTCTATTTGATTTATCTTTGCAAAATTCTGAATTTTCTCACTGAATTTAGAATCAGCTCCAGCAATAACTAATATAATTTTATCATCTTTCTCAGTCGTTATTCTTATAGTATCCATCATCAATTGAAAACCGCGATTTTCAGTAACCCAACCTGTATAAGTAATAATAAAATTTTCTTGTTCCTTTAATTGATGTAATTTTAAATGAAAATCAACAATCTCCGGACTATAAAATTTATTCAAATTTAAAGCATGAGGTACTTGGGAAACATTATGAACACCCTTTTTTGTTAACAATTCAACAATTGGTTTTGAAACGACAAATACATGTTTAGATTTTTTTAATCCACTTAAATATAGGTGGTGCTTTATACGATTAATAATCATAACTACGCTTTTTTTAAGTAAATTATTTTTCACCTCACTTGTTCGAACTCCATATTGATGCACATATTGAAATACCGGTTTGTTAATCCACAGAGTAATTGGAGAAGTATCGTCAAACATAAAAACTATATCTGAATCTTCATCATTGATAATTTTAGCTGCTTGCTTCCAATATTTTATATCGTTGATTAACGGAAGTGAGTATTGATATTCCGTTTTAATCTCAACAACTTTATTATTTGGACATTTATTCCTAAATAACTCATAAACATCAGTTAGTATAACAGAGTTAAATTTTTGAGTTAAAAATTCAACCATCTCCAAACGACACGCATTTCCGAGTGTGTCAGCATGAGTCGTTGTAAACAAGATTGTTAATGTCATCTTCTAAATACGCCTTTAATAATAACAAACATAAAAAACATCAAACTGAACAACAAAATCACACTTATTGATTCTACTATAATTACTTTTTTGTAGTTTAGTTGTATTTTTTGATATTCACCTTGATAATAGTTAAAGGCTGAATTTTTACAACTTGTATAATAGGTTCAATCGCGATAATTACAACTAAAATTATAATCAAGTATTTAAATTTTATACTCTTCATTATTACATGATATTTTATTTTTTGAATGAATGCTGGATATACTCTATAGAGAATTTTTTCAAATGATAAAGATTTTTCTGTACCTTACTGAAATCAATTTTCTGACTTGTCAGCTGCGTTAAATCAACTTCACTACAAGAAATGAATCTATGCTCTAATCCAATCATTTTTAAAATGTTTTTAATTCTAGAAACTCCACCATGTTTATTGGGCACACATACAAAATTTTTCTCAAATATGAGTGCAAATAATAGGCAATGAAAGGAATCTGTTATTATAAATTCAGCTTGTAGAATGCCATATAGCCAATTTTCAACAGAATAAAATCTTAAACCACTTTTTCCAAATAGCTTCTTTTCGTTTCCGTAAAGATTGATAATATTTAGTTCTGATTTATTTTTTACATCTCTAAAAAAATCTGAAGTAGCTAATTTATCCTGAATAAGATGATATGCAATAAAGGAGTCTTTATTAAATTTCTTATGCTTCTTTATTATACGCATATAATGATATTTCTCCAACAAGAGAACAGGGTCCAAAACACTTACAGCTTTTTTGTCAAATATTTTTTTACAAATACTGACACCATCATTTTCTCTTACCGAAACAGCATTAAACCTATGCAGTAGTTTTTGGAAAAAACCAATATCATGGACAGTTCCCTCCCATTTATCAATACCAAAGCTGGCAGCATAAGACATTTTGATCTTAGAGTCTTGTGCAAAATCTAAAAAGTAATGACTTAAGTTTTCATTTGCCATGGATGCTCTCCATACTTGATCGCTACCCACATAAAATCCTTCAAAATAATCATTCAAGACCTTTAAATCATCAAAATGGTAAAAAGGTTTTGTTAAATCAAAATATCGTTTTCTGAAACACTCGAATTGGATATTGTTGAAGATAAATGATTTTGTTCTATTTTTTAGTTTTTCAATCAGACCTATGGGCTTATTTGGCAATAAGTTAATTACTTCAGGCTGAACACCTAATTGTTTAAGGATTTGACATGATGCAAATGTCTGTAGTACTGCACCATAATTGTTGTTAGAAAAGTGATAAGTGAGAATGCCGATTTTCATAATACCAAAATATCTATCGTTTGAGTATTTTCTTCACGGTTTTTATACCTTTATTACCTAATAGCTGCTTGGCAATATCCATAACTTGAGTACTTGTACTGACCTCTAAAGAGGTTATCATCTCTAAAGCTTTGCTTTCATCTTCACTTGTGGTGAACACTTCAAACATCATAGGTTTGTCTGTTAATTCCGGATGTATAAACCTTTCATATAACTCTTCAAATTCTTCTTTATTAGAAGCGCTAACATATTCAAAACCTAAATTCTGACAATAATTTTTAACTAATTCCGGAGATTTGTTACCGAAATGACCTGCTGCTGCAATAAACTCATCGGCTTCATCACCAAATTGAGCAGCTTTATGATTAAACTGCCTAAATTCGGTTCCTTTTCCATTATTAACTAACAGTATCCGTAGATTATTACCAACATGTCTATTCCCTATTACATTCATATCGTAGAAAAAAGCTAAATCACCAACTATACCGAAGAAAAGTTTATTTTTATCTGCTAATGATGCGCCTACAAGCGATGATACAATACCATCAATACCAAATCCCCCAACGTTGGATGCTGAAGTGACTCCTTTAGGAAGATCAAAAAAATTCCATGTTCTTAAACTATTTAAAATTCCAAAATGAATGGTACTGTTTGCTGGAATGCGATGTGCCAGTTTGGAAGCTAACCATACATTTGAAAATGGAACTTCAGAAACTTTAGTTCTTGTTTCTTCCAGTTGTTGCTTACAAAGGAGTAAATAATCATCTTTTAAATCTTTGTCTTGATGTGTGTAGTTTTTGAAGAAAACCTCCTCCGGCATTTCAAATACATATTTGAGTTTTTTAAATGTATCTCTTATCTCACCGTCCTCATTCACCCGCCATACCACCTTTCCACCTAAGCCAAGAGTCGAATAATCACCGGACACTTCGCCTATATGAATCAATAAGTCTGGAGTAATGCCAGTCTTATCTAACAAACGTTGACCTGTAATAAGAGAATAAACAACCTTATACTTACCATAATAGCCACTGGTATGATCGCAAAACACAACTGCATTATTAGCAGCACAAAACTCATCAATAGATTGTGTTAAACTTTTATTCATTGTATGGTGTGAACCAACAAAAATAGCTATTTTTCCATCAGGCAAATCCGGAAATATGCTTGATTGAGTAATTCTGTGTATGACACGATAAGTAGGTAATTCTTTAGCATCATAATTATTACTATACCCTGTTGCTAAATTAATATGTACCGGACCACCCCCTCTTCTAAATAGTTCTAAAATTGCTCTGTTTGCCTTCATCTCGCAATCCCATAAATCAGTCTGGTCTTTGATTAGTTGCAAGTAAGTGCTATAAATGACTGTATCATTAGGTTTTACACTTCTATCAGTCACTTGCGCTATATGATGGCCTACACTCGAAATATCTTGAGTGGATGTAATAGTCAAAATTGGAAGTTTTCTATAAAATGCTTCCGTTAAACCCGGAAAATAATTGCGTGCAGCTGTAGCTCCTGTACAACTTAAAACTACAGGTTCTCCAGTTTCGGCAGATAATCCACATGCAATATAGGCAGCAGATCTTTCATCTACTGAAGAGTATATTTCAAAGAACGAGTCTTTTTTCGCACTTATAACAAATGTTATATTTGTGGCGCCTGGTGATGCAATAATTTTTCTTATACCGTGCTCTTTTAGTAATGAAATTACTATTTGCACATTTTTTTCGTCTGTATAATGAAATGCCATAATTGTATGTTTTTAACTGATTACAAATCTATAAAGAAAGTATTTGAGTTTTTGCTTTATTCCCGTTATTTCTGATAGTTTAGCTACTTCTTTAGTGATTTTATCTTTTAATGCCTCGGCTTTCCAGTTTATATTTTTGAATTGCGGTTGCTCTAAGAAGTTTGCTAAACACATCGTTAATCGGTCTTTACTGTCTCCAAAATTATCAACATCTATAAATTTATCAATTTTGGAATTATCGAAAACCCTGTCATACATCCTATCATAATTGATTTGGTATTTTGCACTGTGAAGTTTGTGAAAATCATCTATATTTATATATTGAATTTTGGGATGGTTTTCTGACAAAATTCCTATAGCATTTAAATAAGTATCCAATACTTCACTCCACATAATTGGTTTAGGTGTAGTAATATGAAATATCTCACCAAACGCCTTTGTGTCTCCTATCAACGATGCAATACCTTTAGCCACATCTAAGCCGTGAGTCATCGTGGTCATTTTTTGAGCTATGTCAGATGAAAAGACGATTGTTCTACCTCTTAGTGCTCTGTATAGCCAATCCTCCTTCTCTAGAGTTCCAAGCTGTAATCGGTAATCACCAAAAGTGATATATGGTCTAACTATAGTCCAATTAGATTTACCTGAATTAATCAATAGATTCTCTTGTCTTGCTTTAGTCAGTGAGTACTCATCAGTTCTCAAAAAATCATAGTCCTTACTCTGATCCAATAATCTGGGAGAAGTTTCTTTTAAAGGTTCGCCAGATTCTGCATATACGCGTGATGAACTTAAAAACACATATTGATTAGTAGCGTTCAAAAGAGGAGTTATGCGTTCTTGGAATTCAGATGTTTTATAAACCATGAAATCTATAATTACATCCCAATGTTTTGAAATAACTGAATAAAAAAACTCTTCATCTTTTGCATTGCCTTGCACATATTTAACACTTCCTTTTGCTTCTCTTTTTAATCGTGTTGTTACTACTATATTATTTTCACTACTCGATAGTTGATCTACCAAGTAATTACCCATTACCCCAGTTCCTCCGAATATCAAAATATCCATTTTAATTCCTAATAGTATTCTTTATTTTGAACAACACTGTTTTTTTTATTCTATCTCGAAAATATTTTTCTAGTCCAACATAATACATTGTTATCAAACAAATCACCACACTTAGCACAATAGAGATCATTGAATATATTAAACCTTCCGGTAGTGTTCGGTGAATTAAATAAGAAGGCAAAATAGAAATAAATCCTACCATCACAACAGGTATTATAACTTGTTTAATATAGCGCCGTACTGATAAGCCTATTAAATTTCTAACAATATACAATCTAACGAAGAACATCACTATATTAGCTACAATTGCTACTATAAAAACCGAATAGGCAGCCCCACCTAATCTAAGTACTATCCAAGCAACTACAAAGATAGCCATTTGAATCAAACCTAAGGACAATTCATATGTTTTCATTCTACCGGGAGCCCTTGCTGCTGTTGTAAGTGGAAGACTTACAGACAATATAACAGATTCAACGATAGAAAGTTGAGTAAACAAAACAGCATATTGAGGAGGATTTTTCAACCACAAATTCAAAACAGCCTCCATCTCAATCATGAGCGGTAGAGCTAACACCCACATTAGAAAAAATGTAATTTTGGAGCCGTGAAAGAGCAGGGTAAACATATTTTCTTTTTCACCAGCAGCATAATACTTAATGATTGGTGGATACAAACTTGTATTAAAATTTGATGAAAAGATATTAGTTTGACTACTTACATTCAGTGCAACAGCTCGTGCTGCAACTATAACCGGATTAAAAACTTGATTCATCAGGATTGTAACCGCTTGATTCCTTGTAACTGTAGAAATTTGTCCGAAAAGAGTCCAGCCGGTAAACCCTGTTATCTCTTTAAACATGGGTTTGTCCCAATTAGACAATTTAAATCTACAATCTTTGTATTTATAAAAGGCTATCACTGCATAAATCAATGACGTGAATAATGAGACAGCAAATATAAGAATTCCGTACAATTCAAGTTTGTCAAAAGATATGTAAACCAATAGATATACAATGCCCAATTTTAATATTGCTTCTATGATAGACATATATGCATAAATTTGCATATCCTCGTATGCAATAATCAATGCCATGAATGGTGACCTTAGTATGGTCGCGATAAATGTTAATACGGCGAAATGATATACTACACGGGCGGATTCAAATCTTTCGATCGGAATGTGTAATTTGTTATTCACATACCAGAGTCCGATTGTTTCCAATAATATCAAAGCTCCTACAGCAATAACCACATAGATTATTAAATTTACCGATAATACTTTATTCAATCGTTCCTTATCCTTTTGCCCTAAAGCAAAAGCAAAAAATCGCTGCGTAGCCGATGCCATCGTACCACTGAGGAAAGATAATAGAGAGACGATACCACCTACTACTGCATAAATCCCATAATCTTCAACTCCAAGCACATCCAATACTACCCTAACTGTATATAGACTTACTAATAAAGTTAGTATCTGTCTAAAATACAGCATAAGTGTATTTTTAGCTATTCTCCTATTGTTTTTAGCTATATCCAACTTGGTTTTATTCTATAATTTTTGAGTAATATGTGTGCAGTTCATTTTCAAAAACACCTCCCAAAACTTATACTCCTTTTCCCTTCATTCCTATTTCTCACAACCCTAAACAACCCAACACACTTCTTCACCATTCCCATATCATACACTTATATAGCGGATTTTCATCAGCAAAGACAAGGATATCATTTTGCTAATTAGTTTAGACTTATAGGGCGTTTGGAAATTCATATTTCTTAAACCATACATCTCAACAACGTTAGAAATGCGTAATTATGACCTGCAGCTCATATTTTTCCATATGTACTTAAAAACATGCAAATGTAATCAAAAAAATGCTTGTTTGCTATATTGTTTGTGGTTTATATAATCAAGATGTATAACACGCGTATTGACCATTGATTTATATAACGGAGGAATGGGGGAAATGTTTTGAATTGCGGGCTACGAGTTCATAAAGTTAGAAAGTTTATAAAGTTAGAAAGTTCATAAAGTTAGAAAGCGGTGCTCTGAGCGGGTTGTGGGTTCGCACGGATTCGCACTGATGATTTCTCGTAAATCAGATTTGCCCTGTTGCTTTGTTTTTTTCTATTCATATATGCGTAGTTTACTAAGATGTAAAAATAAGAAAACGTTTTTTGCGTAACGAACTGCTTTAGTTTTGTATATATTTCTTTGTTTACCTTTTCGTTTCCCTTACTAAATCTCGTATGTTCATAACAAACTGATTTCCAAAATTGGTTCGTCAAAGCAAAAAGTAAAGTGTAATATAAAAAATCGCTATAGTCACTTCATTTCCATTGCAATATTTCTAAAATGTTTATTTTTCTGCTTGACAAAACTATCCACTGAAAGTGTATATACTTTATGGTAACAATCTTCAACAGTTATTCTAACACCTTCCGGATTTAAAAGACATTCCTTATCCAAACCTCCAATTGCTATATATCTTGTCAAAGGATTATTACGTTCAATTACAGCATCAGTGAAACTATTAAGATATGCTACTTTATTGATACCATAAATCGCTTGATATTCAATTGGAAGATCACAAGCAATAGTGTCAGACATAACAGTTAAAACTTGCCCTTTAGTCCAAATATTATTTTTTTTAATTTCTACAGATATTGTTTCAAAATAGAGAAATGCACTTTTTTTTGTCGAATTTGAAATTCGAAGAAGTATTGATAAAACTAAACCTGTTTTAGTATTCTGACCATGCCAATAAAAAGGTGCAAAAAGCTTTAACTTTGGCTTTCTGTTGGTCCATATTTCACATATTGATATACAGCCTCCAATCAACCCAACAATACCTCCACAGATTCCAATCATTGTGAAAACAACTGAATTCAGAATCTGTTGCAATTGAATAATACATGTATTTGTCATATTTGTATTTTTAGGGGTAGCTATTAAGGGTTCAATAAGAATAAAAGATCATTTATCTAATAGAATAATTTAAACGTTATAATCATGGACTTTATTGAGGGATAATAATTTTTCACACTCAAAGAAATATATATTTATATCTGTAAATTCTTAAATCAATTCTCTCTTTCAATTTTCTTCCATTAGAACAACTTAATCTATTTATAAGCCATGAACATTCATTGATTCATCTTAATTCTTGTTTTAATATCCATCTTTACAAGTTCATATAC
>Ga0172382_10012258_pt1 | contig 11212 bp, 5 predicted proteins | sample Leawel138RmetaG_FD_122245 | JGI IMG/M metagenome (GOLD analysis project Ga0172382, IMG submission 122245) | Leachate microbial communities from a municipal landfill in Southern Ontario, Canada - Leachate well 138R metaG | ecosystem: Engineered > Solid waste > Landfill > Unclassified | place...
ACTGTATATGCTATCTCTGAGCAAGGCGTTATAGGGGAGTCATATAAAATTAGCATTACTCGCACCCCCGTTAATACAGACAATACATTGCACAGCTTAGTGGTTAAAGATAACAACAATAATGAATTGCCCTATAGCCCGACTTTTAGTCCAAGTACCAAGGTTTATACCATAATGCTTGCACCTAATCAAAGCATATCTTCTGTTCGCTTTGATGTGACAAAAGCGGATACTTCTACAATAGAGAGTCAAGATACTTACATTATCACAGAGCAAGACGGCAGAGTAAACGAAACATTTGAAATAATAGTAAAGTCCCAAGACAACAATACAAATATATATACTGTAATAGTGCTTAAGGGTGAGACTCTAAGTGATGATTGCGACATAGAGAGCGTTGCCCTAAGGGATAAAAATAATAATGATTATGCTTGGGTATTTAATCCTGATAGCACTTCACAAGCACCAGTAACGATACCTTACAATATAGAAGGGATTTATTTGTTAATTACCCCACACGATAGCAATGCAAAGGCATTTATTGCTGGCTCTTTAGCTTCTGGTGAAAAGTATATTGACTTACAAGCAGGGGAAACAAAAACTTTAGATTTTTATGTGTTAGCCCAAAATGGCATAGCAAAAAGCACTGTTTATAGTTTAGCAGTTACAAGGAAAGAGCCTAAGGACCTCAATGCACTTGATTCGTTAACCTATACTCCCTATGGAGGGCAAGAGCAGACTGTTGAGCTGAAAAGTGACCCTAATTATATATATAAGATTAAATCAAACCGTAGTATAGAAAGTATAATGATAAATGCTAGTGTAGCCGAAACAGACCATAGCATAATAATGGCATCAGGCACTACATCGTATGAGAAACTTATTACTTGTCAAGGTGGAATAGAAAATGCACAAACAGAAAAAATATATGTAAAAGCAGAAGATGGCACAACTAGAGAGTACACTATAAAGATAATCTTTGCCAATGCTGATGCTAGTCTTGACAATATTACTTTTTCTGGGCAGTTCTTAGAAGAAGTCACCGTTACAGGTGCTCAATTTGATGCTTCTAGACAATACATTTATGTAGACAAAATCATTTACTCTAATAAGACTTTAGATTTAACAGTAACCCCTGCCGATAACTTTGCAAAAGTATATTTTGGCGGTACTAATACAAGCCATAGGATAATAACTTTAGCAGAAGGCATCAATAATATCACTTTTAAAATAAAGTCAGACGATGGCGAAACTGAAATTGAATACACTTTAACCGTAGATAGGTTAAGCAAATCTAGCAATAAAGACCTAGGCGAGCTAGAAATCATTTTAGATGGTGAAAACATTCTAGAAGACTTTGCTCCAAATGAGACAGAATATACAGTCACAGTACCAAGAGACACAGGCAATATACAGATTGATGCTTCTAGTGAGCATATAGGCGCCCAAGTAAGCGGTGATACAGGAGAATTGCCGTTACAGCCAGGACAGGTCAATACTTTTAAAGTCTATGTTAAAGCAGAAGATGGCACTCAAAAAACTTATATAGTCAATGTGGATACAAGAGATACCAACAATGCCATAACTACAATAAAGCTAGATGGCGATGAGTTGGAGTTTGACGGTAATAACAAATGCGTTATTTCCACTCCTTATCCTTATGATGCTTCTACTGTTAATATTACAGCATCGACAGAAAGTTCGTTTGCTAGCCTTGTTGGCACAGGAGTTAAGCCTTTGGTAGACGGAGAGCAAACCTTTGAGGTTTATTGCGTTGCAGAAAATGGAGCTCAAGGCGACACCTATAAGATAGTTGTTACACGCACTCCTGCAAGTGACAACAATTACCTTGACGATTTATATGTTCAAGACCTAGATGGCAACTTATTGCCTTTTACAGAAGCATTTGATGCAGGTAACGGCAGTTATACTGTAAGGCTAGCCAATACTTCTAGAGTCACAAAGGTAAAAATCTTTGCAATTAAATCACCTGAAGCACTTTCTGTATCAGGTGCTAGCGAGACAGGCAAAACCTATAACCTAATTGATGAAGGGGGAATCCTTACTGTTAATGTAGATGTGGTAGTTACTGCCGAAAACTTGGATACTCGTACTTACAAGGTGTTGGTGATAAAGGCAGGTGGAGGCGAGCTAAGCAATAACAAAACGGTGGAGAGTATCCAATTGGTTTATAAGGGAGTAGATTATTTGCTTGACGCAGACTTTGTCTTTAACCCAGAAGAAGAAGAGCAACAACAAGTTACCTTGCCTTATAGCGTAGAGCAAGTTCAGCTTAGAGTAGTCTTGCAAGACTCCAAAGCTCAAACTTTAGGCAATATGGAGATATATATGCTAACAGCTGGAGAAATAGAAAATATCACTTTCCAAGTTGTTGCTGAAAATGGAGACGAAAGTATCCTATATACTATCCCTGTGCTTAGACAAGCGCCAAGTAGTGACAATATGCTTGTGAGTTTAAGCTACCAAACAGAAGAGAAAAGTGACACTTTAGATACCAGCGTTTTTGACCAAATAATACTTTTGTCCGATACGGTCGATTCTATCACATTTACTGGACAAGCGCCAGAGCTAGCTACTGTGACAGGGCTGGGCGCATTTCCATTAACAAGCGCAAGAAAGATGCATGTAATTACTGTCACTGCAGAAGATGGGACTAGCCAACCTTATGTTATTGAGATTCTACGCAAAAATAAAAATACTAATTTTTTAAGTATTAAGGTAGATGGTGAAGAAAAGTTAGCCGAATTTGATGCCCAACACAAGCTTAGTATAACTGTGCCTTTTGCCCAACAATCAATTAACATAGAAGCTCAAGCAGAAAATGAAAAAGCAATGGTTACAGGTGCAGGCATTATTGCTTTGCCTGCACCGGGAGTAACAGAAATAGAGCTTTATGTAACAGCAGAATATGGCAATTTGGGTGATACTTATACAATTGCAGTTACAAGGATGCAAGCAGATGATAACAACTACCTTGCAGGGCTTATTGTAAAAGACAATGACACAGAAGAAGAATTGGTATATACACCTGTTTTTGATAAAGCTACTCAAAGGTACACCTTAAACTTAACAGAACAAGAGACAGCACTAGAGATAGCAGAACTGCTTATCGAAGCAACTACAGAAAGCCCGCTAGCACAAGGAGTGACAGGAGCTGGAGTGCGCATTTTAATGAGCGGCGAAGGGGCTGCAACACAGACTTTTACTATAACAGTAAAAGCACAAAATGGGCAAGAGAGAGTTTATGTGTTAGTGGTAACTCGGCAAATTGACCCTCAAAAAGATATTAGCATAGATGAGTTATCTTTAATTGGTAGTGATGGTATCAATTATCTAGGCACTCTTAATGCTGAAAAAGAATTCAAGTCAACAAAATACGCTTATGATGTAGATGTTCCTTACAAAGTAACAAGTATGACTTTATCAGTAACCAACAACAATGGTGCAACTATATCTAAGGTAGGGGGTGCGGCTAGCGATATTCTTGTAGTAGGTGAAAACATCATTAAATTTAAGATTACATCTAAAGATGGCACTATCCAGTCCGAATGGTATACTATCACCGTTACCAGAGCAGAGCCTGCCAGCGATTGTGCTTTAAAGAACTTAAAGATAGATGGTGTGCTAATTGATTCATTTGACCCAGAAACTTTGCAATATCCCTTAATTATACCTAAAAATGTAATAGATGGGGAAGAACAATCGACAAGAGAAGTTTTATTCAGTGCAGAAGCTCAAGATGCTAATGCTACTTTAAGCGGCAGCATAGGAGCAGTAACCCTTACCCACGGCATTAATAGACAAACCATAACTGTTACCGCAGAAAATGGAGATAAGCGTAATTATATTGTCATTATTAGCTTGCTAATGAAGACAACAGCATTTATAGCTTAAATGTATTAGGAGACGATTGCGAAGGGATAGAATTTGACCCGTTAGATTTAGAATATGAAATTACGGTACCCTATACAACTAATATAGTAGATATTACTGCTTCTTGTCACCCCCAAGCTTTTCTTGTGGGCACAGGACTTAAAACTCTTGCAGAAGGCACTAATACATACTATGTTTATGCTTTATCCGAAATGGGCATCAAGGGAGCAACATATACTCTAAAAATAATTAGAACTCCAGCTGATAATGATACCACCCTTTCTAGCTTAACTGTAAGAGTTGGCTCAGCAAGTGGACAAGTGCTTGAATTAGCACCTGCATTTTCACCTGATACTAAAGACTATATTATTTACCTGTTTGATGAAGAAGAAGACGATATAACAGTAACTAATGGAGTATGGATTGATGCTGTAGCCACTTCAGCTTTTGCCAATGTAGGCGGAAAAGGCTATAAGGTTTTAAAGGCAAAAACAGATGGCTATTATCATAATATTTTTGAGATTGTAGTACAGGCACAAAATGGCGATACTGATACTTACACAATCAGCTTTTACAGAAATGTAGAACTTTCCGACGATACTACAATAGAAGAGCTAACTCTTATAGGCAGTGATGGCGTAATATATTTAGGTTCAAATAGTGACAAGCAGACTTTTGATTGCACTAAATATGAATACGAAGTAACAGTACCTTATAATGTTGAGAGCGTTACTTTAGCCGTTACTACTTTAAGAGCAGGCGTAATAGGGGCGGGCACTAAGTCTTTTGGCGCAGGCTATCAAGAAGTATTTAGGGCAAAACTTATAGCAGAAAGCGGCAATAGCGAGACTGATTACTACATAATTACAGTAAACAGAGAGATACCCATTGCTGACGATGCATTGACAAGTATAACAATAAATGATGTCCCAATTGCTGATTTTGACCCTGAACAATTGCATTATAGATATAATATCCCCTTTAATTCCGAAACACAAGTTACGCTAGAGGCAGAATTAGCAAGCGATACCGCAAGAATGGAGGGCGATATAGGCACCTTTGAAATTCCGGGAAAAGAGTTTGTCAAAACAATTACAGTAATAGCACAAAATGGGCAAACAAGGACTTATTCTATTGCCTTTACTCATTACAGTACAGAAGCAAGATTAAAGTTTCTTAACTTAGAAGGCTTTGTTAATGAAGAAGATAGCGAAGATGATGCTATACCTTATGCAATCTCTTTTAGTCCAGAAACTCAAGATTATACGGTTTTGATTGATAAAAGCATTAAGACCATTATTTTAAAACCTGAAGTGTTTGACAAGCGAGCAAGCGTTAAAGGGCTAATTAGGTATCCTGTGGGAGAAGAAGGAGTAACAGCACAAATTACCGTATTGGCTGAAGATAACGAAACTCAAAACACCTATACAGTTAATGTTGTAAAGTCTACAGCACTCTCTAGCGACAACTCGCTTAAGTTGTTAGATGTAGACGGCTACTCGTTGGAGTTCAGTCCTGGGCAATATTACTATACATTAAATGTTAAGAGCAGTACTGATGCCTTAGATGTGATAGCATTAGCAAATGAGCCTAATGCAAAGGTGAGCATACTTGGCAACGAGCAAATAGAGGTAGGCAAGAATATAGTAACAGTTAAAGTGGAAGCGGAGAATGGCAACTCCGCCATTTATCAAATACAAGTGAGCCGTGAAGCTGAAGCGGATTACCTAATGGCAGCATTGCTGATAACCGCATTTCTATTATGGTTGCTTGCCGCTATAATATTGTTTATAAGATATAAGAAAAAAGACCCTGATAAGATTGATGCAAAGGAAACTTTGCAAGACCATTTACTTATTTATGCTGATGAGTTAGAATAATAGGGTAATATGATTATGCTAGAGATTGTTTTACAAAGGAATTATATGGGAAACATAATTTGTGCATCGAGTAGCCTATTGTCTACCATCGCAATAATTATAGCAATAGTAGATGTGTCTGTGGGGTTAGCAATAGCGATATACTTCGAAAGAAGGCATTATCTTAAAGAAAAGAGCTTAAATATTAGCGATTTTGTAAGCTTAAAAAAGCTAGAGACTTTTCTTAAATATGAGATAATGGGTTATCCAAAAAAGCAAGTTAACTTTTTGTTAATGCTAGTGGGGATAGATGGTTTTGACCAAGTTAATGATTTTCTTAGCCCACCTGCCATTGAAGAATATTTATTGCAGATAAAAAAGGCTGTACGGATAGCCTTGCCCCCTGGCGGAAAGTTTGCTACCTTTAGGGGTAATGATACTTTTTTGATATATTTGCCTAGCTTAGATATTGATGCCGATACAGCCGCACAGCTAGCATTAAATTTTAAGAATGCACTAGAGCGTAAGATAAAGCTTAAAGGCGAAGTGTATATCCAAAGGAGTGCAAGCGTAGCTCTTGCACAATTTCCTGAAAACGGCGACAGCAGAGCACTACTGCTTAAGAATTTGCTAACTAGCTTCTATAAGGTAAAGAAACAAGGTGGAGATAAGATTGGATATTGCGATACAAACGAGAATCCTTACAGAAATTATCTAAAAAATTACGAGATTATAGCTGATGAAATTATTTCTAGAAAAATTAAGATAGATTTTGCACCCTTCTTTTTAGCCCAAGAGAACAAATATGCTGGCGCTGATGCTTACATTGTACGCACTGTTGCCGAAAATGAATTAGGTATAGGGCAATTTAGAAGCAAGTTGCAAGAGTCGGATGATGAGCTTTGGGTAACCTTATGGGCACTAGAGCGGGCTGCTATTTACATAAAAAGTGCATCATATTCTAAAGAGATTTCTGAATTTTATATTAGCGTGTCACTTAGCAGTATGTTAATGGATAAAGATGAAGCTCCAAGGCTCTTTGATTCTGCCCTTAACAAGTACAATATAAGTGCAAGCAATATCATTTTAATGGTAGACCAAAAAGAGCTTTCTTTAGGTGCAATTCAAATCAAACAGGTGTTGGCATTTAAAGATGTAGGTTTTAAAATTGGTATGGAAGTCCCCTTAGACAGCAACCAAGTGATAGAGGCGGCTAAAGCGTATAAGATTGATTTTATTAAGTTTTCCATAGCCAACGCAACAAGTGAGAGACTGAAAAGTGCAGAATGGATAGCGCAAAACAAATCTAGTAAATTAATAATCAAGGGTATATCTAACGAGCAAGAGCTAGCGTTAGCGCAAGAGCATACGCCTGCATTTGTTCAAGGTGCATTCTTAAATAAATCAAAAGAAGGCAGAACAATTAAAACACAGAGAGAGATTGCACAAAAACCAAAAAGAAGAGCAATCAAGACAATAAGGAATTAGGACGAGAGGCACATATGACAAAATTTGCAAAATGGTTTATTGTTTTCTTTAAAGAAGCAGTCCACGATATCTATACAGCTTTTAAGGACTTCTTTGTAGGTCTATACTATTTATTTATTGGCAATCCAATTAAATATTTTAAAGATTACCTAGTAGCATCAAAGGGCTTTGCTGCAGGAGACTGGGTGATGGGCATCTTTTCTATACTGGTAGCCTTAACATTTTATGTAGTAGCAATAATGGCGATTTATGTATTTTGCAGAAAGTATCTACGATTTGTTAAAAAAGAAAAGAATAAAGAAGCACTTATGCGTGAGATAACTAGATTAAGCAAACGGGTTATGTCACTTGAAGATGAGAAAAACGCTATGCTTGCTCTATCGGGCAATGCTCCTGCTGTAGGCGAAAGGGGTTTCGATGCTTCAAGGCGTAGCAAGTCTAAAGAGCGGTTTGTAAAGTTGATTGCAGTAGACGAGCTGTATAATAATGAGAAACTGCCTACTGTTATGAAGCCTGAAGACGAGCTAACGCTACGGCAACTAATAGACCGTTTTATTGCTTTTGCCGCCTCTCAATTAAAGCTTTATTATAACAGACACACTGTGATTTCGTTTTTTGCTGGGCTTGCTACTTCTAAGACTATGATATTAGAAGGTATCTCTGGTACGGGTAAGACCAGTCTCCCTTATGCTATGGGCATAAAAATGCCGACATTATTTCAGTTCAACCTTCTTGGAGAGATAGGGCAGAAATGATGGGGTATCTCAATGAGTTTACCAAAAAGTTTAACGAGACAGAATTCTTGCGCGCTGTTTACGAAGCTGGCTATCGTACAGATATTAACCTTATTGTGCTTGACGAAATGAATCTTGCAAGAGTAGAGTATTACTTTGCAGACTTCTTGTCATTGCTTGAGATGCCACACCCTTCGGAGTGGTTAGTTGACTTAGTACCTGACCAGTTGCCTGACGACCCAGCGTTGCTCAATAATGGCAAGATGCTTATCCCCCAAAATGTTTGGTTTATTGGTACTGCTAACAAAGATGACTCTACTTTTACAATAACAGACAAAGTATACGATAGAGTTGTATCAATAGAAATAAACCATAAGGCAGACGAAGTTAAGACACCTTATGCAAAGAGTGTAACTATTAGTCACGAATACTTAAATAAGCTGTTTGATGATGCTGTTAAAGATTATAAGCTTGATACCAAATTGCTTGACCAAATATACAAGTTAGACCAATACATTTCGGAGAAATTTCAAATCACTTTTGGCAACCGTATAATTAAGCAAGTACATATTTTTGTACCTGTGTATGTAGCTTGTGGTGGCGAAGCATTGACTGGACTTGACCAATTTATCTCCCGTAAAATAATCCGTAAGTTTGAAACATTAAACTTGCCTTTTATGCAACAAGAGCTTGAAGAGCTGCTTATAATTTTTGATAAACTCTTTGGTAAAGAGAATTTTGCCTATTGTAAGGGTATGGTTAAGAATTACTTAAGACAAATATAGGATGCTAGTATGAACAAACAAGATGATATGCAATTCTTTCTAGAGACTGTAATGAGAGCATTAGATTATGCAGAGCACGACAATGCCTACGCAGGCAATTTTTACAAAGCATACAATTCTGGCACCCGCACTTTGTTTCAAAGGCAAAAGACAGAAATAAAGAAGTTTGATGATGCTTGGATAAAAACGCTAGAATCTTATTTTCCTAGCTTGAATCGTATTATGTCCAATTTGCGCTCTAACATCAAGTACCAAAGAGAAATCTTGCCCATAGAAAAAACAAAGAGAATTACTAGAGAATCTATAATACATTTAACAGCCCATACGCACTTTATTCAAGAGATAAACGAAGAGGGGATTTTGCCCAAAAAGATTCTTAGCAGTTTAGCCGAAGCAGAATATGGGATTTATGAAAATAGATTTATAATGACGCTTGTCACTCGCTTAAAAGACTATGTAGCTAAGCGTGTCAAGCTTATTAAACAACAGCTTCAAGCAGAAAGAGTTATTCATTTAGATGCACTTAGCACTTTTAAGCTAGATAATGCCGATTATGATATGCACATTGAGATTAAGCGGAAGGAACAAGTAGCAATCCGCAAGGCAGATGAGCATAATCAAGAAGTGCTAAAAAGGTCAGAAAAGCTCTATAAACTGATTTCTCGCTTGTTTTACAGTAGCTTTATGCAAATTATGAAGCAATTCCAACCTGTTAGTGCTCCCATAATGAAGACGCAAGTAATATTAAAGAATCCTGATTTTAAGAATGCTTATTATCTTTGGCTATATCTGGACAAAACCACTTCATTAGGCTATGATATAGAAGTAAAGACTATTGACGTACGATTTGCACCTGCTTACATAAAGCAACTTAACCAAATGCACCTTATAATGCTCTCTGTGCTAGCAACCAACAGCAATTTTGTTATTGGTGGCGGACTAGATAAGACAAGGAAGCGAAAAGCTAAAGTGCTAACCAAACTCCCTGGTGAGACAGAGCTGTTGCCCGAAGCGTTTGATTTAGAAAGCCCTGGTTTAAGCGAGTATTACTTAAACAAAAGCCGACAAGTATTGAAACAGCAATTGGATAAGAATTTAGAAGAAACAGGCGATGAAAAGGTAGCCCTAAGACAAGCGCTAGAAGAAACAATGGCAATTACCAATTCGCTATACGAGTCATACTTTGCTATTAATGCGGATGTGGATGTTTTTGAAAGACTAATCCAAGAGTCTGACCCTGAGCAAATGCTAGCCGATGTTAAAGAAAAACTTGAAGTATCTAAGATAGTACGGGAAGTTAAAGAAAAAGAATATAATGATTCTTTAGAGTTAGAAGCTAAGTGGCAGAAAGAATATGATGCGCTAAGAGAAGACTTTGAAGAAGCATTAGAAGAGCAAGAAGTTGAGGCTGTATTTGCACAAGAGAAGGTAGAAAAGGGACAAGATGCTATGGCAATTGAGGATGAGTTTGCAGATAAAAAGGCAGTTCTTATTCCCACAGGACCAAAAACTATACTTAAATATAGCTTGCAAGCTCGGCTACACCTAGCAGATGAGCGTACCTTGGATTTCTACGATATGCTTAAAAATCATATTCTTAGCTATAGGGGTGTAAGAAATAACATTAGCTTTAAACAAGAAACTTTTGTAGCCTTAGGAAAGTTGGTACTGAAGCTAAGGTTGCAAGGTAAGACTATGCGGTTGTATTTTGGTTTGAATTCTAAGGATTTTGAGGATACCAAATATAACTTAAAAGATATTTCTAACTTTACTTCTCACGCCACTACTCCATCCCTATTTACAGTAAGGGGTTCTACTGGAATCAAACACGCTATGCAACTAATAGATATTTGGATGAAGCAAAAAGGTATTGAGAAAAACCAAGAATACAAGGCAGTAGACTATAAGCAAAAGAAAATGTCTAAATATGAGCTAATTCAGATTGGTCTTATAAAAACTAATGAAGTAGATTTTCTAGAGAGCGAAGAACAGTAAAAAAGACAGAATAATTAGCAAGGGGAACAATTTGGAAATATTTGAAGTTTTTAGGGCAAACTCAAATGCTGAAAAAGCCAAGCAAATGAGCGACTATATGCGTGGGCAATTTTGCTTTCTGGGTTTATCCAGTAAACAGCGCAGGGAGCTATCTAAAGATTTTTTAAAAGGTGCAAGCAAGCAATCAGTAGATTGGAGCTTTGTTGACCTGTGTTGGGCACAAGCCGAAAGAGAATTTCAATATTTGGCAATAGATTATTTGAAAAAAGTGTCTTGTCTGTTATCCCCTAAGGATTTGCCTAAGCTAAAGGGGCTTGTAATAAATAAAGCTTGGTGGGATACAATAGATGCACTAGATGTAGTAATAGGGGATGTTGTGCTTCGCTATCCTCAAGCCGAAAAGATAATGCTGGATTGGAGCATAGCAGACAATTTTTGGTTAAGGCGCATAGCAATA
>Ga0172382_10012261_pt1 | contig 11209 bp, 8 predicted proteins | sample Leawel138RmetaG_FD_122245 | JGI IMG/M metagenome (GOLD analysis project Ga0172382, IMG submission 122245) | Leachate microbial communities from a municipal landfill in Southern Ontario, Canada - Leachate well 138R metaG | ecosystem: Engineered > Solid waste > Landfill > Unclassified | place...
AGAAAATTTGCCCTTTAATAAAGAGAAATAAAGACTAAAGTTAATCCCTCCCATCATCATACATATCGTAACAACGACTTCTACATATGCATTATTATAATAAGCAATAGAGGCATCATGAGGGCTGAAGCCTCCTGTGGCTACTGTTCCAAAACTAATGGTAATCGCATCAAACAACGAGAGGTTGCCTAATAATAAAGCAATAATCTCTAACAAGGTAATGCCCACATAAATTAACCACAAAATGAGGGCAGTGTTTTTAATCTTAGGGGTAAGACGACTTTTTACAGGACCTGTAGTCTCAGCGCCAAAGAGCTGAGCTCCCTCTGATCCAATTAAAGGTAATAACGCGACAAATAAGACAACAATCCCCATCCCTCCAATCCAGTGGGTGAGTGATCTCCAAAAGAGAATCGAAAGAGGGTCACTATCTAAAAAGGAGAGTGTTGTTAACCCTGTGGTGGTAAAACCACTCATCACCTCCATATAGGCACTGGCAAAAGTGTGATCTAAGCCACTGACATAAATAGGAATTGCTCCAAAGGCGCTAGCAATGACCCACGTGAGAGTGACAAAGAGATAGACATCTCGAACATTGAGAGTTTGAGAACTCCACGATCGACCAATGGTTAATATAATAGAGAGGTAAATTACGATAATAATTAAAGAGAAGGCAAAACCCTTAAATGCAAGCCACTCTCTAAGCACTAAGGCCATCACCGTTGGAATGAGCATAAAAATCCCTACAATGAGTTGCATCGTCCCTGTGAGGCGGAGAATCTGCTTCCAGTTCATCATCTCCTCCTAGGCAAATATATGTTGCACTTCATCAAGATCTTCTCGTGCAGCACACACTAATAATGTATCTTCCACTTCAATGATACAACTGCCAGTAGGAATAATGTTTTTCCCGTCCTTTCGTGTAATGCCTGCTATCACACCTCGGTTATTAAGTGGCAATTCACTCAGGCGTTTTCCAACAACGCTCATCTCTTTACTGATCATAAATTCAAAGATCTCAAATCGTCCGTTAAATAAAGAGTGGACACTCGCCACGTGCGATCCTCTCATGTACTTCAATAAAGAGTCGACAGTAGCTTCACTGACGCTGATAACCGAGTCGATATCCATTGACCGGGCAAGACGGATGTAGTTATTGTTGTTGTTAATTAACGCCATAGTGTGAAGAATACCAACTTGCTTACCAAAGATCGCAATGATCGTATTTAATTCATCATTATCAGTGAGGCTAATAAGAAGATCGCTTGATGCCAGTCTCTCATCTTCAAACAGCGTCTCATCAGTCACATCACTGTTAATCACCAAAAGCTTAGGAAAGAGTGAGGCAAAGCGTTCACACACCTCTTTGTCTCGATCTATGAGTTTAATATCTTTGTGATGGGATTGATCAAAGGAACGAAGTAAGAATCGAGCAATCTTAGATCCTCCCACAATGACAATCTTCTTTGCTTTGGTTTTCTTTTGACCAAACACTTTATAAATAGCAGCTTTATCATCACTGTTGGCTACCACAGCTAAGGTATCACCTGGGTGGACAATACTGCTACCTGATGGGATAAGTCCTTTATTGTCACGATTTATCGCTACGATAACAAACTCAGGTCCAATAGAGGAGCGACAATGGGCAATATCTTGGTTGGCAAAACGGGATTTCTCTTCAATAAAGAGATTAAATAACACTAATTTTGATCGATCAAAAGCAACCACATCACTAAGTAACCCTCTTTCAATATTGGCATAAATCGATTTAGCCGTTTCAGCTTCAGGATTCACAATATGGTTAATGCCCAAAATGGTATGAGGTAATCCCCCTTTACCGGTGTAGGTGAGATTACGAATAGCAGCAACAGTGACTACCTTTGGTTGTAAATTCTCTACAATCCCACATGCTACTAAATTTATCTCATCACTATCGGTAACTGCGATAAAGTACTCCGAAGTTTGCACATCGATTGAGTTGAGTTTTTCAGGGTCGGTTCCTGAACCGACTACTGCCATACAATCGAGCTTTCTTTGAATCTCGGCAACTTTTCTTGGATCGTTGTCGATAACTATCACATCACGCTTCTCGCTGATGAGGTGGCGAGCTAAAAGAGTGCCTCTTCTTCCTGCCCCTAATATTACGACTTTCATTGCCCCATCATAACTACCCGTAGATGAAGTGACAAGATGTGAAAAAGAGGGAAAGAGGAATAAAAAATAATTTTTATTGACAGGTGAACTAAGGTATGGAACAATACAAATGGAAGCGCTTCCATAATGGGAGTGCACGAGCGCCACCTCGGCGCAGAGGAGTACGTTATGAAAAAACTTACTGTAGTGTTGCTCGTCTTGTTGATCCTCATTCCTTCTTTATTTGCCGGAGGGCAAAAAGATGGTGCAAAAGATCAAAAGACAGTGCATGTGTTTGGTGCTTTTGTTGACGAAGAAGCACATCGCTTTGAAGAGGCTATTAAACCTTTCGAGCAAAGAACCGGCATAAAAGTTGTATACGAAGGGTCTAAAGACTTTGAAACTCTCATCAGTGTTCGTGTTGAAGGTGGAAATGCTCCAGATATAGCAGGCTTACCTCAACCAGGATTAATGGCCACTTTTGCAAGCCAAGGGAAATTGGTACCTATGTGGGCTTCATTAGAACATCTAGTCGATACCAACTATGCTCCAGTGTGGAAAGATCTTGGCTCTTACAATGGACAAGCCTTTGGGGTGTTTCACCGTGTCAATGCAAAGAGTTTTGTCTGGTATCCTAAAAAAGCGTGGGAGAGAGAAGGTTATCAAGTTCCAAAAACATGGAATGAGATGCTCTCTTTAATGGATCGAATGGTTGCTAACGGACATACCCCTTGGGCAGTTGGTATTGAAGCAGGAGGGGCAACAGGATGGGTTGGAACTGACTGGATTGAAGATATTATGCTTCGTACTGCAGGTCCTGATGTGTATGACAAATGGGTCTCGAACGAACTCCCCTTTAACGCACCTGAAGTGCAACACGCATTTGATATCCTTGCTGAGATTTGGCTTAATCCAAAGTATGTCTATGGTGGAAAAAATACCATCCTTACTTCAAGTTTTGGAGATTCGCAACGACCTATGTTTGATACCCCACCAAAAGCATGGATGCACCGACAAGGTAACTTTATCACAGGATTCTTCCCTGATCGTATCCAAGATAACTTAGAAGAGGAAGTTGGCGTATTTGCCCTTCCAGCAATTGATCCCTCTTTTGGTATTCCAGTATTAGGTGGTGGAGATCAATTTGTTGTCTTTAACGACCGACCCGAAGTGAGAGAATTCATGGAATTTTTGGCAACATGGGATTCGGGTAAAATTTGGGCAGCAGAGGGTGGGGCTCTATTCCCATATCTCGATCAAGACTTAAACGCCTATCCAAATGCTATTGAGCGCTCTTTAGCTGAAGCTTTAGTAGATGCTCAAGTATTCCGCTTTGATGCATCAGATTTAATGCCAGCACAAGTGGGAGCAGGATCGTTTTGGACAGGAATTGTCGACTGGGTGAATGGAAAACCAGTAAAACAGATGTTGGACGAAGTTCAACGTTCATGGCCCTAAGCGCATGTAGTAATGGGCACCACCAATTTTTAAGGTGGTGCTCGTTATATAAAGGAGTCGAAGTATGGGTGATATTAGCTTAGGAAGCGACGGATGGACCAAAGTAGGTAAAAGTGCCATCACCGTGGTGGCCCCTATAGTGGCAGCGGCCCTCTTTTGGGTAGGGTTTCTTTTTCTTCGAGGTGGTGCTGCTCACCAATCGGTGATTGCCATTGTTGCAATCATCTGGGGAGTCGGAGGGGTTGCCTTTCTCTTTTTCTCCCTCGATTGGATTGTACATCGCTTGCCACTTAAAGTGGCAAAGAAGGTACAACCATTTATTTTTGTTGGCCCTGCACTCATTATCTTAACGTGGTTTTTACTTCTTCCTACCCTTAGATCACTGTATCTTAGTTTTTTTGATGCCTACTCACAAAACTTTGTTGGCTTAGATAACTACATCTTTGCATTTACCAATCCAAAGATGATTGAATCGTTTTCAAATAACCTTCTTTGGCTCGTATTCGGAACTGCCGGTTCAGTAGGTTTTGGATTAATTATCGCCTTATTAGCCGACCGCTCTAAATTAGAGAAAGGCTTTAAGAGTATTATCTTTATGCCAATGGCAATCTCATTTGTTGGTGCTGGTGTGATTTGGCGTTTTGTCTACGCCTATAAACCAGCTGGTGAGGAGCAAATTGGATTATTAAATGCATTTGTCTCACTTTTCAATGTGGAACCTCAAGCGTGGTTTACCCTCCAACCGTGGAATAACTTCTTTTTAATTATCATCCTTGTGTGGCTCCAAACTGGGTATGCAATGGTGATTATCTCAGCTGCATTAAAAGGAGTTCCTCAAACAATTATTGAGGCAGGGAGAATTGATGGTGCATCTGAGTTTAGAATTATTAGAAGTATTATCATTCCATATATCAAAGGGACGATTATTACCGTCTCTACCACCATAGTGATTCTTACTCTTAAGATCTTCGATATCGTCTTTACGATGACAGGAGGGGAGTACGGCACCGAGGTAATTGCCTCGATGCAATACAAACAGATGTTTCGCTTCCTCCACTATGGAAGAGGGTCAGCTATCGCCATTGTATTGGTAATCGCTGTCATTCCTGTGATGTGGTACAACCTACACCAATTTAATAAGACGGAGGGATTCTAAGATGAATAAACAGCGATTCCCACTTGCCATTAATATCATATTACTCGCATTAGTGATTGTGTGGAGTATTCCAATCATCGGCTTACTTATCTCCTCTTTTAGACCTCAAGATGATATTCTCACCACGCCGTGGTGGACAATCTTTACCCAAAAAAGTGCTATGAACTTAGATAACTACAAACGGGTTATTGGTGGAAGTTCCTCTACCTTTATCGATGCAATGGGCAAAAGTATCCGTAGTAGTGGAGATAACCTCGCACGGGCATTTTTAAATAGCTTTACAGTCACCATCCCATCGGTTGTGATTCCCATTCTCATTGCAGCAGCTGCAGCTTTTGGCTTTGCTTGGTTAGAGTTCCCCTTTAGAAGACTCTTATTTACCATAGTTGTAGCGTTGTTAGTTGTCCCGTTACAAATAGCACTGATTCCAGTTCTTCGTGATTACCAAAGTTTAAAACTCACCGGCTCGTACGTCGGTATTTGGTTAGCCCACACAGGCTTTGGCCTTCCGCTAGGAATCTATTTGTTATATAACTACATCTCTACCATTCCACGAGATGTCTTTGAATCGGCTTTCTTAGATGGGGCACGCCCCATGGTGATCTTTTATCGGTTGGTATTACCACTTTCAGTTCCAGCAATCGCCTCATTAGCTATATTTCAATTTCTTTGGGTGTGGAACGATCTCCTAGTTGCTTTAGTGTTTTTGGGAGGAACACAAGATGTTGCCGTCCTTACTCAACGTTTAGCAACCATGGTTGGTTCTCGTGGACAAGATTGGCATCTGCTCACAGCAGGAGCCTTTGTCTCTATGGCAGTCCCACTGGCAGTGTTCTTTGCACTACAACGCTACTTTGTTGAAGGACTCATGGCTGGGTCTGTGAAGGGGTAGTGGATGAAAGGATGGTCAATCACAGAACATTCATACAACGAAGAGAAAGCTGGCCAATCAGAGAGCCTTTTTTCCATTGGAAATGGATATCTCGGGTATAGGGGTTTTTTTTGTGAGCGTGAAGGCTCTTATCGTAGTGGTGTGTTTATCAATGGTTTGTATGAGAGTTCTCCAATCACCTACGGGGAGAGTGCCTACGGGTATGCAAAAAACCACCAAAAGATTATAGATCTTCCCGATGCACGCTATTTCACCATCACAATTGATGGTGAAAAGTTCCTCTTCTCTGATCCAAAGATCATAGATTATAAAAAAACACTCTATTTCACCACAGGTATATTAGAGTTTTATGCTACGTGGAGAACTCATACAGATAAAGAGGTGACAATCAAAGTAGAGACTTTGATCAGTTTGGAGTATCGCCACATTGGAGCACTAAAACTTGAGATCACCTCAAATAAAGAAATCGACATTGAAATCTACTCATCGATAGATATGCCTCGTCCAACCGATAATGCCCACTTTGACCCACGTGCTTTTTCCTCAACTCAACAAGAGACACTATTGTTACAAAGTTCACGATTGTTTGATGAACAGGAGCATAGCCTTCCCTCATTTCAAGCTACCTTTGAAACTCAGAACTCTCACTCAACAGTTGTATGTAGTGCTCTACATGAACACAAAGGGGCAACACTGATTCACTCAAAAGAGAGTCCACTACCTTCTTATCGATGGGAGGTGAAAAACACGACATCGTACACCTTCACAAAGTATCTCTATTACACCACCCAAGGGCGTCTCGGTGAACAAGAGTATCCTCAAACTCTGAGTTCAACAACTCCTTTTATTCGGTGGGAGACGCTTGTGAAAGAGCAAAAGCAACACTGTGACCAATTTTGGTCAACAAGTGATCTGATAATCGAAGGGGATGATGAACTACAATTAGCAGTACGTCATAATCTTTTTCACTTGTTTCAATCAGCAGGGAGAGACGGATATAGCTCTCTTTCGGCAAAAGGGTTAAGTGGTAATGGATATGATGGTCACTATTTTTGGGATACCGAGATGTATGTAATTCCTTTGTTCATCCATACCAACCCCTCCATTGCCCGTTCACTATTGATGTACCGCATTCACACCCTCACTGAGGCCAAACAAAGAGCAGGAGAACTTCATCATAAAGGAGCCTTATTTCCTTGGAGAACTATCAATGGAGAAGAGGCTTCAGCGTACTACCCTGCAGGGACAGCTCAATACCACATCAACGGAGCAATAGCGTATGCACTTTCTCAATACCTCACTATCACACAAGATCAGAGTCTGTTAGAAGAGGGAGCTTTAGAGCTCTTCATTGAGACTGCCCGTTTTTGGTACGATCTAGGATTTTTTAATGAACACAAAGATTATCAGTTTTGTATTCATAAAGTAACAGGTCCTGATGAATATTCAGCTGTGGTAAACAACAATGCCTATACCAACCTTATTGCTCAGTTTCACCTCTCATATGTTGTCTCACTTATAACAGATTTAAAGAAGACACACCCCCATTTTGTACAAAGAGTTACCCAAAATCTAAAACTCTCAGATGAAGAACTTCACCTTTTTGATCAAGCAGCAAAAAAGATGTATATCCCCTTTGATAACAAAGAGGGTATTACCTTACAAGATGATCAATTTTTAGAGTTAGAAAAATGGGATGAGAGTAAAAAAGGGCCACGTAAAAACCCGATGCTCCTTTATTACCACCCACTTACAATCTATCGTCATAAGGTGATTAAACAAGCCGATGTTGTGTTAGCAGGGGTGCTTTTTGGTGAATCAATCCCTTGGTATCAAAGAAAAAGAAACTACGATTATTATGAGCAATACACCACAGGTGATAGCTCTTTATCTGCAAGTATTCATGCCCTAGAAGCTTTTAGATTAGGATATGAACAAAAGGCCCTTCATTATATACACCAAGCAGCGTATGTCGATCTTAAAGATCTTCATAGTAATACCAAAGATGGGTTACACGTTGCCTCTCAAGCAGGGTCGTGGATGGCTATTATCTACGGCTTAGCAGGGTATTACTATAAAGATGGTGTGGCCCACTTTGCTCCACGTCTTCCCTCTTCGTGGAAGAGGTTGAGCTTTCACCTCCAACTTGGCTCCTCTCTTTTAGAGGTGAATATCACCCACACACAATGTGAGTATCGCTGTAGTGGTCCAAAAGTAACCATCTCCCATTTCAGTGATAGCTATATTGTAGATGATAAAGGTGTCATGTCTCCTACCTCCCCAAGGTGTAAGGCCGTCATCTTTGATCTTGATGGGGTGATTACTAGCACCGATTACTACCACTACCTTGGATGGAAATACATTAGTGACAAAAAAGGGTGGGCATTTGATGAGAAGGTGAATCAACAACTCAGAGGAGTAGGGCGAGAAGATTCATTAAAGATCATTGCAAAGTCTAACAACGTCACCCTTACACAAGAGGAAGTGACTACACTGTGTGATATGAAAAATGAGAAGTATGTCTCACTTTTGGAGCAGTTAGACTCATCTCATATTCTTGGTGGCATTGTGCAGCTTCTTAAAGAAGTACGAAAAGCGAATTTGGGTACTGCTTTAGCAAGCGTAAGTAAAAATGGCCCTCTTATTGTAGAAAAATTAGGTTTAACACCCTATTTTGATGCAATTGTCGATGCATCTTCACTGATAAAAGGGAAACCAGATCCTGAAATTTTTATCAAAGCGAGTGAATTACTACATCTCCATCCTCGAGAGTGTACCGCAGTTGAAGATGCTGCTTCAGGGATTGAGGCAATACGTCACTCTCAGATGAAAGTCGTGGGAGTAGGAGATGCTATAGATCCACAATTGTGTGATGTGTATGTAGAGTCGACTGACCAACTGACGTTGGAGATGGTGAGCTTTTAGGAGGCAAAGGGTGAAAATTGTACTTATTGGAGCAGGAAGTGCTCAATTTGGTTTAGGCACCTTGGGAGATTTCTTCCAAAGTAAGATGTTGTATCACTCAGAGATTGTCTTAGTCGATATCAACGAGGGAGCTCTTACTAGTGTCCTTGAGAAAGCTCAGCGGTTTTTGGATGAACATCAACTCCCATTTACTGTAAGTGCCACCACTGATCGTACTGAGGCTCTTAAAAACGCAGACGTTGTTGCAATCTCTATTGAAGTGGGGAGCCGTTTTGAGCTTTGGGATATGGATTGGACTATTGCTCATCAATATGGGATTAAGCAAATCTATGGAGAAAATGGGGGAGCAGGGGGAATTTTTCATGCACTAAGAATCACTCCTGTTATTTTAGCTATCTGTAAAGATATTGTTGAACTCTCCCCTGATGCGTGGGTCTTTAACTTCTCTAATCCGATGACAGCTATTACCACCACCGTGTTACGTAAGTACCCAGAACTGAAGTTTATTGGTTTGTGTCACGAAGTGGCTTCTTTAGAACGATACCTCCCTCATATCTTAAATACCCCTTTTGAGCATTTAGAATTACGTAGTGGAGGCTTAAATCACTTTAGTGTTTTACTTCAAGCGCGTTATAAAGAGAGTCAAAAAGATGCCTATCCCGATATCTTAGAAAAAGCTCCCGCTTTTTTTGAACGTGAGATGGGATACTCTGATATGTTATATCATGTCCGTAAAACAGGAGAGATTCCACGAACTGAAGGGGAAGTCGATCGTGCGCAACTGCTTCATGAACGAAGCATTACCTCGTGGGCCGATCGAAGGTTGTTTAAACTGATTTTAGAGAACTATCGTCTCTTACCTATTACCAGTGATAGTCACCTCGGTGAATACATCAGTTGGGCGTATGAAGTGGTTGATCACAAAGGTATCTTAGATTTTTATTCGCTGTATCAACTACAACTCTCCCAAGAACGAAGTGGCATCTCCTTAGAACGTGAAGAGCGCTTAGTGCTTATCTTAGAGGGAATTCTTAGTGATAGTGGATATGAGGAGCCTGCAGTGAATGTGATGAATCACAATCTCATTCCACATCTTGTTCAGGATATCGCTGTTGAAGTCCCTGCTATCATCAGTGCAAAAGGGGTAACCCCTATTGCCCTCCCTGAGATGGATAGAGGCTTTGCAGCACTTTTAAATACCTACAGTGGAGTCTACTCACTCACCAGTGAAGCTGTGTTAACGGGAAAAAAAGAGTATGTGATTCAAGCACTACTTACCAGTCCAATAATACATCAGTATCGTGGTCTTCATGAATTGGTTGATGTGATGATTGAGCGACAAGCTCCCCATTTAGATTATTTGAGATAAGTTAACTATCACGGTCGACTAAGATTGGATCTATCTCAATTTGGGTAATGTGAGAGGGAAGTTCTTCAATGAGTTTCACGGTCTGTTCAACAGCTCGAACTCCAATAGTTTTAGGTGTTTGACTTACGGTAGAAAGGCCAACATATTTCATTTGTCTTAAGCCATCAAAACCGATGAGCCTCATTGAAGAGCCACTTTCACGTATTGCTGAAGCAACTCCAGTAGCAATCTCATCACAGTAACAAAACACACCATCACACCGCTTCTCACTAACAATCATCTTACCCACTTCGTAGGCGACATGTTCATCTAACTGAGAGGTGTATATAGGAATCTCTGTGATGTTGTTCTGGTGTAACACCTTGGTAAACCCTTTTAAGCGTTGTTCATTGACTAGTGATGAGGGTTCAACTGAGACATAACAGGGAGTCTTTGATCCTTTTGAAAGGAGGTACTTTGCTGCGAGTTCTCCCCCTTTTTCGTTATTGGTATACATGCAATGATCATCTTCACTATGTAAATCGATGTAGATGTATCGGATATTTCGCTGTCTAAGAAGGAGTTTTTCAGTCTTATCTAGTTGAAAAGCAAAGATTAACAGAGCGGAAAGTTGTGCATCTAAGATTCGTTGAATCACGAGTGGATTATGTTTTTCATAGTTAAAGATGATGATATCGATTCCCTGCTTTCTGAACTCTCGATAAATCGTCTCAAATATTTCAAAAAAGTAGCGGTTTCCGATATCAGGTAAAAGCAGTCCCACAATAGTCTCTTGCTCTACCCTCCGAGCGAGCTTTGTAGCAGCGCCACTAGGGGTGTATTGGAGTTTTTGAACTACCTCAAGCACACGCTTACGAGTTGCATCAGAGACGTGAATACTGTTGTTTAATACACGACTGACCGTACCGATGCCTACGTTCGCTTCACGAGCAATATCTTCTATTGTTATCTTCTTTGTAGACATACTGTTAATGTAGAAGGTTTTATATAAACCGTCAATCCAAGTGCAGTTTTCCACTTAGAAACTGTCCACTGTGGGCACTGAAGCGTAGCTGCACTTGAAGATCTTCAATGTGATGAAAATCGACCTGCTTAATCATCAATGAGATTCCACACTCACTAGAGATTGTGGTGGGGGTGGGAATGGTATTTGAAAAAAGAGAGGTCTCTTCTAACAGATGTTGTGTCTCTAAGGCATCATGTATTGAGTTAAAACTAAGGACAACCACCTTCACACTGTTACCACCTTATGACTCTCATTCAGTGTTTCACTAAT
>Ga0172382_10012263_pt1 | contig 11208 bp, 10 predicted proteins | sample Leawel138RmetaG_FD_122245 | JGI IMG/M metagenome (GOLD analysis project Ga0172382, IMG submission 122245) | Leachate microbial communities from a municipal landfill in Southern Ontario, Canada - Leachate well 138R metaG | ecosystem: Engineered > Solid waste > Landfill > Unclassified | place...
AAGCTGCCGTCACTGAGAAAATGGTGTAATTCCCCTTCAAAAGGACGTGGCCCAAAACTTTCATTCCGGGGCTTTTCCTGCCGGGTGGCCGGTCCGGCAGTAAACAGGTCGAACAGGCTGAGTTGTGTCCCGGCGGGTTGCGGGTTTGCAGGTTGTGAAGATTTGATTTTAACTACTTTTTTCGGAATAATTGTCCTGTGATGTGTTGACGGCGTATGTTGTACCTGTTCAGGTTGAATTTCTTTTTGTAGGTTTTTATTTTTATGGTTGTCAAACAGTTCAATATTCAGGTAGCGGGACAGGTCATTTTGCAGCATCTTCTGCATATCTTCCGCTATTCCTTTTACCCCACCGGCATGTTCGTATATCCATGCTGGTTTGCCGTAAGGGTCGGCATCAATAAATCCTTCGGTATGCACAATACGTTGCATATTCTGGTAATAACCGTTTACAGTGATACCGGAAGAAAGATGGTGGCTGTGGATAAAAGCTTCTTCCCGGTCGGTGATGCGTTCCTTGTTACCATTTTTCTGTAGGATGATTAGGTCGCTCCCCACATTGGTCCCGGCGTAATCCGTAAACAGGTTGTTGGGCAGGCGGATAGCAGACACTAAGCTGCATTCGCCCATTAACCAGTTACGCACAGGTTGGTTTTTTGGAGAATCCATAACACCCTGCGAGGTAATAAAAGCCAGTATTCCCCCTTCCCGCAGGGTTTTAGCCGCTTTCAGGAAAAAGTAGTTGTGGATGGCACCGGTTGCCATTTTTTCAGCGATTACCGATGAAGCATGAAAGGCAGGGTCGAAAACGGCAACATCCCCAAAAGGGATATTGGAAGCGGCCAAATCAAAATAATTGTTCCGGCTTTCCCTGATGTTTTCGAAGCCTTCTGCTTTAATTGTGCTTTCGGGATAAAGGTACCCCAGCATTTTACCAGTGAGCAAATCCTTTTCAAAGCCAACGGTTTCTTCAATGGTTCGCTGATTATTAAAAGCTGAAATGAATTCGCCCATCCCGGCTGAGGGGTCTAAAAAATGCGCGGGAATTATCCCGGCATCTTTTAGTGCCACTGCCAGTGTGTTGACAGTTTCCGGGGGTGTAAAAAAAGCGGACAGGACAGAATTTTTCAGGCTGTTGTAATATTGCCGGTACTGGTTCCTGTCGGTACTGTTTTCATAGATAATTTTATGAAGTTCCCTGACCAATGGAAATAATGGTAAATCTGATTTTGTCCAGCGCATAGCATCACTTAAATCTTTTACAGGATTAAGGACACATTTCAAACCGCCAAAGCCGGAGAACTTCCGCAAAATGGCCAGTTCATCATCGGACGGTTGCCTGTTTTCTTTTTCCAGTTGAAAAAGTTTGCGGATAGCTTCAATATTATCCAACAGGTGTTGTCTTTTGTTATAAGCCATACGCAGCAATTTTTCCAGTTAATTCTGTATATAGTTTTTCATATTCGGGGGTATCGGCAAAACCATCATTCAGGCTGTACTTTGCAAAAACATCTTCGCACAAAGGCAGCAGTTCCTGGGCATATTGAGGAATTTTTTCTTCGTCGACAGTATCTATAAATTCCTCCGACAGTATTTCGAACAGGGTATCGTATTTTGAAAAATGCAGTCCCCGGAATAGTTCTGCACGGGCCAGTTCTCCGGCTTCAATGTGGTTTTGCCCGTTTTGAATGGCTTCTGAATAAGCCAGGGCAGCCAGTTCGCTGCGTTGGCGAATAAATATTCTGTGGTATATTTTGTCAGGATGGCTTTCTTTCAGAAAAGTCAAAAGGCGTAACTGAAAATAAGATAGTTCCATAATTTATTGATTAATTAGCGATGGTAATGAGAATTGCTCCCGGAAAAGCAGGGAGGTAAAAGGGCGGGGACGGCCTTAGCCGCAAAACGCACTTTTACCTTCCTGCCCGGGACATGCGGGGTTCTTTGGAGCCTGTGAATGGAAGAAAACTGTTGCGTCCCCAGCGCAGCGGGGGTTCGCCGCAGTTTTGAATGAACAGGCGCCAAAGTACCGCAGAGCATCATTTACGGGTATGACATAGGGGATTAAACGGATTTTTATCAGGCACAAACTCAAAGCCTGTTTTAAAATCTTCCTTTAATACCAGAATTGCATTGAATGTATTTCCCTTATTGCTTTTGAGGCCTTTTATTTCGGAGGTCTTTCCGCTGGACAGCAACTGACCAATTTGAGCATCGGTCAGTGTTTTCCCACAGACATTCCGAAAAATGACAAGGTCACATTCTGAGTTGTCGCATTTGGCAACCTTAGAATAGAAAAATACCTTTCCCTTATTACATTTTGGACAAACTACACCGGGGGTTTCATTTATTTCTATCCTCATTTTGCTTTGGAGAAGTTCTTCTGTGATTTGTGTTGTATATTGACGGATTCCCCGCAAAAAGGTACCGGCATCAATGGCTCCCTGTTCGATACGCGCTAAATCATATTCCCAATTACCCGTCATCTCCACATCGGCAATTTTCATGTTTTTTACAACGGCATAAACAGCCAGCCCCTTTTCTGTAGGGACAAGTGATTTTCCTTGCCTTTTTATATATTCCCTTGCAAAAAGGGTTTCGATAACGGCTGCGCGTGTTGCCGGGGTACCAATTCCCACCGTGCTTAAACTTTTGCGGTAGTCCTCATTGTCCAGTTCTTTCCCGGCGCTTTCCATGGCTGACAGTAAAGCGGCTTCTGTCAGTAATGGGTTAGGATTGGTTTGCTTTTTAAGGATTTCAGCCCGGGTTATGAGTAATTGTTCCCCTTCGGAAAATTCAGGCAATATTGGTTCATCTTTTTCACTGGTATTCAACACAGCCCTCCAGCCTTGAACCGTGATAGCTGTTCCATTGGCCTTTAACTCAATGCCGTTACAGTTGAACCCAACCTGCGTTATTTCTTTTTGACAGTTTGGGGAGAAAGCTTCCAGCATTCGCCCGGCAATCATATCGTAAACGGCCTGTTCCTCTTTCTTCAACCCTCTGGCTTCATTTCCTGTGATAAGCAACGCGTGGTGGTCGGTTATCTTTTTATCATTAACGCATTGGTCATTGAGCGTATTTAAGTTTTTGGCGACTGTGCCAAAAACCGGATGCAGGTGTAAAGCAGTAATCAACGAAGGTATTTCCTCAAAAATATCTACCGGTATATACCGGCTTCCCGTGCGGGGATAAGTAATGAGCTTGTCTTCATAAAGTTTTTGTGCAAAACTCAACGTTTGGGTAGCCGAAAAACCCAGCTTGCTATTGGCATCCTTTTGCAGGGTGGTCAAATCATAAAGCAATGGGGGTTTTTCTGTGCGTTGCTTTTTTTCAATCGAAGTAACATTTAACTGTCCGGTATCTTTAATATCCTGAAAGATTTGCTTTGCCTTTTTTTCATCTTCAAATTGTTCGGGGACCAGCACTTTAACAGTTATGCCCTCTTTTTCCAGTTCTGCCTCCACAGTCCAGTAGGACTTTGAAACAAAGCTTTTGTTTTCCATGTAGCGTTTGCATACCATCGTCAGCGTCGGGGTTTGTACCCTGCCAAGCGAATATAAACCACGTCCGGCATTCACGGTAATGGCCTGTGTAGCATTTATCCCAACCAGCCAGTCCGATTCGCTCCGGGCTTTGGCCGCCCTGTAAAGGTTATCATACTCGTGCCCGTTTTTCAGGTTGTTAAGCCCTTCCCTGATGGCTTTGTCGGTCAGGCTGCTTATCCACAAGCGGGAAAAGGGCTTTTTGCAACCCAGGTAATTGTAAATGTACCGGAAGATAAGTTCCCCTTCACGCCCGGCATCGGTAGCCACAATAATATAGCTGCACCGGTTGAAAACGGATTCGATAATTTCCAGTTGCTTTAATGCCCCTTTATCAAATTCATAGGATTTGCCGTTTTTTACCGGGCGTGGTGTTAAGATAAACTCTGCCGGTAACATTGGAAGGTCTTCCTTCTGAAACCTTTCGTAGCCGTATTCTTCGGGCATTGCCAGGCCAATTAAATGCCCAAAAGCCCAGGTCACAAGATAATTATTCCCTTCCATGTACCCGTCCTGTTTTTTTGTTGCCCCTGCTATCCGGGCGATTTCGCGGGCTACACTTGGTTTTTCAGCTAATATTGCTTTCATATTAAATTCATTTTTAAGTGTTAATTTTTCCGTGATGACCCCGGTCTTATACTTTAAGCCCTTTAGCCTTGGGCTTTTGCTGTTTGGCCTCTTCACTTTGTTGTTTTCCGTTGGGCCCTGTTTGTCCCTGTTTCAGCGGTTCTTTTACATTTTTGGTTGTTTCGTTGGTTTTGCCCTGCGAGTTGACAGCTTCCTGTGTCCGGTGGGCATTATCTGGTGTTTTCTCCTGTGCCTTGTCAGGGTTCCATTTGAAAAAATCCAGCTTGCCTTTTTCAGGATTAACTTTGATATAGGCATTGTATTTTTCCCCCTTTTTATCGGTCAGCCCTTCTACGTAAATGGTTTTTTCTGCCTTCAGTTCGGCCCGCTGTTGCTCCGAAAGTTTTACCCCTCCAAGTTTCGAAGGAACCCGGAGGTTGTTTTGTTGGTTTTGGGCTTGGTTGTTAAATATGAATTCCAATCCCCGTTTTTCGGCATTAACCTGCAAATGCGCTGAGAACTCTTTTCCATTCCTTCCCGTCATATTCTCCACCAAAACTGGTTTCCCTTCCTGCAACCCTTGTTTCTGCTTATCATCCAGGCGCACACCTTTAATCTCGTCCGGTATATTTATTTTATCGGCACGAAGGGCCACTATTTCATTGGTCAGTTTATCGACACTTACATATATTGGAAGCACTGAACCATCGGTCTTTTTCAGGTCGAGTACTTTCCCGAGGTTGCCGGTTTCCGATAAAGCCTTTTTCTCCTCATCAGTAAACTGGTGGCCGTAAAATGGTTTGTCCAGTTCAGGTTGTTGGCGTACCCCGTGGACTGCAACAGTCAGTTTATCGTCTTCCCCCTTTCGGAATGCCAGCCTTGCCTGCGTGTCAACAGTTATTCCTTCCAAATCCATTTTTACCGGGAGCAAGGGGGACTTTCCAAAATTCAACATGGTTTCCAGGCATTTTCTTTTTTGAAGCATTTCTTTACTGACACCCAGTTTACCCAGGCTGTCCCAGTCAACTTCGTTTTCTGAAATAGCTGTTGGCTTCTGTTCATGGTTGGCTGGTGTTGTTTCAGCTTTTTCGGCCTGTTGATTCTGTTTTTCTTCTTTTTGCTCCTTGTTTTGCTTTTGCAGGTAATCTTCGGGTTTTACCCGGTATTCGTCCAGCAATTCTTTGCCGGATTCGTAACCGTTCTTGACAATGTCTCCAATTACGATTGACATTTCTGAAACGGCATTTATGGGTACTTTGAAAAAACTAAATTGGGTGGGATTTTTGCACTGCCGCATGAAATTGGTAAAGAAGTTTTCCAGCGCATTGCCGTGCCTGTCGATTCGTAAAAAATCCGGGTTGGTTTTGTCCCGGGCTGATACGGTTTGGGGAATCCCGTTTTTGTTTAGTTCTCCTGTGGCTGCTTTTACAACAGGTTTTCCGTGTTCTTTTTCTTCGACAACCAATAAGGTTTCGGATGTTAAATCTTTATCCATAATTTATACATTTAAATTGATAATGTGCTGAAATTATGGCTTAGAATTGCTGGTTATTAAACAGTTGTAGTGCTTGTCTGGGGAGTGGCAGGGTTTGTCTTTTAGCGAAAGGTGTTAACATGAAAAGGTAACAGAGAAATCTTTTCCCAATGAAAACTAAGTACAAGACAATCACTCTTCAGAATTATTGTTTATCTAAAATTATGTCTTAATAACCGTCAAAGCTTACAATATATTATCAAAAAAGCTGTATATGAAAAAAAACTTTATCTTTGTTCGTAATTATACGAATCAATAATGACAGACGACAAAGTAATTACGGAAAAACAGGAAAAAGTAGCTCGCTACGCCAAAGCAATGGGGCATCCTGTGCGGATGTATGTTTTAGAGTTGCTATCGAACCAAAGCTGTTGTTACAGCGGCGACTTAAGCGACGAACTTCCCATTGCCAAATCAACTTTATCGCAACATTTAAAAGAATTAAAAGATGCCGGGCTGATACAGGGCGAGATTGAAGCTCCAAGAATTAAGTATTGTTTAAATAAAGAAAACTGGAAAGAAGCACAAATGCTTTTCAAACAATTTTTGGGAATTTAAAATTTTTTATCAACTTTGTTCGTAATTTTGCGAAATGCGAACAGGAATTAATACTTATAGATATGGAAATTAAAGTTTTAGGAACCGGTTGTCCCAAATGCAGGGCACTTGAAAAAGCCGTCAACAATTCGCTTGCCGAATTGGAAATCAATGCAGAAGTAAGCAAAGTAGAAGACATTATGCAGATTATGCAGTACGGAGTAATGCACACGCCTGCATTGGTTATCGACGGTAAAGTTGTTTTAAGCGGAAGAGTGCCCAACGAAAAAGAATTAAAAAATCTATTAACCCAATAATTGTATTTGAATAATGAAAACAAAAATCAACGCAACTTTATTGACGGTGTTTTTTTCGCTGTTGTTAAATTTAGGCCTTTCAGCACAATCACCAAAGGCATCATCGACGCAGAATGGTGATACAGACGAAGTAGAAGTTTATTATTTCCATTTTAACACCCGCTGCGAAACATGCCGTACCGTTGAATCGGAAGCTAAAATGAATGTGGAAGAATTGTTCGGCGGAGATGTGGAATTTACTGCTTTAAACCTGGATGATAAAGCAGGCGAAGCCAAAGGAAAAGAGTTGGGCGTAAACAGCCAAACCTTATTGATAGTAAAAGGCGATAAAAAAATTAACCTTACCAACGAAGGTTTTTTGTATGCACAAACCAACCCTGACAAATTCAGGAAAATAATTGAAGATAAAATAAAACCTCTATTATAATATGCAGGAATTTTTGACGGGAATGCTGGAAAACAGTTCATTCCCATTTTTGACAGCATTGGTACTGGGGCTGATGACCGCCATCAGTCCCTGTCCATTGGCGACCAACATAACAGCTATTGGTTTTATCGGGAAAGATATTGAGAACAGGAACAAGGTATTTTATAACGGCCTGGTTTATACGCTGGGGCGTGCAATTACATATACACTGTTGGCGTTAATTATTTTTCTGGGTGTCGACCAGTTTTCAGTTTCAGGCATTTTTCAGAAATACGGCGAAAAAGTAATTGGCCCCTTGCTGGTTATTATCGGCTTATTTATGCTCGACATCCTGAAAATAAAATTCCCGGGAATGAGCAAATTAACACAACGGTTTGAAAAGAAGGGCGCCAAAAATTACTGGGATGTTCTATTGCTTGGTGTTGTATTTGCACTGGCATTCTGCCCTTACAGCGGAGTACTTTATTTCGGGATGCTGGTCCCGATGACGGTTAGCAGCGCCTCCGGGCTTTATCTCCCTGTTGTTTTTGCTATTGCTACCGGAATTCCGGTAATCATTTTCGCATGGCTGATTGCTTATACCATATCAGGAGTTGGAACGGTTTACAACAAATTAAAAACCTTTGAAATATGGTTTCGGAGAATCATTTCGGTTGTCTTTATTCTTGTAGGTATCTATTACATCATAACCGTTTATTTCTAAAAAATTTACACAAATTGTTCGTCAATTAACGAACAGTCGAATATTGTCATCATGAGTAAATTTAATTTTATATCAAAAAAACAAGAAGAAGTAAAATGCGTGACGTGTGCCATTGATGCGTCAGAACAACTGCAAAATCAAGAAAACAGGAGGAGAACAAACCTGGTGATTTCAATTGCAGTAGTTTTACCTTTACTAATTCTGTTATATAAATTTTTGCCGCAGTTGGTTGATTATTTGACTTTCGACCTGGCAGGGCTAAAACCGGAATCGCATTTGGGAGCAGCTGTTAATTTCTTTTTTTACGATACAGTAAAAATACTAATCCTTCTTTTTCTTATCAGCAGCCTTATGGGGGCAGTAAATGCTTACTTTCCGGTTGACAGGTTAAGAATATACCTTACAACCAAGAAACTGTATGGCTTAGAGTATTTCTTTGCCTCCTTTTTCGGAGCGGTTACTCCTTTCTGTTCCTGCTCTTCAATACCCCTGTTTATTGGTTTTGTAAAGGGTGGTATTCCGCTTGGCGTTACTTTTGCCTATCTGATAACTTCGCCCCTTGTAAATGAGGTAGCCGTGGCCATGTTTTTAGGATTGTTTGGTATAAAAGCTACTGCTGTTTACGCCGGAAGTGGTATTCTATTAGGAATGGTTGGTGGTTATGTTCTTGGTAAAATGAAACTCGACAAATACCTGAGCGATTGGGTTCGTCAGGTTCAGGAGAACTCTATCAAAGAAAATGAAGAGTGGGAAGGCGAAAAAACACCGTTTATTGACCGCTTACCAATCATCATTCAAGACGGCTGGGATATTGTTCGTAAAGTACTGTTATATGTTATTATTGGTATCGCCATTGGTGCTGCTATGCACGGTTATGTCCCTGAAAATTTCTTTACCGAATATCTTTCAGCAGACAAATGGTATGCTGTTCCTTTAGCCGTAATATTGGCTGTGCCCATGTATGCTAACGCTGCAGGAATTGTTCCTGTTATACAAGTATTTGTAGCCAAAGGAGTGCCGCTTGGAACAGCCATTGCATTTATGATGGCTGTCGTAGGATTGTCATTACCTGAAGCGACATTACTCAAAAAGGTAATGAAGTGGAAACTCATTGGGATTTTCTTTGGAACGATAAGTTTATTCATCATCCTATTAGGCTATCTGTTCAATTACATGCTTTGAGAAAACGCTGATTTAAAATTCTGTGGTTAGAATTGTTTCTTTAGAAATTTGACTTGAAAAAGCAATCATATGGAATGGAAAAAAGAACTTAAGATATTAGGGTGGATAATCGCCGTTTTCGTATTTGCCTTTTTTATGCCCATCGAAAGTGCCAGGTTTAAAGAGGCCATCATGGCCATGTTCGACTTGTCGAAATGGTACGCTCAGGAACATGTAATTCTATGTTTGTTGCCCGCTTTTTTTATTGCCGGGGTCATTTCCGTGTTTGTAAGCCAAGGTGCTGTAATGAAATACTTTGGCGCCAAGGCAAAAAAATGGGTGGCCTACACGGTTGCCTCAGTTTCGGGGACAATTCTGGCGGTGTGCAGTTGTACCATTTTGCCGCTGTTTTCAAGTATTCATAAAAGAGGCGCCGGGTTAGGCCCGGCTATTGCTTTTCTTTACTCTGGTCCTGCCATCAATATCCTGGCTATAATACTTACCGCCCGCATTTTAGGTTTTGAAATGGGCGTTGCCCGGATTGTCGGTGCCGTGGTCTTTGCAGTGGTCATTGGTTCAGCTATGTCGCTCATCTACCGGAAAGAGGAAAAAACAAAACGCGAAGAGCAGATGAATTTTCCCGATATGCCCGAAAAACGCCCAATGTGGCAAACCGCTTTTCATTTTTTTACACTGGTACTCATCCTTGTATTTGCCAACTGGGGAAAACCCGGAGAAGGAATAGAAAGCGGAGCATGGTTCTGGTTGTGGAGCAATAAATGGTACATCACGTCGGCTTTTGGTTTATTATTGATTTATTCATTGATAGCCATTCTGAAGATAAAATGGCAACATGTGCTTATTGCGGCTGTGGTTACAGCAATTTCGGCATTTGTTAGTTCTTCTCCGCTCATTCCAATGGTTGTGGCCATTGCAGGTTTAAGTGTAATAACATTGTTCGACAAACGCGAACCGGAAAACAAGGAGTGGACGCTATCATCATGGGATTTTACCAAACAAATTATGCCGCTGCTGGCACTGGGTGTGTTGGCTGCTGGCTTTCTTCTCGGTTCAACCCACGATGATACAGCTATGGCAGGCATTATTCCCAACGAGTGGGTAGCAAGCCTGGTTGGTGGAAACTCAGTGTTCTCCAATCTGTTTGCCTCTGTAGTGGGCGCGTTTATGTATTTCGCTACGCTTACTGAAGTCCCGATTTTGCAGGGACTGATTGCCGCAGGAATGGGCAAAGGCCCGGCGCTTGCCTTGCTTTTGGCCGGCCCATCTTTATCGCTGCCAAACATGCTGGTTATTCGGGGAGTAATGGGAACACAAAAAACATTGGTATATGTTACGCTTGTAGTAGTTATGGCAACAGCTAGCGGGCTTATTTATGGCGGATTATTTTAAAAGAATTTTAGAATTAGTAAAAGAACTTAAAAATGGAAACAATAATTTATCAGGATGTTCCTTTGAAGCTTGCTCCCTTGCTGCATGCCCTTTCGCATCCGGCAAGGCTGCAAATACTGTTACACCTGTCGAAATATAAAAGTTGCCCTGCAGGGAATATTTCAAAACGGTTGCCCATCAGCAAATCAACCGTTTCGCAACACATGGCTAAATTGAGGGAAGCAGGATTAATTTCCTGCACCCCCGATGGCGTTTGCCAGAATTACCAGATTGACAACGAGAAGTTCGCTCTGGTGAAAAAATACTTCAACGATTTTTCTTCTTTAATTGAAATTAGACAGAACAACCAGGATACTTGTTGCCACGATAATAAATCAACAAAAATGGTTACACCAAAAATCAAAACAAAACTAATTGAACACTAAAGAATGTTTGTACTACTAATAAAACGAAATTTAGTTGTGGGATTTTTCATCCTCTTTTCCCTTACGTTATCTGCTCAGAAAGAGGTACAGCAACTATCACTCAGTCAGTTGCTCGACAGCGCCTTGCAAAACAATTACCTGTTGCAGGCAAACGAAAAAAATACGCAAATAAAACAGGCTGAAATTGAAATTTTGCGTACCAATTACCTGCCTCAAATCAGCGCATCGGCAAATGTTTCGTTTTGGAAATTCCTGCTGCCCAACAAAGAACGCTTACTTGGCAATACACTTACCGATGTTTACAACGACATTTCGGTGACCCAAACCATTTACGACTGGGGCGAAAACAACTTGAAAAAAGAAATGGTGGGTGATGAAGTGGCGCTTAACGATGAATTGCGCAGCCAAATTCGTTCTTCCGTTATTTGGGGTGTTAGTGATGCTTATTTCGAAACATTGAAAACCAAATCGGAAATCGAAGTTCATCAAAACTCGTTGAACCAACTCCACTCGCACCTCCAATATGCCGAAAACCTCTATAAAATTGGAAAAGTATCGGGGGTTGATGTACTGAAAATTAACGTAC
>Ga0172382_10012264_pt1 | contig 11207 bp, 11 predicted proteins | sample Leawel138RmetaG_FD_122245 | JGI IMG/M metagenome (GOLD analysis project Ga0172382, IMG submission 122245) | Leachate microbial communities from a municipal landfill in Southern Ontario, Canada - Leachate well 138R metaG | ecosystem: Engineered > Solid waste > Landfill > Unclassified | place...
AGGCTGCCCGCGCCAACGCGCAGCGGGGAAAACGCGGTGGATTCCACGGTGACGTCGTACATGGCAAGGCTCCTTGGTTCTGGGGGCAAGGCATGCAACGGGGTGGGGCGGGAAGTGGGGTTTCCGATAAGTTCGGCAACGCGGACGGAGCGCGCTGAGGCTGCATCGGTCCCGGCACCGCCGGGCCGCCGCGCCCTCGGGCGGGGCTGGAACGGATCGGGCAAAGGCGACAGACTTTGCGGCGGGTCCGGGAGGGGCCAGACGTGTGCGAACGTCGCATCGAGCGGCCGCAGGCACGCTGGCGTTTCGTGGTGTCGGAAAAGACGAGTGGAATCCCGCAGGACTCGAACCGCGGGACCGGCAGGAAGATGGGTGGATGAAGGTGTCAGCCGCACGGGCCGAAAACACGATCGCGTTTTCCCTCGCTGCCTGGGCCGCGTGGGCTCCGGGGATAGAGGAGCGTGCGGATTGGGACGCCTGGGCGAGGTCGCCCTGGCTGCCTTCCGGCGACCAGGTGCCTGCGCTGGAGGAGGTGCCCGCGATGCAGCGGCGACGGATCGAGCGCCTCGGCCGCATGGCCATGCAGGCGGCGTTCTGGTGCGATCACGCCCGATCCGAGTCGGTTCCTGTCGTGTTCGTCTCGCGCCACGGCGATGTCCAACGCTCTCTCTCGCTCCTGGAACAGCAGGCGCGTGGCGAACCCCTGTCGCCGGCAGGTTTCGGGCTGTCGGTGCACAATGCGGTGGCGGCGCTGCACTCCATCGCCCAAGGCTATCGCGACAACTACCTAGCCCTGGCCGCCTCGAAGGCCGGCGTGGAAGCGGCGCTGATCGAAGCAGCCGGGCTACTGGCGGACGGAGCCAACGAGGTGCAGGTCGTGGTGTACGAGACCTGCCTGCCGCCGGCCTATGCGCCGTTCCTCGATGAGCCGGACCCGCCCCACGCCTGGAGCTGTCGCGTGCGTGTGGTGGATGCGGGTGCCGGGATCACGATCGGCTGGCGCGCCGATGAGATGCGCGAGCGCGGCGCATCCGGAGCCTTGCCCGCGAGCCTTGAGGCGCTGCGTTTCCTGCTGTCCGACGATCCCGGACATGAGCACATCGCCGATGGCCTGCGCTGGGAGTGGCGGCGGCATGGGTGACGGGCTCGCCGCGGAGGTGGGCCGGCCGTCGGGGAGGCTCAACCACCTATGGCGCGTCCTGGCCACGGGCGCGAGTTTTTTCGTGTTCGGTGTGGGTGGGATGCTGCTGGGGCTCGTGGCGTTTCCGATCCTCAACCTGACGGTGCGCGACACCTCCCGCCGCCGTCGCCTGGCGCGACGCCTGGTGCAGCGCAGCTTTCACCTGCACGTCGAGTTCATGCGCACCTTCGGCGTCCTGACCTACGAGATTCGCGGACGCGAGCGGCTTGAGCGTGAGGGCCTGCTGATCCTGGCCAACCACCCCACCCTGATCGACGTGGTGTTCCTGGTATCCCTTCTCCCCAACGCCGACTGCGTGGTGAAGCCGGGCCTGGCGCGAAATCCCTTCACCCGCGGGCCGGTGCGCGCCGCCGGCTACGTCTACAACGACGAAGGCGCGGGTCTGATCGACGACTGCGTCCAGGCCGTGCGCCGCGGAGGCACCCTCATCATCTTTCCCGAGGGAACGCGGACCCGCCGCAGCGCTCCGCTGCGCCTGCAGCGCGGCGCGGCCAATATCGCCGTCCGGGGGCGGATTCAGGTGACGCCGGTGCACCTGAGCTGCACGCCGATGACGTTGGGAAAAGGCGAGAGGTGGTATCGTATTCCGTCGCGCCGGTTCCATTACGTCGTGGACGTGCAGCCAGACATCGACCTTGCGCCCTTCCTGGACGAGGGGCGCGGGGAAGCGCTGGCGGCGCGTCGCCTGACCGAGTATCTGACCCAGCATTTTTCGGCCGAGGAACCGTCGTGCAAGCAGTCATCCTTGAACTCAAGCAGCTGATCATTTCCGCCCTCTCCCTGGAAGAGGTATCGCCGGAGGACATCGATCCGGCCGCGCCGCTGTTCGGCGACGGCCTCGGGCTGGATTCGATCGACGCGCTCGAGCTCGGGCTGGCGCTGCAGAAGCGCTATGGCATCACCCTTTCCGCGGACTCGGAGGAAACCCGGCAGCACTTCGCCAGCCTCGATGCGCTTGCGCAACTGGTTCATGCGCAGCGGAAGTGACGGGAAACCACGCACACCATGACCAAAGAAGAATTGTTCGACCGCATCCGGGACATCCTGCATGACACCTTCGAGATCGACCCGGCAAGGGTCACGCCGCAGGCCAGCTTGGGCGCGGATCTGGACATCGACAGCATCGATGCCGTGGATCTCATCGTGCAGCTCAAGCCGCTTCTGGGCGGCCGCCTCCAGCCAGACGCCTTCAAGTCGGTCCGCACGGTGCAGGACGTCGTCGACGTGCTGCATGGGCTGATCCGCGAGGCGGCCTGATCGGTCCGGGGCATGCCGCCGTGAGGCGACTGCGTGCGTCGCTGCTGATTGCCCTTTCGCTGGCCTATCCGCTGGTGGTGTACTCCTGCCTGGGCCGCTTTGAACCCCGCTGGCTTGCGCTTTTCCTGTGCCTGCTGGCCGCGCTGCGCGCGGTCGCGACGCGCGAGCGTACCTGGTTGTGGGCGGCCCTGGGCACGGGTGCCCTGGCGCTGTGGGCGTTTCTCGACAACGCCGCGCTGCCGCTCAAGCTGTATCCGGTGCTGGTCAACCTCGCCCTGCTGCTGGCGTTCGGCCTGAGCCTTCGCTTTGGACCGCCGCTGGTGGAGCGGCTGGCACGCCTGCGGGAACCGGAGCTGCCCGCACGCGCTGTCGCCTACACCCGCCGCGTCACGCAGGCCTGGTGCGTGTTTTTCCTCTGCAACGGTGCCCTGGCGCTGGCGACCAGCCTGTGGGCAAGCGATGCCGTGTGGGCGCTTTACAACGGAGCCATCGCCTACGGGCTGATCGGGCTGATGTTCGCCGCGGAATGGCTGGTCAGGCAGCGGGTGATGGCTCGTGACGGCTGAGTTTCTGGGGCTGGCTAATGTCGCCGTTGCCCCGCGCGCCGGGCGCGGCGTCGTACGGTCGGGCGGCGTGTTGCTGGATCACGCATGGTTCCGTCATCAGGCCGCGCGCTGGCGCGATGCGCTGACGGCGCGCGGAGAGCGCCGCTGGGCGCTCCACTTCGAGGAGGTCGCCGACTTCGCGCCGGCGCTGTACGGCGCCTGGCATGCGGGCAAGGAGGTCTACCTGTGCGCCGACGTGCTGCCGGAAACCCTCGACCGCCTGGCGCGGGATGTCGAGGGATTCGCCGGTGATATCCCCGGCCGAGGCGACGCCCTGGCGCTCCACCGCGATCCGGGTGACAGCGGGGCGGCGGCCGGTGCCGAACCGTGGACGGCGCTGGATCCGCGGCAGACGCGCCTGGTGCTCTATACCTCCGGTTCCACTGGGGAGCCGGCCGCGATCAGCAAGACGCTGTCGCAGCTCGACTGCGAGGTCAGGGCGCTGGAGCAGGCTTTCGGCGATCGCGTGGCGGGCACGGTGGTGCATGGCACGGTGTCGCACCAACACATCTACGGACTCCTGTTCCGCGTGCTGTGGCCGCTGGCTGCGGGTCGCCCCGTGGCACCGCGCGGGTTCTATCACGAGGAGCTGGTCGCCGCATTGGATGGGCCGGCCGTATTGGTCAGCAGTCCCGCGCACCTCAAGCGCATGCCCGAGGGCATCGACTGGAAGCATGCGCGTGACTGCCTGCGGATGGTGTTCAGCTCGGGCGGCGCGCTCCCGGCGGAGGCGGCCGCCAACGCCACGCGCCTCCTCGGACAGGTGCCCGTGGAGGTCTATGGCAGCAGCGAAACCGGCGGCATCGCCTGGCACCGGAGCGATGGCGCGGTGGATGCGCCGTGGATGGCGCTGCCTGACGTTCGCTGGCGCGTGCGGGAGGGCCTGCTTGAAGTCGCCTCGCCGCACCTGCCCGATGCGGGCTGGCACGCGACGGCGGATCGCGTGGAGGCCGCCGGCGACGGCTTCCGCCTCCTGGGGCGCGCGGATCGCATCGTCAAGGTCGAAGAGCGGCGGGTATCGCTGACGGGCCTGGAGCGCGCGCTTGCCGCCTGTCCGGAAGTGGCGGAGGCGCGCGTGATCCTGCTGCAAGGCGCACGCGCCGAACTGGGTGCCGTGGTCGTCCCCAGCGCCGAAGGGGTCCGCAGGCTTCGGGAAGAAGGGCGTGGCGCACTGCTGCGGGCCCTCGGCCGGCATCTGGCCACCCGTCAGGACGCCGCGACGCGCCCGCGGCGCTGGCGCTTCGTCGACGCGCTGCCGGCCAACCCGCAGGGCAAGAGCCCCGAGGCGATGCTGTACGCGCTGTTTCGACCGATGCGCCCGGCAGCGGTCTGGCGCGTGCGCGAGGTTGAACGCGCCTCGCTCGAGCTTGAGCTTGACCTAGAGCTGGCCGTATTCGACGGCCACTTCCCCCAGCTCCCGATCCTGCCGGGCGTCGCCCAGCTCGACTGGGCGGTCCGCTTCGGGCGCGAAGCCTTTGCGCTGCCTTCCGACATCCTCCGGGTGGACGCGCTGAAGTTCCAGCGCGTGGCGCGGCCGGGCGAACGCATCCGGCTCGATCTGGACTGGCACCCCGTGCGCCGCACCCTGGGCTTTCGCTACCAGTCCGGGCTTGGCCCGCACTCCAGCGGGCGCGTGCTCTTCGGCGAGGTCGGCACATGAGCGCGACGGCGGTGCCAGCGCCCGCGTTCCGTCCGCTCGTCGTGATCCCGGTGTTCGATCACGAGGCGGCCGTGGGTGCCGTGGTGGACGGCGTGCGCGCGGCGGGGCAGGAGTGCCTGCTGGTCGATGACGGTTCGGGCGCGACCTGCGCGGCGGTCCTGGCCGATCTTGCGCGAGGCGACGGAGTGCGGCTGCTGCGGCTCGACGCGAACCAGGGCAAGGGCGGCGCCATGCTGGCCGGCTTTGCCGAGGCCGCACGCCTGGGTGCAACCCATGTCCTGCAGATCGACGCGGACGGGCAGCACGAAACCGGCGACATTCCGCGTTTCCTCGCGGCCGCGCGCGCGAATCCGGCGGCGGTCATCAACGGCGCGCCGGTCTACGACGACAGCGTGCCGAAAGGGCGTCTGTACGGGCGCTACCTGACCCACGTCTGGGTCTGGATCAACACCCTGTCGCTGGCGATCCGCGACTCCATGTGCGGGTTTCGCGTCTATCCGCTCGCTCCGGTGCTGGAGCTCATCGCGGCCGAGCCGATCGGTCGCCGCATGGATTTCGACACCGAGATCATCGTGCGCCTGTTCTGGCGCGGCGTGCCGGTGCGGAACCTGGAAACGGCGGTGCACTACCCGCGCGACGGCGTGTCGCACTTCCACGCCTGGCGCGACAACCTGCGAATCAGCCGGATGCACGCGCGGCTCTTCTTCGGAATGCTGGCGCGCCTGCCGCGCCTCCTGACGCGCCCGCGGCCATGAGCGCCTCGCCCGCACCGCACTGGGCGCGGATCGGGGAAACCACCTCGGTCACGGGAATCCGCGTGCTTCTCGCGGTGGAACGCTGGCTGGGCCGCTGGCCGTTCCGCCTCTGCCTGGCACCTGTCGTGCTGTGCCACTGGGCGTTCAACGGCACGGCGCGGCGGGCCTCGCTCGACTACCTCAGGCGGCTGCAGGCCGCCCACCGCGTCTTTCCGAATGATCCGGGTGTCTGGACCAGCCTTCGCCACTTCGCGCGCTTCGCCGAAAGCCTCCTGGACAAGCTGAAGGCCAGCCACGGCAACTATCGGCTGGACCAGGTGGAGGTGGCACCCGAGCTCATGCAGGCACCCATGGCGCGCGGCGGCGGGGTGATCATCGGCGCGCACCTGGGCTGTCTGGAGCTGTGTCAGGTGATGGTGCGGCGCGTGCCCGGCCTGCGCGTGACGGCGCTGGTCCACACCGCACACGCGGAAGCCTTCAACCGGATGCTCAAGCGCCTCAACCCTGACGGACGGGTCGAGCTGCTGCAGGTCACCGCGCTGGACGCTGCCATGGCGATGTGCCTGGGCGAACGCGTGTCGCGCGGTGAATTCATCGCCATCACCGGCGACCGGGTGCCGGTGCGCAGCGATCGCGTCACCTTCGCCCGCTTCCTGGGTGCTCCCGCACCGTTTCCCGTGGGACCCTATGTCCTTGCCGCGGCGCTGGGCTGCCCGCTGTATGCCATGGCCTGCACCCGCGAGGCGGGCCGCTATCGTATGCAGCTGGAGTGCCTGGCCGAGCGCGTGGTGCTGCCGCGCGGCGAGCGCGAGGCGGCGCTGGCGCGGATGGCGGCATGTTTTTCCGACTGGCTGGAGGCGAGGCTTCGCGCGGCGCCGCTGGACTGGTTCAACTTCTTTCCATTCTGGGATCAATCGTCTGATGAACCTGCCCGAAAGTGAGTCGCCACCTCTGCTGCTGGGGGAGCTCCACCTGCGGATCGAAGACGTCGTGGCGGTTGCGCAGCGTCGGCGCGCGCTGGTGCTGAGCCCGCGCGATGAGGTTCGTGCGCGGATCGCGCTCGGCGCGGAGCACCTGGAGCGCCTGCTGCGCGAGGACGGCGTGATCTACGGCGTGACCACCGGCTACGGCGACTCCTGCACGGTTGAGATCCCGCCTGATCTTCTCGCCGAGCTTCCGCACCATCTGTATGCCTACCACGGCTGCGGCCTGGGCCGCTTCCTCGATGCCGGAGAAACGCGCGCGGTGCTGGCGGCGCGACTGGCCTCGCTGGTCCACGGATACTCCGGGGTCAGCCTGGCGCTGCTGGAGGGGCTGGTCGCGCTGCTGCGGCACGACATCCTGCCGCGGATTCCGGCGGAGGGATCGGTAGGCGCGAGCGGTGACCTCACCCCGCTGTCCTACGTTGCGGCGGCGCTGTGCGGCGAACGCGAGGTCTTGCACCGCGGTCGCGTCCGCCCGGCGGCCGATGCACTGGCCGAGTGCGGCCTGATGCCCCTGCGGCTGCGGCCCAAGGAAGGCCTGGCGATCATGAACGGCACGGCCGTAATGACGGCGCTGGCCTGCCTGGCCTGGGCGCGCGCGGATTATCTGTGCCGCCTGACGACCCGACTGACGGCCTGCGCGGTGGTGGCCAGCGCGGGCAATGCCTGCCACTTCGACCAGACGCTGTTCGATGCCAAGCCGCACCCCGGCCAGGCGCGCATCGCGGCCCGGCTGCGCCAGGATCTGGGTGGCGGTGCGCAGGGCCGGCACCAGAGCCGGCTGCAGGATCGCTACTCGCTGCGCTGCGCGCCGCACGTCATCGGCGTGCTGGAAGACGCGCTGCCCTTCCTGCGCCAGCTCATCGAAACCGAGCTCAACAGCGCCAACGACAACCCTCTCGTGGATCCGACGGACGGGCGCATTCTTCACGGCGGCCACTTCTATGGTGGCCACATCGCCTTCGCCATGGACGCGATGAAGACGGCGGTCGCCAATCTGGCCGACCTGATGGATCGCCAGCTCGCGCTCCTGGTCGATGCGCGCTACAGCCACGGGCTGCCGGCGAACCTGTCGGGTGCCGTCGGCCCGCGCGCGGCGATCAACCACGGTCTGAAGGCGCTGCAGATCAGCGTTTCGGCCTGGACCGCCGAAGCGCTCAAGCAGACCATGCCCGCCTCGGTCTTCTCGCGCTCCACCGAATGCCACAACCAGGACAAGGTCAGCATGGGCACGATCGCCGCGCGCGACTGCCTGCGCGTGATCGAGCTGACCGAGCAGGTGGCGGCCGCGATGCTGATCGCCGCCCGCCAGGGCATCGCGCTGCGCCAGCGGCTCGGTGCCTCGTCCCGTCTCGCGCCGGCCGCCGAGGCGATGCTGTCCGATCTGTCCGAACGCATCCGGCTGGTGGAGGAAGACCGTGCGCTCGACGCCGAGCTGCACCAGCTCGTTGATGACATCCGCAGCGCGCGCTGGGGTTTGTATGAGCACTGAGTCTTCCGTCTCCCTTCCCGGCGACCTGTCCATCGAGATCGATCTGGAGCCGGCCTTCCACGACTGCGACCCGATGCAGGTGGTCTGGCACGGGCACTACCTCAAGTATCTTGAGATCGCGCGCTGCGCCCTGCTGCGTCGCTTCGACTACGACTATCCGCAGATGAGCGAATCGGGATACCTGTTCCCGATCGTCGATGCGCGGCTCAAGTACGTGCGGCCGCTGCGCTATGCCCAGGCGCTCAGGGTGAGCGCGCGCATCGTCGAGTGGGAGAACCGCCTGAAGATCGACTACGAAATCCGCGATGCGGCCAGCGGCGAGCGCATGACCCGCGCCCACACCATCCAGGTGGCCGTCGACGTCGTCAGCGGCGAGATGCTCTATGTCTGCCCGCCGGTGCTGCGCGAGCGATTGGGCCGGCCGCCGGCATGATGCCCGCCGCACGCGCGCTGCTGCATCGCATGCGGGCCGCCGTTGCTGCGGCGGTGTTTTTGCTGGCGGTGGTTCCGTCGTCCGGTGCCGCCCGCGCCGATGACGCCGCGCCTGCCGCAGCGGCCGATGCGGGGCTTTCCGATCTGCGCGAACGCATCGCCGCCGCGCCGGTTCTTCGCGGCGAATTCACCCAGGAAAAGCACGTCGAAGGATTCCGCAATCCGCTCAGGTCGAGCGGGCGTTTCCTGATGGCGCGCTCGCATGGCGTCCTGTGGCAGACCCTGGCACCGTTTCCTTCCGAAGTGGTGCTCACGCGCGATCGCATCCTCAGCCGGCAGGAGGACGGGACCACGCGGGTGGAGATGGACTCGCGCCAGCAGCCGGCGCTGCGGACGATCAACGCGGTGATGTTCGCGCTGATGGGAGGCGACGTGGCGGTGCTGGCCGAGCGCTTCGAGGCGAAGGCGACACTGTCTCCCCAAGGCGACTGGCGGCTGGTGCTGGTGCCTCGCGCCGACGCCATCGCGCAGGCGTTCGAGCGCGTCACGCTGGAGGGCGATCGGCACGTGCGGCGCGTCGAGATGAACGATCGAGGCGGCGACCGCACCGTCCTGGTCTTTTCCAATCTCCTGGAGGAGCCGGCAGATCTGACCGACGACGAGGCCCGCCGCTTTGAATGACCCCGGCTCGCGACGTCACAGGCCGTGGCTGGCGTGGATATGGTTTGCGGTCACGCTGGCCGTGGGCGTCCACCAGGTGGATTTCTGGCGGCAGATGCCGATCGAAAGCGACGTCATGGCGCTGTTGCCGCAGGATGCGAACGATCCGGTACTCAACGACGTCACCCGACGTATCGCCGACGCCAGCGCGCAGAAGATCGTGGTGCTGCTCGGCTCTGCCGATGCCTCGGGCGCGCGCGCAGCCGCCGGAGCCTACCGCGGAGCGCTGGCGGCGCTGGATCGACAGACACCCCTGCCGTTCGCCGAAAGCGAGGCGATGGCGGGCTGGTTCGATGCGGCACGCGCGTTCTTTCTCCCCTGGCGCGACCGCCTGCTGACGCCGGAGCAGCGCGAGCGCCTGGCGCAGGAGCGGACCGAGGCGCTGGCGCAGGAGGCGCTGGCCGCGCTTTACGGGCCGATCGGCGCGCCGCGCCTGGCGCAGTGGCAGGTCGACCCGCTCAATCTGTGGACCCAGTGGTGGCAATCGCGCGCGATGGCCGCCGGTCTTCGCTTCGATGCCGATGGTCTCCTACACGCGCAGGACCGCGTGTGGGCCGTGCTGCAGCTGGAGACGCGCGGTTCGGCGTTCCGCCTGGACGGTGAGCCGGTCATCGAGCAGGCGCTCGACCATGCGGCGGCCGCAGCGCGGGCGGTTCGCCCGGACCTGCGCGAATTGCGCGCGGGGGTGCCGCTGCACGCCGAAGCCGCGGCAGTGCGCGCCAGCGGGGAGATGAGCCTCATCGGCTGGGGATCCCTTGCCGCGGTGCTGCTGCTGGCCTGGCTGGCGTTCGGCTCGCTGCGGCCGATCATGCTGGTGGCGCTGTCGCTGCTGGTGGGCGTGGCCACGGCGCTTTCCGTGACGGCGCTGGTATTCGGCAAGGTGCATCTGCTGACCCTGGTCTTCGGGGCTAGCTTGGTGGGCGTGGCCGAGGACTACGGCATCCACTGGTTCGCCTCGCGCCAGGCCCATCCCGAACTCGAACGCGCGCGGCTGCTGCGCGTCCTGTTTCCCGGCCTGCTGCTGGCCTGGCTGACCAGCGCGCTGGCCTACTTCGCGCTTGGGCTGGCGTCCATCCCCGGCCTGCAGCAGATGGCCGTGTTCTCGGTGGCCGGGCTGGCGGCGGCATTCGTCACGGTCGTGTGCTGGTTTCCCTGGATCGATCGCCAGCCGCCGCCGGCCACGCGGCTTTCGCGCACCATGGATAACTGGATGGCGCGCTGGCCGCGGATGACACCGACCGCCGGATGGGCGCTGCTCGCCTGCCTCGCGCTCGGGTGGACGATCACCGGCCTGCTGAAGCTGGAGGCGAATGACGACCTGCGCAATCTGCAGTCCTCGCCACAATCCCTCGTGGCGCAGCAGGTCGAAATCAGCCGCCTGCTGTCGATGCCCAGCCCGGCGCAGTTCTATCTGGTGCAGGCACCCGATGAGGAGACGCTGCTGGAGCGCGAGCGACGCCTCACCGCGCGACTGGCCGGCGAAGTGGCGCGGGGCCGGATCAACGGCTACCGGGCCATCAGCGACTGGCTGCCGTCGCGCGATCAGCAGGATCGCGACGCCGCGCTGACCCGGCGCGTGGAAACCGCCGTACTAGACGAGGTGGCCGAAGTCACCGGCGAGGCACTTGAGCGCGCGGGTTTCGCCGCGGTTCCGCTGACGCTTCCCGAATGGCTGGCATCGCCGGCCTCGCTGCCCCTGCGCCAGCTGTGGCTCGGTACGAGCGGAGACGGCGTGGCCAGTGTGGTTCTTGTGGATGCGCTGGGCGGGGACGAGATGCTGGCCGCGCTGCGCGCACAGGCCGATGGACTCGAAGGCGTGCGCTGGGTCAATCGCACCGCCGAGCTGTCCGCGCTGCTGGCGCACTATCGACAAGGCATGATCTGGCTGCTGCTGGCCGGTGCCCTCCTGGTGGCGCTGGTCCTGGTGGCGCGCTATCGCCGCGAGGCGTGGCGCACCGGGCTTCCGACCCTGATCGCGAGCCTGCTCACGGTGGCCACGCTGGGCTGGCTGGGGCAGCCGCTGCAGCTGTTCAACGTGCTGGCGCTGCTGCTGCTGATCGGCATGGGGATCGACTACGGCATCTTTCTGCTCGAACACCGGG
>Ga0172382_10012265_pt1 | contig 11207 bp, 5 predicted proteins | sample Leawel138RmetaG_FD_122245 | JGI IMG/M metagenome (GOLD analysis project Ga0172382, IMG submission 122245) | Leachate microbial communities from a municipal landfill in Southern Ontario, Canada - Leachate well 138R metaG | ecosystem: Engineered > Solid waste > Landfill > Unclassified | place...
AGGTCTGAAGATTTTAAGCATATTAATTGACTTCATAATGTTGATCATTTCATTTTCAGATACCAATTGTTTTTAGTCAGCAAGCGATTATACAAAACATCATCCCTGTTGCTGCTGCCTTTTTTCAAAGCCACTTTTTCGGCCAGATAGGCTTCCTGCCCACGGCGCAAGGCTACACGCATCAAATCATAATAGCGGTGGCCTTCCAAAGCAGTTTCCAGAGCCATTTCCGTTAAAATAAGTTCTTCCACCTTTTCGATCCTGTAATCCAGGGTATCCTGCCAGCTCTCCAGGGAATCTGTCGGTGTGGGCAAGACGTAAAATTCGTTGTATTCGGAGTCTCCACTGCCTCTGGAATGAATACCCAGGGTATTGGTATTGGTAAACAAAGTGGGGTTGAAAGCCAGCAATGGATTGATCCCGCTCCCACTTTGGTATTCCCGGGGAGAAACAAAACGAGTCAGGTTATTATTGTTGATGCCGTATTTTAGGATGGTAAAAGCCGATTCAGGATATCCGGCCCGGTTCAGGGCTTCGGCATAACGCAAATAAATCAGGCCTTTACGATAAGTAAATACGTGATCGGTAGTAAATTTCATGATGGTTTGAATTTCTTTGCCTTCGGCCATCATTTTTGACCAATACGCATTTAGCCTTAAATCGCCGGCCAACAAGGGATTTACTTCGTTGGCCAAAGGAGCATAAGTGGGAGAGCCATTTTGCTTAGCCCTGCAAAAAATTTGGGAAGCAGAGATTTCCTGAATACGCTTCGAAGGTAAAAGCTGAAACTTCAATTCATTGTTTATGGTGGAATTGAAATAATTTCTCAGCTGACTGTAGGCATTGGAGGAAACACTGGAATCCATGGGAATAATGGATATCACATCAGAACCCGAAGACAAATTGCTGAACATACCTCCATAGGAATTCGAAAGGATTCTTCCTTCGAATTGCAGGTCGTCTTCGGTAAATTCAATACGGTAAGTTCCGGTATAAAGCTCGTTTTCGTTCAGATATTCGTGATAGTGGGCCGCAGCTTCGCTGTAACGTTGAGACCAGAGGCAGAGATCACCCAACAAAAGTCTAATGGGAATGTAAAACAACCTCGAATCCAAATCGGCAATACTGCCGTAGCCCGGAAGTTCCACATCGACGTAAGGCAGCAGGTCCTCGATAAAATAACTACAGACTTCTTCGATGTTATATTCGGGAAAATCCCGGGCTGCATCGGCTTCGCTAAGGATGGCTTCCGTATAAAAAGGAACCTGACCATAATTGAGCACTAGTTGCAGATAAGTCCAGGCACGGAAAGATTTCACCGCAGCGAATTCCCTAATAAAAATGGGCTCATTGCGTTTGCGGAGTGCTGTATCAAGCTTTTGAAGAAAATAATTGCAGTTGTTGATGACAGCATAATAATCCTTAGGGTCGTTGTAAGGATTGTCTTCCGAAATTTCGAAATTGGCAATCTCACGCAGACTGCTAATGGTGTTTTCGTTAAGGTCCACCAAATCGGCTCTGAGTTCTCCCAGCAGTACGCTGCGATCCGCCAAAGCCTGAATTTTGTTCATGATGCCAATTACAGAATAGACTGTGTCGGCAGATGTATTGAGCTCATGTTCATCGGGATAACTGAGCAAAGAAGATTCTGTTTCCATCATGTCCTGACAAGAGGCGAAACAGACAGAAATCATTAGGGATAAAACCAGGCCTTTAAAAAAATATATCTTCATGATTGCTGAGATTTAGAGATTGAATTTGATACCCAATACTACACTGGGGCCAAAGGCCAGCATACCTCGGTCTATGCCCTGGCAGAGCACGGAATTTCCACTTGAAAATTCCGGATCACTGCCCAGATAGCGGGTCAGGGTCATTAAATTGTTAGCCGAAGCCCAAAGTGTGAGACCATTCAGGTAAGTGGTGCTTAAAGGAAGATTATAACTCAATCTTACTGTTTTTAAGCGCACATACGAAGCATCTTCAATCCAGCGATCCGAGAATCGGCTGTTGCCCATTTCGTCCTTATAGGATATTCTTGGAATCGTAGTCTGTTGATCTTCGTTGGTCCAGCGGTTTAGCATAGCCAGACTTTGATTGTAAAACTTGCTTCCGCTTTCCAGCTGTGAACGTTGATAGTTGTATGCATCATTGCCTAAGGAATAGTTCAGAATAACATTCAGGCTGACACGTCTGTAATTGATATTGGTGAAGATATTGCCGTAAAGATCGGGATTGGGATCACCAATGACCACTTTGTCGTCGGCATTGATTTCTTTGTTGTTGTCCTGATCGATAAATTTGACATCACCTGCACCAAAATAGACCTTGGATCCTGTTTTGCTTAAGAGGTATAATCCATCGGCAGCGGCAGTCTCTGAATTTGCGTAAACTCCCTGGCTTTCATAACCGTAAAATAAACCGGCGGGGCGGCCAATCTCCGAAAGAATCTCGGCTCCGTAAATGGAAGTGGTAAAGGATTCATTATCGGGCAAGGCAGTGATTTGGTTTTGGTAATGCCCCATACTGAAGCCCATCTCCCAGTTGAAATCTTTTCGATTGAGCAACTTAAAATTCAGAGCCAGGTCAAAACCTCTGTTATTCAGTGAGCCTTCGTTACTCCAATTGTAATCCAGGCCGGTAACACTGTTGAGCTTTTTCAGGGTAAGCAAATTATCAGTCCTTGCCAGGAAAGCATTCAGTTGTATGCCAACACGTTCTTTGAACAGGCTGGCTTCCAGACCGGCTCCTCCCCTATGGGTGCTTTCCCATTGAATGGAAGTGTTGCCAATATTTTGAATACTCAGACCGGTAACTCTGTTCATAAATACAGAAGAACCAAAATAGGTTCTGGCCGCGTAATAATCTATATCGTCGTTACCCGAGATATCGTAAGCCAGGTTAAACTTAAGATAATCAACAGCTGCCAAACTGAACCAATCTTCGGAACTCAGCACCCAGGCTGCTGCTACCGAGGGGAACAGGCCCCAGCTTACTCCTCCCAGCTTGATGCCGCCCTGCACTTCCCTTCCAAAGCGGGAAGATGTTTCCATGCTTAAACCGGCGTGCAGGTAATATTTTTCGGCGTAATTGTAATCCAGATTGGCATAATAACTCAAAGAACGCCAAACATCTTCGGCTCCGTCTACTTTCTTAAAGTTTAGATTGGAGTTGATGTTAGGAGTTTTGTCATTACCTGTATCGTAACCCATTTGGGTATTGCCCGAGTAATCATCGTTCATATAGCGTCCTCCGGCTATGATACGCGTGTTGTTTGCTCCCGATTGTTTTTGCCACAACATCCTTAAATCGGCAAAAAGAGAAATTTGGCTGGAGTATAGCGATTGTACCATGTTTTCGGCCAGACCAACGTTGGGAATGACAATTTTGGGAACCCCGGTCATAGGAATGTAGTAATTTTCATTGGTATTGACCAGGGTATAACTGAAATGCCCCTTAATACTCAGGCGATTGTTTATGGAGTAAGCGGGCCTGATAGCCAGGTTGATCAGGCTGTTTTCGAAGTAATTCTTGTTACGTGCCTCTCCGTTCTCAAATATATACAGAGGATTGGCCAGCGAAGCTGTAGTCCCCAGCACTTCGTCAAGATAATCGTCGGCATCAGACAAAAAGCCCGAAAGCTTGTTATTGGTGTCGTATTGATAAGGATTCAAAAAAGGTGATTTAATCAGGCTCAAAAATCCGGGAGAGAACACATTGGATTCTTCGGGAGCCATAACACCATCGTCCCTGAGATTTCGGGTAATGTTGCTGAAAGAACAGTCAAACAGAGCGCTAAGCTTGTCATTAATACTTATGTCTGAATTGAAACGCAGATTCAGACGATCAAAATCGTTGTAATTCAAAGTGCTTTGCGCATCTACGTAGCCTATGGATAAATTGTATTTGGCCACCTCGTCACCGCCTTGCACCCCAAAACTGTAATTCTGGGTCAGGGCTTCACGATAAACATAATCGCTCCAGTTGGTTTCGTTGTGATACTGGTTGTAGTAATAATAATCAGGATCGTCCTTCAAAAACTTAAATTCGGTAAGTTCTGTTTCGGTAGTACCCAACAATTCTGAAGCATAGGAACGGTATTGGGCGGCGTTCATCATGGCAGGCAGCCTGGGGCTGTATTCCACACCGGCCGAAACATTGGCATCGATGCGGGTAACCATGCTCCTGTTGCGTTTGGTTTTGATCAGGAGTACACCATTGGCGCCCTTGGCTCCATACAGGGAAGTGCCATTTTTCAGCACAGTAATACTCTCGATGTCGCTCACTGCCAAATTGGATAAAATATTGTTGTAGTAACCTTCGTGCAGCATTTCTCTTCCATATTGCTGATCAAGTATTACATCGTCTATAACGATCAGGGGCTGGGCATTGACATTAAGAGAATTGTATCCTCCAATAAACATGGCTGCACCTGTTCCGGGAATGCCCGAACGCGATATGGTTCTGACTTCAGCCCCAAGTTGTGACTGAATTTCAGACTCAATACTGATAGCGGAACTCAAATCGAAACGTTCGGCTGATCCTGCATTCAGTACATTGGTCAGGGGACTGAGAACCGGAATGAAACTTTCGGGATACAAAGCAGCATCCACTGCCGAGGATTGCCCTTTGAGCGCAAGTTGCTGTGTGGCAAATCCATCCAATGTTACAGTCAGTGCATTTATATAAACAGGCAAGTCGAGCGAATAGCGGCCTTCCTCGTCAGTCATGGCAACAAACCGGCTGTTGTTGTAGGCCTGCACTCTGGCTCCTGCCAGAGGATTTCCGGTGGAGGCTTCGCTAACTGTACCTGTTATTGTTTTATTTTCAGGAGCCTGTGCATAAACTGTTACAGTTAATATGCACATTAACAGAAAAAATATGCTCCTGAATTTGATTTTTGCATAGCAGTCTTTCATTTCTGCAATTAGTTTAGATGAGGTTTCAGACAAATACAATCGATCAGCATCTCACGGGTATACAGAGCTGTTTCTTTTGATGTTATGCTAGTTTCCAGCTTCAACATAACCGTATTGTTTTCCTGGCCGTAATTGGCAACCGGGAAAGTATAATTAGACAAAACCAACACAGTGTCCAGTTTTGAAGGATTAGTCTCATAAATATTGCTTCCTGCACTGTCTCTGCAAACAATGGTTCTTGAATTTCCTTTTTCATCGTTATAGGTCAACGAAAATTTTAATTTCACAGGCTTGTCTACATTTTCATGTGCGGGATTGTAGTATTTGTAAGGAACAAACACACAATAAATATCGTAGGCCGCCGACAATGTATTTGGGATTTCAAAAGTCACCCATGGATTGCGTGAAGTTCCGGCAGGCATCAAATGAATGTAGCGCTTGTTGGAAATCTTGTAATTGTCTTCGGGTTTAACAACTCTGTCCATAATATCGCATAAGCTGGAGCTGTAATCTCTGCCTGTAGTGCGTTCTGCTTCAACTTTGATTTCCTGATAAAAGTTCTGTTCAGGTCTGTAGAACCAATCATCGCTCTTAAAAATAACACCGTTGCTGCAGGAAACTTCTTCTGTGGTCCGGCTGAAAATATTGCCTGCCTCGTAGGGCCGGTGATAAACATGGTATTTTTTATCTAAGACTTGATATTGGGTGCTGAACAAGGAATCCTGAGGGGAGCTTTGAAGCTTGGCATTAAAGACCAAATCTCTGACCATCATCATCTTGGTATTGGCCTGTTCCAGCGAATCGGCTTTGGCCACCTTTAAATCGTATTTGAAATATTGTCTGATACTGTCGTATGCCTGGTTCCAGGCACTGTTACTTGGTGCAAGCAGCCAATAGGTACTGTCTTCGTGATTAAGCAAACCGATTTTTTCGAGCAATTCATTTTCTATGCTTATTACAGAATCCACGTAGATGGTTTTGCCGTCCACCACGCCATAAGGCACCGACAAGAGGGGATCAAAAACAGCCTTATCAAAAGAATAAATAAAGCTTGTAAGGCTGTCCAGTTCTGTATCTGTCTTTAAATACTCATAAATATTAAAAAAGAAGGGATTAGCCCGGTCTATGATATGTAAAATACCATTGGAACTCAAGATATTTTTACTCAAAATTCCGGTCTGGCCAAAAAGGAAAGAGGCTGCAGCTTCGCCCGAGCGTAAGCGTTCCGATTTTTTACTCAGCAATAAGACCTGTTTATCTGTCAGAGAAGACACAGGATGACTAAAACGGGCAATATGGTTTTTTACAAATTCCTCTATGACCTGATCCTTTTTACCCTCGTCGATCAAAGCCCGCAAACTGTCAATGTTAAAATGTCCGTTAGCGGGTGCCCAAATGGTATAGACCTGATCAGCATCCAACACCTTGTCGTAAGCGGTAAGCTGAAGGAGCTCTGCAAAATCAGACAATAATTCGGGTCTCTCCCCTATACTTTCCCAAAGACTCTGAGCCGGAATTACGTCGGGATCAGCACTGTAGTGATTATCCCAGTTGTTGGTGCAAGCCAGAGTAAAAGGGATAAGCAGCAGCAATAATCCGTATCGTATGTTTAATGTTAAACTCTTCATATTTATTCTTTCTATCGTTAGCATTTAAAGAAAGCAGCAAGTTTTAGTGACGATCTTCTCCCTCTTCGCTGTCATACACACTCTTGGGAACTATTTCTATATAATCGAACATAAATTCTGCCGTCATATCGTCCATCACATTGCGGAAACGCAAAGTATGAGGCTCCTGAGTAAGGTACTTGGTTACCAGAATACGGCGGAACAACCAGCTTTCTGTCCTAAAGACAACATAAGTACTGCCGTTTAGACGTCGCATACTGTCTGGAGCTTTCATCGCTTTGTGGTTGCGCATATCCTTGTCGTTTTGTACGCCGTTGTCGTCGGTTTCTTCGTCGGCTATCCAGCCGATTTTTGGATCTGTGGCTCCAACTCGCAAATCCACGGGAATGCCGGTCGGTTCGCCGTCAACATACATTTGCGAAATACCCCTGGTGGGCAAAGCGGTATAACCTAATCTGATTTCGTAGGTTCCTTCGGGCACGGGCGGCAAAGTAATGGTAATGTCGTATTGACCCAGGAAATTGATTTCGTCCCCCTGATGACAGTCGTAGTTCTCGTGCTGATAGCGGTAAATAAAATTAGTTTCGTTGGTCAACACTGCTTTGTCGGTATAGCCATTGGGGAAATAATAATTCTGACGATCCTGGTTGTGACGAACATTGTTGGTCATGAATTCGGGGAACAAGGCTCCGGTATCGAAGCGGAAACGGGTGTTGAACACAATTTCCTCGACTTCTTTGGAATAAGTCAAAATATCGTCGATATAATGATAGGTGCCATTGATGGCGTTCTGATCGGTAGTGCTTGATCCGGGAGGCTGGATTAATGCTCCCCTGATATCGTACTTGTTGTCAACTCGTCGGTTCATATAAAGTCCCGAAGTGCCGCTGATCTTAAACATAGTGTTTGGACAGAGCGTTTCGTAAAACTCTATGGGCTCAATAATCGAAGTAATGAGACACAGGGTCGTAGTAAGTTTATTGTAATAACCGGTACGGGGCATGATGTGGTAAGCCACAAAACGGTTCAGGGGATTTTTGGGATGCGTAAAATCGTTGTCATACAAATTGGCATCCTGGGGGTATACTTCGTCGTAAACCGATTTTGCATAGGCAACAAGGTCGTCTATGTCGTTGATTCCTTTTTGATTATATACCTCATCCTTTTCAACAAAGGCTGTATAACCATATTTCCTGTATTTCGGTGCTATAGCCGTTTCACGATTGACATGCGAAGTGTAATTCAACACCAGCTCGGGCTGCACATAGTCATAATCCATATACAACACCAGGGAATCGTCCAGAGTGGTCAGTCGCAGGGCTTGGTTGAACAAGCTGATGGTGGTATCGTCTCTCATTAATTCAGATAAGAGCGCATTGGAAGGCCTGATTACCTTATCAACGGTGTGTACCACCCCGTTTTCGACAGAGTCATCCCTGAGTACTATCTGCGATTGTTTATTTATGAAATAAGCCATGGAACCGCTGCTGGAATCGGCTACCACAAATGAAATGGACAAATAGCGATCGAATTGGTTAGGAGTTGATATAACTCCGTCGGTCATATCGGTAGTAAAATACGCTCGGTTAATCAAGTGAGAATTAGCAATAGTATCACACTGTATGTCTGAGAGTTCCTCTACTGAATTCAGGTCATACATTGCCAGGTATTCTTCGATGGCCTGATTGGTAGGAGCAAAACAGGTAAAGGAGCCGTAAGTATCCAATAAGTCCATCTTGTCGGCTCTGTCCAGTATTTTGATAAATTCGCTGAAACGATCGGGGCGGTTTTCGAGATAATCGGCCACCATTTCGCCGGTAAAAGTATAAAAGTTCTCCCTGTCGGGTTCATAGTTGCAGGAAGCCAGCATCAGCAGGACAACTATGCCAGACACAAAACTAAGGGGACTGAATTTCGGAATCTTCATTTGCATAGGTTTATCGGGTGATTGAGGATGTTTCGGTTATATAAGCCGGATTTTGTTTTAAATAAGAATTGACTTTCAACTCTTCTTCGTTGTAAGGGAAATACAAGGCATCTACCGACATCATTTTGCTGCGGATAGTGCTCTGATTTTCGGTGTACTTGGAAATTACTATATCTACCAGCCGGGTGTTGTTGCCTTCCCTGCGGGCCATGCGAACCAGGTCAAACCAACGTTTTCCTTCAAACATCAGTTCGCGTTGACGTTCGGCCATTATCAGGGCATTCATGTTGTCTTTGCTGCTGTAACGGGTAAAATCCAGACTGTCTCTGCCCGCCTCGGGATTGGAGCGGTTGTAGACGGCACGAACCAGAGCAAAGGATTGGTTCAGTAAAATCTTCGCCTGGACCGACTCATCAGAAGCCGTATCTTCTTCGGCCGTTTCAACGACCATATTGGTCAGGGCTTCCGCTTTCATAAGCATCACATCACTCAGGCGATAAATTATCCAATTGGCAAAATTGGTAGATCTGTATACTCCGTTTTCGTTGGAAACATTGCGATAGGCATATTTGGTAATGGGAAACACACCACTGGATGAACGGGCAATATACTCACGAGAACGCACATCTTTTTTGGCGAACACATCGTTGCCATACAAAAACACATCGTTGCCGCCGTTTCTGTCCCTACCCACAAAATCGGGGGCACCTACATAACCTCTGGGCTCGTTAAAACTGCCGTAGTATATCGATACCGCAGTATTTGTCAAACGATCGGGTGATTCCTGGAAATAGAGCTCGAAAATACTTTCGGTAGAATTTCCGTTTCCGAATATTTGGTTGTAAGAATTGCCTGTAACGCTGGAACCGGGGGTTTCCGCTTCGATCAGCGGATATTCGTTTTCGGCCAGTTCTTCTTTGTCCTTGTTGAGTTCATTATACTGCTCACGTTTGGATTTTATGACCAAATCGCAATACTTAACACAATTGGCATAATCCTCATCCCAAAGATAGAAATCGGCCAGCAGGGCATAAATGGCATCCCGGGTAATACGGCCTGTGTTGTAGGCCTTATTGCCATAAGCCTTGATAGCGTAATCCTTACAAGCTTCCAGATCCTGAATTAAAATCTGCAACAAGTCATCAAAAGGAGTCGGTGCCAAATCGTAGCGCTGGTTGTCATCAACAGAAGGTTCAGAGGTATATGGCACATCGCGGAAAGTGCGCATCAGGTAGAAATAACAAAGGGCACGAAGAGCTGTGACCTCGGCTTCGATGGCTTTGAGGCTGGATTCGTTGAAGTTGGGATCCTTTTCTGCTACTTGCGGGGCGTAATACAACACGGTGTTGCAACGGTTGATTACATTATAAAAACAAGTCCACGAAGTATAAGGATTAGTGGGCAACAAATTGGCTCTGAGTATCTCATTATCGGCATCGGGAATACTCTGTCCCTGTACCATATTGTCCGATCTGAGTTCTCCCCATACCAACATACGGCTTACTACATCATTGCCCAGCATGGCAGAATAACAAGAGGCTACGACATTTTCCACATCGGTTTTGTCTGTCCAGAAATTTTCCAGGACAATATCGTTCAAGGGGGTTATTTCGAGCCACTCTCCACAGGAATTCAACATAAGGAGCAAGAAGCCCAGGCTGAAATTTCGGATGATATTCTTAGTTTTCATAGTATTTATAACTTAGAATGAGAGAGTTATACCGGCTGTAAAGGATTTTGACCTTGGCGTTTGTGAATCGTCAAAGGTAATACTGTATCCACCATAACCCAATTCAGGATCGACTCCGGAGTACTTAGTCAGAATAAACAGGTTGTTCATGCTGACATAAAAACTCAGCTGGTTAATTCCCAAGGGGTTAAGTTGCTGCGACGGTAATTGGTAAGACAATTGCAGGTAATTGCAGCGCAGGAACGAGCCATCTTCAACAAAACGATCACTGCCCAGCCAGTTGTAGCCGCTTTGGTATAAAGCCCTGGGTACGGTGGTAATGTCTCCGTCCATGCGCCAGCGCCAGTTGACAGAGGCGCTCTGGTTGGTATTGTCATACATCTTTTCGGCATTCATACGGGCTCTGTTTACTATCTTGTTGCCGTAGCGGAAATTGAACTGTGTATTCATCGATAAGCGTCCATAATTCAAACGGAAACCAAAACCTCCGTTCAATATAGGTAAGGAACTGCCCAGGTATACAATGTCCAGTTCGTTTATGTTACCGTCGTAATTGATGTCCTCGTAAATGGCGTCTCCTCCCTGAAATTCATAAGCTGCCGTGGTTCCATAAGAAAAATACATGGGCTTGGGTTCACCGTCTTCCATAATAACCCGGCCTTCGTCGTTATGAACAACCGGAGCATTGGGTCCGCTCACGCCCGGAATTTCGGTTTCGCTGTATTCACTGTATTGGTAAACACCCTTATACTTGAATCCATATATAGAACCAAAAGCGTTTTTTACCTGTATGCGGGTCAAATAGGTGCCATTGCTGCGACTGAAGTCACTGTTGAGGCTTTCGAGCACCGTTTCGTCCATTTCTGTAATAATGTTTTTGTTGTTGGCAAAACTCAGGTTGAAACCTAATTTAAGTTTGCCCAGTTCAACAAGCTGGTTGCCCTGAATATTTAGCTCCCAGCCATTGTTGCGCATACTGCCCACATTCTGCCAGGACAAGGCAGCATAACCCGAACTGGTAGGGATGGCTACCGAAGACATTA
>Ga0172382_10012266_pt1 | contig 11207 bp, 13 predicted proteins | sample Leawel138RmetaG_FD_122245 | JGI IMG/M metagenome (GOLD analysis project Ga0172382, IMG submission 122245) | Leachate microbial communities from a municipal landfill in Southern Ontario, Canada - Leachate well 138R metaG | ecosystem: Engineered > Solid waste > Landfill > Unclassified | place...
GACGACATTTTTTAGGGGATAACTTGCAGGCGAATTAATTTAAATATTATCTTTGCACCGCCAAAACGGAACGGCGAGGTAGCTCAGCTGGTTAGAGCGCATGATTCATAATCATGAGGTCGCCGGATCATGCCCGGCTCTCGCTACTTGAAAATAAGGCAGCTACATAACAAGTAGCTGCCTTATTTAATTTTGATACATACCAGATACATACAAAAACGGTGAAAAAAAGCAATAAAAAACCGCCATTTGGAAAAAGGCGGTTCTTCTTTTTGGAGGTTCAAAATTAAGCACTGGCCACTTCAACGGAGCCGATATACCTGCTGTTGGAAGTGGCACCATCGGTACCGGCAAAGGCGATGAAGCATTCAACCGTATCACCGGAAAAGCTGTCCGGAACGGTCAGCGTTTGGGTACCGGTTGCCCTGGTTGCCCCGGAAGTTACAAAGACGGCCTCCTTCTTGTCCGGATTGAAAACCAACAGCATGGATAAGTCAGCCGAACTGGCGTTCCCTTCCGAGGAATTGTCGGACCAGTTGAAAGTGACTGCCCCGGCAGCGGCCGATTCCGCAGTCGGGTTCAATGCTCCGGCTAAGGAGCCACGGCTGACCAATGCATTGGCGTAATCAATGGAGTAATCGGGGTATTCCCCGGTAACCGCATTTTTGAGATTGTACGACATGGCACTGTTAAAAGCCGTCATTTTAATGGCATAAGCTTTAAACCCAACTTTGATAAACTTGCTGACGGGCTGTAAGAAGTTTAATACGACAGAGAATCTGGACCGTTGATCCAACTGACCTTCAGTCCGGGGATTTGCAACGCTGGCGGGGATCACACGCATGTAATCGATCCCTTTCCAGTTACCACCGATGACATTTCCGACCTTGCCGGAAAAACCACCTAAAATACCTTGAGAAATCTTTCCCATTTTCTTAAATGTTTAAAGGTTCAAATATATTTTCGCTTGGCCCTGGCAGGGACTTGACCCGGCCCGGACCTTACGATTGTCAGATGGTACAGTCAAAAAACGGACAATGATCTGCTTCCGGATGAGATTGCTTCCTTTTTCAGGATTTTAACTGTCATTATGGATATCGACAGAGATCGTAGACAGAAGAGGGCTTTATTGAACGCTTAGGCACCCGGAAAGCTTAGGGGATGAAAAGAACAAAAGGAAACGGAATAAATGGGAAGTGTGTTGGCTGGTGGGTTTATGCCGTAGTCTTTTGGGCAATTTCATCCCCGGGACTTATCTTTCCTAAGCGGTCAATGAAGCCAGGCCATCAATTGTTCAGGGCGCTCCGGCAGTTAACGGGCCGGGGTAGACCATATCGCAGGGCATACCGCTGACGGGGTTGGGAAAGACAAGGATGCGGACAGCGGGGACATGGAGCGAATTGGGGCGGAGGGCTGTTTTGTGGTTTGGCAAGGTTTGTTTGCTGGATTGTGGGCGGCACCTTGCCAAAGCGGAACAGCGTGCGTGGGCGTGAGCGGAATGGACCAATGGAGGCATGCTTGTGCGGGTTGCCGAGGCTGGAGCTGACCGGAACGGAATGTAACGGAGGAATGTAACGAAGTGGAATTCCGGAATGAAATGAAGAGAAGGGAAGCTCTATGCCGCAGGCATTGGCCGTAAAACAACTAATGCCCTGCACCGCTGAAAGGGTGGCGGGGAGATTGCGGACTGTGGGCGCAGCATAGTAATTGTGCAGACGTCTGGGGGTTGAGCGTGGGTGGGCCGTGGGGCTAATTTACATAATGGCCCTATAGGACAGCTTTGGTTGTGGGAGGCTGTTGTGCGGCTGCTCCTATAGGAGGTTGTTATGTAATTTAGCTTTGGGTGTTTATTTTTGGCGCAAAGCCACCAGGGGCGCATTGGCGTGGCTGTCTTTTTGTTTTCGCGGGGTGGGATAGCTCTTTGGCTTTGAGGGACGAAAAAGCCAATGTGCTATTCGCGGGAAGGCCAAACAAAAAGTGCGACAAAAATAAACACCAGTGGGATGGGGTAAGGATAGACCAGGAGAATGGTTCGCGAGTATTAAAAAAGATGAATAGATAAAACTCCATTCATCTTTCATATAGCCATTGTTAGAAAATTTTAGTATCCTAATGTACCAAAATCAACCTCTTCAATAACCAAAATATCTGACCAACGAAAAGCATCTCTGTAATTGTTTTTAGCTCCACTCGGAACACCAACATAACGGTAATTCGGAATAGAATTTTCTTTTATCATAGGAGGAGTCGGATTTTTACTGTAGACTTTTCCAAAATTATCACAGCCCATAAACGTCTCTTGGTCAATTGATGTAACCTTTTTGCCTATTACTAAATCACCTGTAAAGCCTAAACATCCTTCAAAAGCACTATGAGATATACTTGTAACATTATCCCCAATAATCAAATTTCCAGAGAATTTTGAACAGCTATGGAATGCGGCAGAGCCTATTGTTATCACACTATTCGGTATTATCAAGCTCCCAGAAAACCTACAACCATTAAAAGCTGAAGTTCCAATTACTTCTATCCTATTTCCCAATGTCAAGCTACCAGCGAATCCATCACAATCTCTAAACACGTCATTACCTATAACTTTTACCCCACCACCAATCACAAGTTTACCGTGGAATCCATTACAATGATAAAATGCGTACTGGCCGATTGAAAGTACATTGTCTGGTATTATTAAATCTCCTGAAAATCCAATACAATTAAAAAAAGAAAACTCACCTATAGAGACAACATTTTCAGGGATGATTAATCCTCCTGTTAGGTTTCTACAAAAATAAAATGCATAGTCTCCTATCGAACTTACAGTTTCCGGGATATCACAAGTTGAGATATTTGTATTATAGAACAATTTTTTAGGTATAGATGTCAGATTTTTTGGCAATAAAACTCTTTTAATATTCTGGTTTTCAGAAAATGCTGAAGCAGGAATAGTTCTATCCGATAAATCTGACAAATCTAATGTTGTTAGAAGCGGCATATCAAAAAATAGCAAGTAATCAGAAGAATTGAGAGTTCCTGTAATAGCCAATTCTTTTGTATTCTTCTTTTGTTTATCAGTTAAAAATTTTGACAATGTACCTGGAATCTCTACATTTATTAATAATAATTTTACTTTTATAGTACAAGTAGTCTTTGTTTTTCCATCTTTAGAGGTGACCTCAATGGTTGTTTCTCCAACAGTTAGAGCAATAACTTTTCCATTATCGACTGATGCAATTTCCGGATTTGTAGATTTCCATTCTACATCTTTATTCGTGGCGTTCTCTGGTTCTATGATATATGTCAATGTTTCTTCTTCGCCTATAGTAAGTTCCAGCGAAGTTTTATTTAATGTTATGCTTGTTGTATTAATCGGTAAAACACTGATGGCACATGAGGACGTCAATGTTCTATTTTGCTGTTTTGCGGTAAGAGTGATAGTGGCTTCTCCAACGGTTAATGCCGTTACCTCACCTTCGGAATTTACTGAGACAATTTCGCTGTTACTGGATGACCATTCATAATTTGGTTTTTCTGCATTTACCGGAGAATAAGAGACGCAAAATTTATAGGTTCCATTGATTTGTAACTCCAGTTCGGTTCTGTCTAATTGAACGAATGTAACAACAACCACATCAGGTTCATCATCTTTGCTGCATCCTATCATTAAAATGGGTAGCAGCATTAAAAGTAAAAGATTTCTCATTTTTTTGTTGATTGGTTTCTAAAAATAATAAATTTCATATTGATTGTCATATATGATAACCAATTTTCGAATATAAAGAAAAATCTTAGTTGTCAGAAATGATAACTAATGAAAATTACAGAGCTTCAGCGAAAAATTGGTGAGAAAATCAGAATGCTCCGGGAGTCTAAAGGTATTTCACAGCAGAATTTGGCTGCAATATGTAATTTTGAAAAAGCTAATCTTTCCCGTATTGAATCAGGAAGGACGAATCCAACAGTTTCAACCCTTTACAAAATAAGTCAGGCACTCGAAGTTTCACTATCTGAAATTGTAGACGTTGAATCAGCTTCACCGAAATATCCATCAAATTAAACGGTATGAATACACAAAATAGTGCATCTGATACCATTATCAGTTTTGATTATACTTTAATAGCAAATGAACTTGATTCATTACGGAAGCAAAATCGACAACAATTTGAAGAAATAAAACAGATTGCTATATCATCTAAAGAGGACAACAGATTTGTCAGTTTTATTAATAATGAAACGTTGTTTACCACTTTAACCTCTATCACTGTTTTTATCATAGGCTTTTTAGTAAAAATAATGTTTACGCATATTGGTAAAATTCGACGGAAGAGAAAAAACAGGATATACTTAAAATATCAGCTTGCCAGAATAGCGGATATATATATACCTGACATAATATCAGGCTTTAATTTAGTGGCTAATGATATAAGTTTGGAAAATGGATATTATAAGATTCCACCCACAGTGATAACCAAAGAATTTAAAAGATTATTATTTGCGGATCTAAACAAAATACTGGATTCAGTAAAAGAGAAAAATGAACTTTCTGGTATTATTAATCAATTAGATAGAATTGATGCTGTAGTTAAATTGATGCAAGATGAATTAATAAGATTAACTACTATCTTTTCAGATATTTTTAAGAAATATAACAGCACAAGTGCTGAAAAAGAGGATCTGCTAATTAAGGCGAAAGCATTCGTTATAACCAAAAGCATCAAAAGCCAAATAGAATACTTTACAACTCAACTTCTTGAAATCAAATCATATATTACTACTCATTCAAATAAAATTGATTGGAAAACTGATCCTTTTGTATTAAGACAGTGGGAAAAATTAAAGAAGGTGTTTCTCCGAAATAAAGCACCGGAACCGGCAAAAACTATTTCTTCACCTATAAAAGTTTAGACGGTCAACATTGACTTCTTTACTTTCATAGACAGATTTCATTTTATCCATTTATGGTGGTTTTTCAAAAAGTCTGAATTCTTTGCCCGTCTGTAAATGACCATTGATATTTCATACTGACAACTTTAAAGCTATAAGAACCATAAATTGCTTTTGCCAAAGGAGGGGATGTCGCCACTATCGAAGTGGGGGGCAATTTGAGCAACCATCTCTGGGTACTTGATGGTTACCGGCAGGTTCTGCTGACGAACGGATTTCCAGTACATCCGGCTGAATTGGTAGGCCTGGTCAATGAGTTCCCGAATTACCCTCGCATCATTCAGTTGTTCTTTTTCGGTGCAGTCGATCGCTAATTTGATCGGGAATGGGTATCCATCTGATTTGCTGATCGGATCGTCAGAATATCGGGTATTATTAAAAAGCAGGTATTTGCCATTCCCAATGTTGATGAAGGTTCCGCTTAGAGGCATGAGTTCTTTCCAGCCGGTATCGAAAGCGACAATGTCTTCGGATTCAGTTTTGTTGATGGAAATAATGAAAACCGGCATGGATACTTTCAAATTGTGCAGAGCGTCTTCGATGTATTTCAGCTCTTTCTCGCTCATGCATTTATAAAAATGAATGATCAACCGATCGGGCGGATTATTGATGACGGTGTAGTTACGGACGGCATTGGCAATCTTTCCGGCAAGAATATCGACTTCATCTCTCATGAAATATTCGAAACTGTTGAATTTTCCATTATTGGCAAAACTAAAAGCACTGCCGATGTACTGAATTCCCTCTTCAATTTGCTTGAAAGCCCCCACTCCAACAATCAGTTCATTTTTGACGGGAGTATTCAACCGCCAGGGAATGCCATCGAGTTTTGCCAGGATTGCCACGGCAATGTTGGGAAGGCTGTATACCCAATTGGATCCTTGTTCATCAAGCTTGGCCGGATCAATAAACTGGGAAGTGATCCTCCGCTTAAGCAGCAGTTCCTTGACTTTGTAATAGATTTCCCGTTTGTGCCTGTCATGTTCAAATTTACTATAGGGGGTCAGATAGATCGCGATATACTTGACATCGGGGCTAATCACCCGGTTTGACAGTTTTTCTTCGATCTCCTGCACCGGATTATCCTTGTTTGAAAAAACAATGCTGAATCCCTGTTCTGTATGAAAAAGAATATGTGCATATTTATACAGGCCTTTGAACCAGTGGAATCCTTCTTCTAAATACGTTTTGATACGGAGGGCATGTTCCCTGTCGTCTTTATGAAGAATAAAAAACAAGTGAATATTGTTATACGGGCTTCCTTTGTATGGTTCCAGATCACGAATCCCGTATTTGGGGACAGCCCCTACTCCGTTACCGAATAATAACTGGTTACTTTCATCAGAAGTTTTGTTGATGCGGGAAGGGTTTACTTTCAGGAAGCCGGGATCATGAAGGGGAATAATGTTCCGAAATTCATCGTTATTCAGGAATTGATTATAGAAATGATTGATTTTTTCCCAATACCTGGGATAGCGGTTATCCCGATCAGGAGGTTCAACCGGGATATGCAAGGCGGCCTGCAGTTTCTTGTTCAGCACCGGGAAACATTGCTCATAATCGGGCATTTCTTCTTCTGACATCCACTCCCATTTACGAAGCTTTCCATTGCTAAGAATCCAATTGAAACAGGTGGGTGAAACTTCCCGGATCAGGGTTGCTGCCGATCGTTTTAATACCTTTGAGCGGCCATCATAAGAAAGTAACAGTTCCGGATAATCGCTGACTGTTTTTAACTGTACCTTCAGCGAATACTTTTCGTAGATATCCGATTGTTCATTGGACTCGTTTGAGGAGTGTACCCAAACCTGGTTCTCTTTTATAAAGCCTACCTTTACAATTTGTCCAATATCGTTGAAATAGTGATTGATCTGCCTATTGTAGTAGCGTTTAATGAAATCGGAGTTTTCGGTTTCAAACCGGATTGAAAGGGGTTTAAATTCTTCGTAGGGACAGGTAAAGGTGGTATAGATTTTTTCTGTGCCATTAGTTTTAATTCCCGGGAACAAGGAATCAATTTTCTCAGGGAATATGGATCTATGAATAACCTGACATCTTCCAATATCTTTTTTTGAAAAGTACATGGTTCGATCACCGAAAGAAAAATCAAAAGTAAGCAGGTTAAAAATAAGGTTAGAATCGGTCATTTTAGGTAATTTTTAATTCTTACGTTTGCTGTTTAGTCATTGGTGGATTAAATTTAATAAAAAACGTTCGTTTTTTATTAAAATACTTATCAACCGGATAACAGCGTTTTATCTGACCTTTAGCCGAAACAGCATTCTAAATGTATAAAACTCATAAAGAATAAGGCCTCAATGGGTTAAAAGCGTTACTCCTTTTTTATCTCCTGTTGAAATAAAACTTTAAAAAGGGAAACCTATTTTTTCTGAATGAGCTTCTCCAGCCTTTCCATCATCTCATCTTTCTCTTTCAGCATACGCTCATAGAGGGCTATTTTTTCTTCGTGAAGTTTGATTATTTGCTCAATAGGATAAAAGGTGGGATTATGATTTATTGCATTCAAAATTGAACCATTATCAAATGTGTTCGAAATGATATTCACAGCTTGCTCCTCATCAAAATTCTGAAAAGCTTCTACCGGAATTTTCAAAGTACTTGAGATCTGTTGCAATATAGGCAGTTCAATGGTTTCTTTCTGTTCCAGCAACGAAACTTTCTTTTGTGTCCAGCCTTCACCAAGTTCATAGGCGAGTGCATCCTGCTTGATTCCAAGCATTTCACGAAACCTTTTCACATTGCGACCTTCATGTACTTTGTGTTCCATAATTCCGAATTATTTTCCAGACGATCCAAAGATAAAACAATTTTGGTTAACCAGCTGAACGGTAGAAACAAAGATATCCGGTAAAATATTCTTCCAAATGAGATACCTTACTGCGTTTGGGATTGATTATGCTTCTCCACGGGAATTACTTTACGCAAGATTTAAAAAAACATAAGTGTCCACTAAAAATTGAAAACTAAATGGTCGTGGCAATTTTCTATCAGTTCTCCGCCTCGTGTAGCCTTATCCAAAAGAAACTTCCTTGGCGCATGATAATATTTTCACCGTGCCTTCAAAACTATAAATTCAAATCGACACGCGGATTTTTTACTTTTAATGGACTATATATTAATAATTTACAAAGGTTTTTCAAAGAAGCTCTTGGACACTAGTGTTAAAAAAATATTGTTATGAAGAAAATTAAAATTCCGTTAGAAGCCAGTCCCTGGACAGGTTATGAGATCAGGTGCCCGTTTTCATTAATCGATGCGATGTTTGATTTTGCGTCACTGGAATATTATAAAAATACGTTAAGTGAATTGGTAACCTTTATGTATAAGCCGAAAATCTACCGGGAAGACTCGCCGGGACAGCTATTTATTTTTTTTGTGGTTTTACATTCTTTCCTTCGAGCAGGCTATGTCATACATTGCAAGTCTGAGAAATACAAAATAAAGGAAGTCCCCAAAGAATCGAAAGACCTTTACCTTGGCTCCTTAACGCGCGAAGAATTCCAAAACCCATTCATTGTCTTCAAAAACGCCTTTGCATACAAAAGTTTGGAAAAGATGAATCTGGCTTTTTTTGAGATGGTTAACTATGCTCTAAATCCTTTCTCAGATTATCCAACCTGGGATTTGATCACTCCATATATTCATCTAACAAAAATGCTGGACGCTTCCCGGGAGATTTATCAGCGGAGAGTTGAACGAATTTAGATTTGCCGGCTTCCGTAAGTTATTCTTCGATAAGAATATTTTATCCGCCAATAGAATTGAATAGGCTATCGGACCTTGAGAAATTTGCATGATAACCTTAAAAACACAACATATGAAAACCATTGTAAAATCTGAATTTTCAAAACCGGAGAACGAAGCTTTGAGTGAGAAACTTCTTCAGTTAACCCATGAAGTTTCCATTGTATACGTCTTTTATCATTCCGGTCCTGCAACGGAACCGGCACATGTAATCATTATTACGGAAGAATCCCGGGATGTTGAAATCGTTGAATCAAGAAGGTGGATTCGCAACGGAAAGGAAAAGAGCAATACTTTATTTCATGTCACCGATCAGGGCAAAATGGATTTTAATTACAAGATTGGCAACCCGTTTATAGCCTGTTACTGCCGGAAGTCAGCCATCTTTTATCAGAACCCGTAGGCAGAAGCATGTTTTGACACCGACTGGCACTCATTTAAAAAGAAATTCAAAGCGTATTCGGAGCAATTCTACCATGACCGCGATACGTTGTTAACCGAAGCCAGCCTGTTCCATCAGTTGGATTCCCGGGCAAGTGTATTTCTTACTTACCAGTCTGTTTATGAACATGATGCCGACTATTTGGAAACCCTGTATATCGGACGGAATTTCATTTCAGACAGTTTGCATCAACGGATCAAACGCCTGGCCCGGTTTATTCCCCGCATCGAAGGACTGTTTGTTAAAAAAAACGGGAACGAATATTATTTGATTTCACAGTTTGAGAAAGGTGTAGAAGCTGCAGAGCAGGCTGATGAGTTATGCATCAATTATAAATTGTATGAGAGCATAAAAGAAACCGAGGGCAAACTATCCGAAATGGTTTCAACCCGATTTTCGGAACTTAAAAAGTTAATCAAATCCGGCATTCCGAAACAAACCGATCGTATTGTCCCTAAATCCTCAGAAGAGGACACCGGATTGTCGTTGATAATCAATCAACTATTAAAAATACACCCCATTGAAGAAATTTATTTGTTTCATAAAAAACAAAGTTCTCAGTCGACCATTTATTACCTGCTTTTAATTGGCAAGGGTTTAGGGATAGAAATTTTGAACGACATGCAACAATCTGCCATGGCTAAATCCGGGGGCAAATGTGTCGTTGTCCTGATCGGACACAGTCGTATCTGGATACAGACGAACCTGTTTATTCATCAATCGTTCTTCCAAAAAATAATGGGACCCGAAAACATTATTTTTCAATCTCATCAGAACCATCCGTCCATTCATTGGGAAACCCCTTATACGCCTGATTATTCGGATCTGGAATTTTATTACAGATCAACGAATGAATTGGTTGCTAATTATTTTGTATTAAGGCGCAGTTTGGAAAAAGGAAATATGGAAGGCATCGGCGATTGGTTTAGCAAATCCGTTCTGAGAATATTGAATACACTCGTTCTTTCAAAGCTAACCTATCTGCCACATTACCAATCCGGTTTTAATCTCTGGAAACTATGTGTCTATGCTGATCCAAAACTTGAACATGTTGAATTTTTGTTTGAGAAACTGAGTGGGGAAAACTTTTTCAAAGAGCTACCATAGCCGGGTTTATCATGATATTTTTCTGTTAACGGAAGAAAAGCTGCTCATTATGGATGAAATTTTGAATTTGCTGTTGCAGGAATTAAATGCATCTTGTAAAAAATCAGAAGACATCAAATAAGGTACCTCATTTTTCCCGGATTAGAAAAATTTTGGGGAGTGTAGTCTCCCATATCGTTAAGGTTCTGCATGGCAGAATCTGTCTAAATTATTTTAACCATTTCCCCAGTTTCTGCCTTGCTTTTTCTTTTATATTAATCCGTCCGTGCAACGAATCATCCTGACCTTTTTGTACTTTCTCAACAAAAACCAAATAATCGATAATTTGATCGATCGATAAATTTTCCGGCAACTTATCCAATGAATTAATTATTTGTGTTTTAGTTAACATCTCCTGACAAATTTTTTTTAACATCCTTGTTATATTCTGCCCTTTTAACGCTATCCTTTATTGCCTGATTAGCTTTCTCAATATCTCCAACTATTTTAGTATCAAAGTAAGTATAATCTATAGAGCGATATCCATCTATCGCATTTATTAACGATGTCACAGAATCTTTAAATTCCATTGTTTCTAAAGTGATACTTCCATCCTTAGTTTTATATGATCTCTGTTCAATTGATTTTTCTCCTTTATTATAATGTTTAGAAAAATCTGTTTCTTTAATATGGCTAATAAAAGATCTTATTTTAGGTATGTTAGTATATTTCCCTGTTTTAAATTTAACCTCGAAAATCCTCCCGTCTTTAGTTTTAACTTCAACAGATTCAACTATGCCAATTTCTTTGGTTAATTCGAATTTATTTAGCACAAATTGATTCTCCCCGTTATTTATAATACTACCCGTTTTTTGGACCACTGGTTAAGTTGAAAATAGGATTAATTTTACCCAGTAAATTATGAAAAAGTCAAGACGGAAATTTACGAGTGCCTTTAAGGCCACAGTAGCAA
>Ga0172382_10012268_pt1 | contig 11206 bp, 9 predicted proteins | sample Leawel138RmetaG_FD_122245 | JGI IMG/M metagenome (GOLD analysis project Ga0172382, IMG submission 122245) | Leachate microbial communities from a municipal landfill in Southern Ontario, Canada - Leachate well 138R metaG | ecosystem: Engineered > Solid waste > Landfill > Unclassified | place...
AGAGTATGGAATACCGCTTGATACTCAGGCTCAACTGCAGCAACTTCTGTTTCTATTGTCGGCTCTGCAAATAAGTCATCCTCAGCGGGACGGGCGGCTTGAGCTTTTGGCTTGGCAGTCACTGCTGGGGTCGCACTGCGCCGACGGATTTCATCCTGCCAGCTTTTAAACTGTAATCGCTCGTACAGCTCCAGCAAAATATCATCTTGCGGTGGCTGCATCTGCATCTCATCAATATTGAGCTCCAGCTCAACATCCAGCTTAATCGTGGCTAACTTACGTGATAAGTAGGCCATATCACGGTTGTCTAACAGCTTTTGACCTAAGGTTTTTGCACCCCGAATCGGCAATGTAGCAACTTGATCGAGACTGTTATAAATCGCATCCATATCACCCAAGCCCACCAGCAAACCCAATGCAGTTTTCTCACCAACGCCCGGTACGCCAGGGATATTGTCAGATTTATCGCCCATTAAAGCCAAATAATCGATAATCAACTCAGGACCAATACCAAATTTTTCCACCACCCCAGCACTGTCCATCGTGGTGTTATACATCGTGTTAACTAAGGTGACATGGCCATTCACCAACTGCGCCATATCTTTATCACCGGTGGAGATCACCACAGGACGCTCAGCTAAAGTACTGCTACGCGCTAAGGTGCCTATCACGTCGTCCGCCTCCACACCTTCCACGCATAAAAACGGAAAACCCAGCGCCTGTACGCACTGATGTAAAGGCTCAATCTGCACACGCAAGTCATCCGGCATCGATGGTCTTTGCGCCTTATATTCAGCAAAAAGCTCATCACGAAAAGTCGGTCCCTTGGCATCAAAAATCACTGTAATCACGCTATCTGGGTATTGCTTACGCAAGCTACGCAGCATATTCAGCACACCTTTCACTGCACCAGTGGGTAAGCCTGCAGATGTCATTAACGGTGGCAACGCATGAAACGCGCGATACAAATAAGATGAACCATCAACCAAAACTAAAGGGGCCTGAGACATGCGGGTATTCAACCTTAACTAAAACAACTTAATGATAAACACGATACGTGCTTAACAAGCATACAGGCAATCACTAACAGCTCCCACCGTGCGGCAGAGGATTGGCGAAACGCCTTGTTTATATGATGGCTATAAGCCATATTACAGATATAACAACGCATAGACTCAATAGCTAGCTGAGCCATGCTATCGCTCAGTACGCTGCTATCGAGCGAGCGCTGAGTTGCACCAAGACGACAACACTAATTCTTTAGCATCAGCTATAAAAGATGCTGTGGCAGGAGTGAATAATGGCACTTAGTTTACCGGTTCAATAGGTTTTTTATGCTTCGCTTGGAACATATACTGCCATTTAACTTCACCTCTGACGAACTGAGCCTGCGCCAACCGTCTGCACCCAACCGATCATTAACTGAAAAAGATGACCAATGGGTCACCGCCACACAACAGTACGCTTTAATCGATCAAGCAGCGTTACAAAACAGTGTACAAACGCAGTCAAACGAGGCACCAAGGCCACGTTTTCCAGGTGATTCTAATGCCTTGCTGGGCTGTTTACTCGGCGGCGCTTTAGGTGATGCCTGTGGTGCTCCAGTCGAGTTTCTCGAATGGACAGAAATTCAACAACGCTTTGGTGAGCTTGGCATACAAGACCTGCAACCCGCGTACGGCAGGCTTGGCTCGGTGACAGATGATACACAAATGATGCTGTTTACTGCTGAGGGCTTGCTGCGTGCCTATGTTGGCGAGCATCAATACGGTACAACAGACACTCTGAATCTGGTCCATCATGCTTATATGCGCTGGTTGCGTACACAAAATGAGCAACATAATCACGATATAACAGGCATTACAATCGATGGCTGGCTGGTTCAAGAGCGTCGTCTATGGGCCCGTCGAGCACCGAGCATGACCTGCATAAAAGCGTTGAAATCTGCTCAGCAACTCGGTGAGATGGCCAACAATGACAGCAAAGGCTGCGCAGGCTTGGTGCGTGTTGCGCCTTGCGCTTTTATGCCCAACCCTTTTGCCTGTGCCGTACAATTCGCTCAGCTCACCCAAGGCCATCCCACTGGTTATTTAGCAGCAGGACTCTTTGCCGATATTCTTGCGCGTTTATGGCTGACACCCGAGCTTTCTTTATTGACGGCCACAAGCAACAGTCTGGATGAGCACCAAGATAAAGCGGGTATAGAAGAAACCTATTGGCTGCTGCAAAAGGTCTTGTCTTTGCACAATAGAGGCATCGAACCTACAGCACAATTGATCGAAACACAGCTGGGTAGCGGCTGGATGGCTGATGAAACACTCGCCATCGGTTTATGGTGTGCATTATCGGCAACCAGTTTTACTGACGGCATCTTTAAAGCGGTTAACCACAGTGGCGACAGCGATGGCACAGGATTAATTACTGGACATTTTTTAGGCTTATTACTCGGCCCACAAACAATGCCAAGTGAATGGCTTAGCCATTTAGAACTGCGTAGCAGCATCGAGCAAATCGCCTCGGACTTATCTTTGACAAGCGATCCAGCAAACCTCAATGACAGCAGCTTAGATGCTGAGTTTTGGCAGCGCTACCCAAGCTAAAATAGTGCCGAATCAGCTATCAATCATAGATTTTGCTAGGATAGCAATTGCTGCTTATTGATTATGAGCGTTCTCACCGTACAGCCTAGGAGTTTTAGATGAGTGAAAAACTTAACAGCGATGCACTGCAAGCGCTAAAAATTGCTTTCAACTATATGCCTAAAGCCATTGAAGTCACCAAATATGAATACGGCGAGCACTACAAAGTAGTTCTTGAGCATATTGAGGCAGTTAAAGAAGTACTGCTACTGAATGATGTTGATCCGGAAGAAGTCTATGGCGAGGTCAACCCTGAACATACGCCGAACTCGTCATACTGAATAACGGCTCTTGAGTTGGGTTAAGAAATCCTGAGAAAAATTTGTCGCGCAGACGCTGCTCTGGCAGAGTGTTTTTATCGCTGCGCTAGCCGCGTATATGGCAACTCTGCCGCTTTAAGCACTGTTTAGTAGACAATAATAACAAGGGTATAACGATGACCGATACTTGGCTTCCTTCGCTAATCACCGCCACGCCTCAAGAAGGCTTTGAGCTGGCCATCACCCTGAGCCGTCGCGGCGTGAAATACACGCAACCAGATATGGATACTCTAAAAGCATTGCGTAATGACTATGCACAATCTGCGGATGGACTGACGGCTGCCTCTCAAGTGATCGCAATTAACTTCCAAACCGTCTCTGCAGCCAATAACTACTGGCGCAGTTAATCTTGCACTGCTAAGGCGCAGCCGCCCACTACCTCACCTGCTTACTGGGTCGCCTGCGCCTTAATGTCCGCAAGATTCTGTGCATCTAACGCACCAAGCTCAAATTGCGTTTGTGCAATCCACTCAAAAGCGCGCTGATTCAGCTCAGCAATCGCGCGTGGGCCTTCACCCTCGATATACATCGCTGGACCAATCACCACATCAATCACCCCAGGTTTTTTACCCCAGCCGGCTTTCGGCCAAAACATCCCAGCATTATGCGCGATGGGCAACACTGGCAAACCAGCATTGGCTGCTAAAGAGGCACCGCCGCGGGAAAACTTACCGATTTGTCCGGTCGGAATTCGTGTGCCTTCAGGGAAAATCAGCACCCAACAGTTTTTCTGTAAACGATCAGCACCTTGTGTTGCCAGTTGCTTCAATGCTTGTTTAGGGTTTTCACGGTTAATCGCAATCGGCTTGAGCATAGCCATGGCCCATCCAAAAAAAGGCACGCGTAACAGCTCTTTTTTTAATACTTGGCTTAATGGCTGAAAATACGCTGATAAGAAAAACGTTTCCCAAGTACTTTGGTGCTTCGACAAAATCACACAGCGTTGACTGGGGATATTCTCAGCACCGGTCACTCGATAGTTCAAACCAATCAGGTGCTTCGCCAAACCCACAGCAAAGCGACACCAATACACATTGATAAAGCGATAGCGCACCGGGAAGGATAGAAATGGCGCGACCAATAAGCTGATCAGACACCAAACAAACGCGCTTAGGCTCAGTAAGATATAAAAAAGACCTATTCTTAAACTGTAAAAAATGCCCATATTGTTCGGCCTTTAAGGTAATAAATGATCTGCAACTGCTGCTAAATCAGCGAATATTAAGGTGTTCTCAGGTAAAGCTTTTGCGCGAGTCTGCTCACCTTTACCGCTACAGACTAAAACTGGCTGCGCATTGACAGCAACAGCGGCTTGCAAATCACGCAAGCTATCACCGACAAACCATACGCCGTCCAGCGTTGTTTGATAGTGCTCAGCGATCTGCTCCAACAAGCCCGCTAATGGTTTACGGCAGGTGCAGCCATCATCTGGACCATGCGGGCAATAGGTAATTAAACCTAGATGACCCCCACGTTGTTGTACTTCATCACGTAATACTTGATGCATAGAGTCCAAGGTCGGCACGCTATAGTAACCACGCGCCAAACCCGACTGATTGGTCGCCACTGTCACAGTCCAGCCCGCGCGACTTAGACGTGCAAGAGCATCCAGTGCACCGGGTAGCGGAATCCACTCAGCCACAGTTTTAATATAATCGTCTGAGTCGTAATTAATCACGCCATCACGATCGAGAATTATCAACTTCATGCTTGGTCCTTTAACTGAATGAACGCACGACCAAGCACGCTCATCCAGCCTCTTGCAGAGTATTAATCCAACACAGAAATATCGGCTACACCTAAGAACAGTCCACGTAACTGTGCCAATAATGCATGGCGGTTAGCGCGGATATCAGGGTCTTCAGCGTTGACCATCACCGCCGTAAAGAAGGCATCAACCGGCTCATGCAAGCTCGCTAAGCGAGTCAATGCTGCAGTGTACTGACGACTTGCTGCCAACGGCTGCACCGCTTGTAACGCTTGCTGTAAAGCCGCGTACAAAGCAAATTCAGTGGGGCTATCGAAGTAGTGTGCTTGTACGGCTGTGGTTTGCTGCGTGGCGCTTTTACCCAACAGATTAGACACGCGCTTATTCACTGCGGCCAAGGCTTGTGCTTCTGGTAAAGCACGAAAGGCCTGTACGGCCTGCACACGCTGGTCAAAGTCCAGCGGTGACATTGGATGCAGTGCACGCACCGCTTGGTAGACAGCCACATCAACGCCAGCATCCTCATAACGAGCACGCAGACGATCAAAAATGAAGTCTTGAACCTGTTCAGCTAAACCTTTGCTATTGATTTTATCGCCGTACTGAGCAATCGCCATCGCGACCAACTCTGACAGATCAACATCCAATTGTTTTTCAATCAGAGTACGCAAAATACCTAAAGCGGCACGACGTAATGCATAGGGGTCTTTGCTACCGGTTGGCAACATGCCAATACCAAAAATACCCACCAAGGTGTCTAACTTGTCTGCCACCGCTACCGCCGCACCGGTTAAGGTGGTTGGCAATTCAGCGCCAGCACCACGCGGCATATATTGCTCATTAAGCGCTAGAGCAATATCACCTTCTTCGCCATCGTTTTGTGCATAGTAGAGACCCGCAATACCCTGCATCTCCGGGAACTCACCGACCATTTCTGTAGCGAGGTCACACTTCGACAACAAACCTGCACGCGCTGCATGCACAGCGTTGCCACCGATTTTATCGGCAATAAAACCAGCCAGTTTGGAGACGCGTACGGCTTTATCGTAAACGCTACCCAGCTGTGCTTGGAATACGACATTTTTCAGACGCTCATTGAACGCTTCAAGCGGCTGCTTTTGGTCTTGTAAGTAGAAGAACTCAGCATCCGTTAAGCGTGGGCGTACAACCTTTTCATTACCTGAGATCACTTGTTGTGGATCACGGCTCTCAATATTGGCCACAGTAATAAAGCGCGGTAATAACGCACCATTACTATCGAGCAAACAGAAATACTTTTGGTTATCTTGCATGGTAATAATCAAAGCTTCTTGCGGCACATCCAAGAAATGCTCTTCAAATGAGCAGACTAATGGCACGGGCCACTCCACCAACGCAGTCACTTCATCCAATAAGGCTGGCGGTACAATCGCCGTACCTTGCTGTTCAGTAGCCAACTCATCGATGCGCGTCTTAATCAGAGCACGGCGCTCAGCAAAATCAACCAGTACGTAGGCTTTACGCAATGCTTCCACATAGTCACTGGGCTGATTAAGTACCACATCAGTGTTGTGGTGAAAACGGTGACCGCGTGAAGCACGGCCTGCGGTTTGCGCCAGAATGGTGCAATCAACCACATCGCTACCAAACAGCATCACCAACCACTGGGTTGGGCGAACAAATTCTTCTTTACGTGCGCCCCAGCGCATGCGCTTAGGAATCGGTAACGCACTCAACGACTCTTCGACAATACTCGGCAGTAAACCAACCGTCGCCTGCCCTGGAATATGTTGTTCAAAGCGTAATTTAGCACCACTGCGATCAATTTCGCTGATATCAACGCCACACTTACGGGCAAAACCCAGTGCTGCTTTAGTGGGTTCGCCCTGCTCATCAAAGGCCGCTTGTAGTGGCGGACCATCCATGGCGAGGCTACGATCGTCTTGACGCTCAGCCAGCTGAGCAATCCATACCGCTAAACGGCGCGGCGCAGCATAGACTTGCACTTTGCCGTGGCTTAGACCTGCGGCTTTTAAACCTTTAGTGATGCCATCTCGGAACGCATTGGCTAAGGTATTGAGAGCTTTAGGGGGTAACTCTTCGGTACCTAACTCAACTAGAAAGTCACGTGCACTCATTGTTCAATCTCCAACTTAGCCAACACTTCATCGCGTAATGCCTCCGTTGCCATTGGGAAACCCAGCTTGGCACGCGCGTCTAAATAACTTTGCGCTACGGCACGCGCCAAGGTGCGTACCCGTAAAATATAACGCTGACGCTCTGTCACAGATATAGCACGGCGCGCATCCAGTAAGTTAAAGGTATGCGAGGCTTTTAAGACCATTTCATAGCTGGGTAACGGCAGATTTAAAAGACTGAGACGACTGGCTTCACTTTCATAAAAGTCAAACAGCTCAAACATTTTGTCAACGTTGGCATGTTCAAAGTTATAGGTTGACTGCTCGACTTCGTTCTGGTGGAAGACATCACCATAGGTCACTTTACCGAATGGGCCATCAGTCCAGACCAAGTCATAGACTGAATCAACGCCTTGGATATACATCGCCAAGCGCTCAAGACCGTAAGTGATTTCACCGGTCACCGGGTAGCACTCAATGCCACCGACTTGCTGGAAGTAGGTGAACTGGGTGACTTCCATACCGTTAAGCCAAATTTCCCAGCCCAAACCCCATGCGCCTAAAGTTGGCGATTCCCAGTTGTCTTCAACAAAGCGGATATCGTGCACCAAAGGATCAATACCAATGTGGCGCAAAGACTCTAAATAAAGCTCTTGAATATTGTCTGGGTTGGGTTTGAGCACCACTTGAAACTGATAATAATGTTGCAAGCGGTTGGGGTTATTACCGTAGCGACCATCGGTTGGACGGCGCGAAGGTTGCACATAGGCAGCGTTCCAGGTTTCTGGACCTAGAGCACGTAGAAAGGTTGCGGTATGGAAGGTGCCAGCACCCATTTCCATATCGTAGGGTTGCAGTACCACACAGCCCTGCTCAGCCCAAAAGCTCTGCAAGGTAAGAATCAGATCTTGGAAGGTACGCACGGCGGCGGTTGTCTGGGTCACGTTATTATATCCACTGTTAAAGACGGGCAGAAAGTTCGAGAGTATACCTCAAGGATGGGTATTTTCGCAGCGGGCATTAATCGCTGCAGTGCACATTATTGATATTGGATTGCTGAGATTGTTCAGTCATCCGCTTAATCAATGCGCCACCGTAACGGCTTAGGTGTCCATCGTGCCGGCAACTGCGGTGTTATATTGACCGCTCAGTTCTCACCACCGCTATCACTTGACCGCTTCCAGCAAACCCTCTAAAACAGAGATCACCTTGGTTTCCGGCGAACTTAAGCATGTCGAACAACACCCCTCTCGCTGCGCTAAACGACTTATTCAGCGTGCAACAACAGGCATTTCAAGCGCAACCCATGCCCAGCGCCAGCCAACGTATTGAATGGTTGCAGGCGTTACGTGTCATTCTGGCCAGTGAGCAAAAACTTATCGCGGAGACCATCAGCGCGGATTTCAGTCATCGCAGCCATGATGAAACGCTGTTAGCCGAATTAATGCCGAGCTTGGAAGGCATTGATTATGCGTGTCAGCGAATTAAACGCTGGATGAAACCATCAAAACGTAAAGTTGGCTTAGCCTTTCAACCGGCATCAGCGCAAGTGGTGTATCAGCCGCTCGGCGTGGTTGGAGTGATTGTGCCGTGGAACTACCCGCTATTTTTAAGCATCGGCCCATTAACTGGCGCGTTGGCGGCAGGCAATCGGGTGATGATCAAGATGAGTGAAAACACACCACGCACCGCGCAGCTGCTCAAAGAATTATTAGCCCGCGTGTTTGCAGAAGATCTCGTCTGCGTAGTGCAAGGCGAGACGGATGTGGCAGCAGCTTTTTCCGAGTTGCCGTTTGATCACCTACTGTTTACCGGCTCCACCAGCGTTGGCAAGCAGGTGATGCGTGCCGCAGCTAAGAATCTAACGCCTGTCACCTTAGAACTGGGCGGTAAATCACCAGCGATTATCAGTGCTGACGTGCCTTTAGCCGAAGCGGCGCAGCGCATCGCCTTTGGTAAAACCGTCAACGCTGGACAAACCTGCGTCGCTCCCGATTATATTTTAGTACCGCAAGCGCGAGTGAATGAGTTTGTCGAAGCCATGCGCAAGGCCGTACTCAAATTTTATCCAACATTAGCTGACAACCCAGACTACACAGCGATTATCAATCCACAGCATCTGCAGCGTTTACAAGACAGTATTGAAGACGCCACTCGCCAAGGTGCAACAGCGATCGCCATTCACCCAGAAGGCCAAGGCCAACGCTTGCCACTGACCTTACTGCTGAATGTCACCGATCACATGCGGGTCATGCAAGACGAAATTTTTGGACCCATTTTGCCGATTGTCGGCTATACATCACTGGATGATGCCTTAGCTTATATTCGTCAGCGGCCACGGCCTTTAGCCCTGTATTACTTTGGTTATCAGCGGGATGAACAACAGTATGTCCTCAATAACAGTCATGCTGGTGGCGTCTACATCAATGATACGTTGCTACATGTCGCGCAACATGACTTGCCATTTGGCGGGATTGGCCCGTCGGGCATGGGTCAGTATCACGCCCATGAAGGTTTTTTAACTTTTAGCCATAGCAAAGCAGTGTTTAGCAAGCAGCGGTTTAATGCCGCTAAATTGATTTACCCCCCTTATGGCGGCGGGTTGCAAAAACTGATTTTGAAATTCTTTTTACGCTAAGCTCACTGACTGCAAGGCCATCCCATGCTGCAACCTAGCCACAATAACGATTTTTCTCGACGCAATTTTCTTAAGCTCAGTGCTGTGTCAGCGGCAAGTTTAAGCATGTTCAGTTTGTCAGCCAGCCTGACCGGCTGCAGCCGAGAGCCTGCCAGCAGCGGCTTTTTAGTGTTGCGCAGCGATGATCTTATCTGTCTTAGCGCACTACTACCGGTGTTGTATGTTGGCGCGGTGCAGGCACAGCAGATGCAGGGCCATGTACAAAACGCACTCAGCGCTATCGATCACAATTTAGCCAGCTTTTCCCCAAGCATGCGCAAACTAACGCTACAACTGTTCGACAGTCTCAATAATCCGCTGACTCGCGGTCCTCTGACGGGTGTCTGGGGCTCTTGGACAAAGGCTACTGCGGCAGATATTCAACAGTTTCTAAAGCGTTGGCAAAACAGTCGTTTCGATCTATTAAAAACGGGTCATAACGCCTTACTGCAGCTGGCTATGCTTGCCCATTACGGACAACCCAGTGCTTGGCAACACTGCGGTTACCCAGGACCACCACTGTTGCATTAACTCAGCATTGCACAGCAAAAATACTTTTATATAACAACACTAACACGAGAGCCTCTATGCCCATTGCAGATCCCTTCTTACACGGAATCGACAACGGCTGGCAGGTACGCAATGCCGCACTGTTAGAGAACGATCTGCAACTGGAATTCGATGTGGTGATTGTTGGCAGCGGCGCGGGTGGGGCAACCAGTGCTGAACTGTTAAGCACTGCTGGTCTACGTGTATTAATCGTCGAAGAAGGGCCACTGCGCACCAGCACTGACTTCAAGATGCAAGAGCCTGACGCGTACACCGATCTCTATCAAGAAGGCATGGCGCGTATGAGTAAAGACGGCGCCATAACCATTATGCAAGGCCGCGCCGTCGGCGGTACTACGCTGATTAACTGGACCTCAAGTTTTCGTACGCCACCAGCGACCCTCGAACATTGGGCGCGCGAACATGCGGTCAGCGGTTTAAGCAAAGAAACGTTGCAACCTTGGTTTGAGCGGATGGAACAACGCCTCGGTGTCGAGCCTTGGCAAATAGCCGCCAACGCCAATAATGAGGTCATTAAACGGGGTTGTGCAGCGCTCAATCTGGATTGGGCGGTGATTCCACGCAATGTGCGCGGCTGCATGAATCTAGGCTATTGCGGCATGGGTTGCCCGATCAATGCTAAGCAATCGATGTTGGTCACCTGTATTCCTGCCACTTTAAATAACGGCGGCACACTGCTGTATTTAGCCCGCGCCGAGCGCTTAATTATTGATCAGGATCGCGTGCAACACTTGGAATGCCATGCCTTAGATGCGCGTGGCGTCGAACGTACTGGGCGCACGATTATAGTTCGCGCCAAGCACTATATTTTGGCCGGTGGCGGCATCAATACGCCGGCGATTTTATTACGTTCAATCGCCCCCGACCCTCATCAACGCTGCGGTAAACGTACTTTTTTACATACGGTTAATTTTTCCGCAGCGCAGTTTGCCGAACCCGTTAACCCCTTTTACGGCGCACCGCAATCGATTTACAGTGATCACTTCCAGTGGCGCGATGGCGTTGACGGCGCCATTGGTTATAAATTGGAAGTACCCCCTTTACATCCCGCCTTTGCCGCAACAATTCTCGGCGGCTATGGCGAAGTCAGCGCGCAACGGATGGCGCAACTGCCACACACACACATGATGATTGCCTTAATGCGCGATGGTTTTCATCCCGACAGCGCCATCGGC
>Ga0172382_10012269_pt1 | contig 11205 bp, 9 predicted proteins | sample Leawel138RmetaG_FD_122245 | JGI IMG/M metagenome (GOLD analysis project Ga0172382, IMG submission 122245) | Leachate microbial communities from a municipal landfill in Southern Ontario, Canada - Leachate well 138R metaG | ecosystem: Engineered > Solid waste > Landfill > Unclassified | place...
GGCCATCTTTATCACATTGGGAATTTCGTGAGGATTATCACGGGAAGGAACAAATCGATCAATCAGTGCAATTACAGCAATCCCAAAAAAGAAGGCGACAATACTTAATAAATTAGCTCGTCGACTCGGATAAAACCGTTCTAGATAGCTAAGAGCTCCGGGAAGAATCTCCATAAAGGAGAGATAGATCATCACACCTGCTGAAAACCCTAAAGAAACACAAAGGAAACGGGAATTACTCCGTTTTTGAAACATACTTAACAAACCACCGATGCCCGTCGAGAGTCCAGCCAAGAGGGTAAGTAATAATGCGATTGTGACATTCCCTGATTTCATGCAGGAACGATACCTAAAATAAGGGGAGTATGTCAATTACAATTGTTTGGCTTAGCTAACTTATTTCTCAGCACGTGCTTTTATCATGGAGTATATCGAATCTAAATCCATACTATCGTCAATTAATTCTTCAGTTTGGCATGCAATTCGTTCTACAGCCTGATCAGCGTAGTACGCTATTTGGTAGCTCTCATAGAGAGACTCAGCAAGATGACTCATCAAATAAGCCTTCACCACCTTAAACCCCATGCGTACAGTGAGGGCAGCCGCCGCTCTACCGGCAATACGATCGTGCAAGATTAAGGTAGACACATCATAATCCGTTTGCGCTAAAAATTTTTCAGTGGCTAATAGTGGATGGAGCCATTTCCCTGAACTTGAAAATATAACTTGTTGCTGTACATCCAATACTTGCAGTGAAACCGAATCGGGTAATGTACGATGCTTTAACCAAGATGGAACTAATAACGAGTTTGTCATATCTCTTTCCCAAAAATGAAACCCCAAAATATACCTTGAGTAGGTCGATCATAGCCGATATATAAAGAAGTAGGCAATGAGTTCAATCCCAGGAGTGAAATCGTCGTTTTAAAACGTGTCCCCACAGTTATTTTGGGCAGGACCTCATCTTCATCATTCCATAACATATCACCATAAATACCTATCGAGGACTTTTCAAAGATGAGCAATTCCCCGGCAGTCGGTTTAAAAGATGAGGGTTGCCAATCAAGACCGAGCCGACCGATAATCATAAAATTCTCAGGTGAAGTGATTGTACTTCCTAAGCTCCCCTGCGTAAGAATTGCTGTATCGTTGGTTTTAAATCCATCCCCACGGTAGATAGGAACCTGTCCTAATCCATCAAGTGCATAACGACCAGTATACCCTACTTGGAGATGGATATTTTGAGGTAGAGGAATAGTGGTATCAAATTTCGTATGGAGGAATTGTCTATCCCAATTACCTGAGAGTTGATAAGCACTTTCAAGACGGACTTCCAAGTCTGGGTTTTCATTTGGTTGCCAATCGATCACCACTCCTCCATGAACCAACATGGCTTCTAAACTGAAATCTGACCGCATTTGGTTCTCCCACCAGAGATTGAGCGTAGTATATAATTGATCCTGAGCGAACGCCTTACGTCCCTGTATAGCCAAGCGGTGGTACCATGAGGGAAACAAGCCCTCTTCAGAGGCCACTGTAAAGTCAGCTTCAAGCAACACTGGAGTAAATAATTGGTACGAGATTGAGGTCGTAATACTGGGATAGATGTGCATGGGTGCCAAAGTTTCCCAGCCGGCCCCTCCATGTACTGAGACCCAAAGCGATTTCCATCGTACATTATAGAGTAGACCAAATGTAGCCTCATCTCGTAGATACCAGTGATCATGCGGATAGAGAAAAGAGCGTAACCCAAAGAATAATTGTTGAGATAAGCGCTGTTGCTTCACCCTAGTGAAAAGATGGTAGTTGCTAAAAACTGTAGCTTGTTTGGCTAAGAATTCGGATCGGTATGTACGCATTTGACTCGTCGGACCCCGTGCATCAAGGGCCTCAAGCTCTTCTCTCTTTAAGACAGCTGAATTATAACCACGTTGTGTAAGTTCCTTAATCGCCCCAAAATCCATAAATGAGAAACTCTCTACATCACAACGAATCCAGATTGTTGCGGGATGCTTGAGGATAGATGCTATCCCTTGACGACGTTTGCCGATGTCTAACGAAATGTTGAGAATACTTAAAGTATTACGTAAATTAATCCCACTGCCTTCATAAAAAGTTGTCGAAACAATAGTTGTATCAGTGTAATCGTAGGCTATATCAAGAGGAACTAAATTGGTTATCCCTCCATCAATTAGGAGATGGCCACGATATAATACAGGAGAAAAATAGACGGGAAGCGCAAAAGCCGCTTCTAAAACAGAGAGGATATTGCCTTCCATAATCCTGACTTGACGTTTCGTCGCCAAATCCTCACTCACGATCATGATAGGAATGGGGAAATCCTCTAGTTGGGTATCTTCTCCCAAATATGCCGCTATCAGGGCTGTAAAGCGGGAAGTATCTAAAAACCCTCCTGCAATTGGCCATGAAAGATCAAAAAGTTGAGAAATGTCTAATTGAGAGCTAATGGTAAAGATTTGTTCCGGTGATAATCCAGCCGCATACAGTATTCCTACCACGGAACCCATAGAATTTGAAATGATAAAGTCTGGAACAATCCCGAGTTCTTCAAGGTATTGCAATACTCCGATGTGGGCAAAAGCTCGTGCACTACCACCTGACAGTACTAAACCGATGGGGTCTCGTTCCCCTTGGGTACGCTCTAAAATCCGATCTCGAAAAGCTTCCTCGCCATATGAGACAGGGAGTGTTGCTGCCAGTACGTCATTAGAATTATTCAACACACCCTGTGGAATCTCTAGAGCCGCGAGTGCAGGGGAGAGAATACAAGCAAGAACTATTACTATTAGTACAATTCTCAACCTAGTTCGATTCATGCATGCCTCCACAGGCGTTTTAACACCTTATTCGGCTATCATACCTAATATAGTAGAGGCTGACAAGAAAAGATTAGCTCAGCAACTTTGCAAAGACACCATCCAAGGTGGCTATAAAAGTATCAATTTCATCTTCTGTGATTGTTAAAGGGGGTACAAAGCGCAAGACATTGACTCCAGCACTAGCAATTAACAGCCCTGCATCCATACATGCTTCAATGATGGGACGGGCCGGTATCGATAGCTCAACTCCAACCATGAGCCCTATTCCTCGGATCTCAACAACCTGAGGATAGAGGTGCTGTAAATTAGTTAGCGCAAAGTGTAGACGATCTGCAACTTTATTAACATGCGCTAAAAACTGTTTGTCAGCAAGTCGGTCAAGGACACAATTTGCTGCAGCACTCGCTAGGAGATTCCCTCCAAATGTTGCTGCATGGTCGCCAGGAGAAAAAACCTTAGCCGCCTTACCGGTTGTCACCATAGCTCCGATGGGAACTCCTGCTCCTAAAGCTTTCGCTAGAGTCATGACATCGGGCTTCACACCATTTTTCTGCCATGCAAAAGAATACCCGGTACGCCCTAGGCCACACTGTACTTCGTCGAATACTAAGAGGATATCATGTTGGTCACATAACGCACGCACCTGTTTCAAGAATTCAGGGGTAGCTGGAATTACTCCACCTTCACCTTGGATGGGTTCAACAAAAATAGCACAAGTCTGAGGAGTAACTAGCTTTTTGACACTTGCAAAATCATTAAACTGGGCATAAGAAAAGCCGGGCACCAACGGTTTGAATGCACTTTGGTACTTTGGTTGCCCTGTTGCTGTCATGGAACCATAGGTACGTCCATGAAACGATTGGTGCATAGTGATAATGTCGGTTTTTGCTTTATCTTGTGAACTACCATATTTTCGTACCAGTTTTATAGCTGCTTCATTGGCTTCCGTTCCACTATTACAGAAAAACACACGTTCCATCATGCTTAACTGGACAAGTTTTTCTGCCGCGGTAATGGCATGTGGATTCCAATATAAGTTAGAACAATGCAACAATCCATCTTCAAAAACGGCTTGCAGAGTTTTTGATAAAACAGGGTCTCCGTACCCCAAGATATTAACGGCAATACCAGCGACCATATCGAGGTATCGTTTATTGTCAGTGTCATACACATACCTCCCCTTTCCTCTAGTTAGCACGAGGGGAAACTGCGCATAGGTTTCCATAAAAACTGCCTGTCCTTGTGTGATCATCTTATTCATCTTTGACTCCTACCTTGTCATCATAGTTCCAATTCCCTCATTGGTAAAAATCTCCAACAGCAATGAATGAGGAATGCGTCCATCTAAAATGTGAACACTTTGGACACCCTGTTTAATACCATCCATGCAACACTGTGCTTTAGGTATCATCCCGCCACTAATGGTTCCATCTGTAATATAATTTTCAGCTTCTCGTAGCGTCATTTGACTCAGCCGTGTGGAAGGATCATCTTTATCTCGTAAAATCCCCTCAACATCGGTGAGGAACACTAACTTCTGCGCATGGAGAGCTCCTGCGATGGCGCTAGCTGCGTAATCAGCATTGATATTATAGGTATTACCAGCAAAATCAGTTCCTACTGGGGCCACTACGGGTACAAAATCACTTGCCATCAGGGCTTTCAACAACGATGTATTGACCTGCACAACCTCTCCCACAAAACCAAGATCTTTCCCATCTACAACCTTTTTCTTAGCAATTAAGGTATCCCCATCTTTCCCATTTATACCTACAGCTTGAATTCCCTGTCCTTGGAGGCTCTGTACTAATTCCTTGGATATAGTACCAGAAAGTACCATCTCGGCAATGGAAGCAGTCTCCTTATCAGTAATTCGTAAGCCATCTATAAATGTAGATTTCTTCCCTAATTGATTGAGCATATCGGTGATGGAACTACCTCCGCCGTGCACGACAACTGGTCGCATACCAATCATCTTCATCATCGCTATATCTTGTATGATTGAAGTTTTAATTTCATTATCAAGCATGGCACTTCCACCATACTTAACAACTACAATACTCCCCGCAAAACGACGGATGTAGGGAAGGGCTTCAACAAGCACATTAGCTTTCTCAATTTCACGTTTCATAGTCAACTTCTATAATCTCCATTTATACGAACATATTCATACGATAAATCACATCCCCAAGCAGTCGCTTCCCCCTCTCCTGTTCCAACTGTAGCCAACACGGAAATAGCTTTTTCTTGCAGTATTTTTTTAGCCAAGTCTTCATCAAAATCCAGAGGAGCTCCTTCCTGCATTACCACAATCAGACCAGCATCACTGGCGTAGGTAATAGAGACCACATCAGGATTAAAAGTAGCTCCCGAATACCCCATGGCGCACAACATTCTCCCCCAATTGGCATCTGCTCCAAAAAAAGCAGTTTTTACCAGACTACTAGATATTACAGACCGGGCTATAATTCTGGCATCTTCTTTCGATTGGGCTCCTTTCACGTTAACTTCAATAAACTTACCGGCCCCTTCTCCATCCTGCACAATCATTTTAGCTAGTTCGGTATGCACATACTGGAAAGCTTCAATAAAAGCCGCTTCTGAAGTTGAACCTGCGGTAACTGGAGGGGCTTTGGAAGAACCATTGGCAAAGGCCAAAACTGTATCATTAGTGCTGGTATCACCATCGACTGAAATCATATTGTAAGAATCAACTACCGTGGCCCCCAATAAGTTTTGAAGATAATCTTTCTCAACTTTGGCATCAGTTGTAATAAAGGAGAGCATGGTGGCCATATTAGGATGAATCATGCCCGAACCTTTAGCCATTCCGCCAATGCGGATTGTCTCTCCGTCTACAAAGATCTCAACGGCTACTTCTTTGTTGAAGGTATCAGTTGTGCAGATAGCCTTCGCAGCCTCTTCTGCAGCGTCTTCTCCAGATCGTAAATTAGTTATACAACTATCAACTCCCGCCAGGATCTTCTCCATAGGAAGAGGGACTCCAATCACACCAGTTGATGCAACCAACACCTCTTTGGCATCAATAGAGAGGGCCTTAGCAGCGTGACTCGCAGTAGCGAGGACATCTTTTACCCCTTGTGCTCCTGTACAGGCATTAGCATTGCCACTATTGACTACTAGAGCACGTACAAGATTACCTGAGTTAACAATATCTTCATCCCATTTTACTGGTGCTGCTTTAACTAAATTAGTGGTAAAAGCACCGGCAACAACAGCTGGTGTTTCTGAGAGCATAACTGTCATATCTAGTTTTACTCTTTTAATACCGGCTGCTATAGAACCAGCTTTATATCCGTTGGGGGCAAGTACGCCACCTGTTATTATTTGCATCAAAAATCCTCCATCTAGAGTGGGAAACCTGGAATTGCATCTAATCCTACCTGCTCTTCAAAACCCAAGACGATGTTCATGTTTTGAACGGCTTGTCCTGCAGCCCCTTTTACTAAATTATCCAGTGCTCCACAGGCTACAATCCGTTGGGTCCGTTGGTCAATGGTAAATCCAATATCACAGAAGTTAGAACCCTTTACCCAGCGAGTTTCTGGAAAGGTGTTATAGGGCAGCAGGCGAATAAACTGTTCGTTCGTATACATTGTGGCATACGCTCTTTCAATGTCAGCTTGAGAAACTCCAGTTTTCAGTTTAGCATACACGGTCGACAATATTCCCCGATTCATTGGAACAAGGTGAGGAGTAAAGGATATAATTACTCCTGACGTCTCTTTCCCCTGCGACAGAGCAAGTGAAAGCTGTTCTTCAATCTCGGGTGTATGCCGATGTGTAGCAACACCATATGGTTTTATCGATTCGTTAGATTCACAGAACATGGATCCTAAACGTTCTCCCCTACCAGCTCCCGAAACACCCGATTTAGCATCAATGACTAAAGAGTCTGCCTCGATAAGGCCCGCTGCTAATAATGGATAGGTCGTGAGAATAGAGCACGTTGTATAACAGCCAGGATTACCCACTAATCGTGCTGCTTGTATCTCGTGGCGATAGAGTTCACTTAACCCATACACTGCTTCAGTTATGAGAGAACGGTTTTTATGGGTCGTTTTATACCAAGTTTCATAGACATTCGGGTCGCTAAATCTAAAGTCAGCTCCTAAATCTATAACCACACACTCCTGTATAATCTCTTCAGTAACATGTTGGGATGAAATGCCGTGGGGTAACGATAAAAATAAAATGTCACATTTTTTAGCTAAGATGGCCATATCACTAACTTGACAGGGTTCATCAAAAACTTTATGAAAATTAGGGTATACGCTGGCATAGGACTCGCCGACATAACTCTGCGAAGCTGCATATATATTTCCCACCTGGGGATGGCGACATAACAATCGCATAAGTTCTGCTCCAGCATATCCGGTTGATCCAATAACACCGACTGTAACCATACAATACTTCTCCTTCACTAAAGGAATATATCCTTTTCTCTGTATATATATTCATTTACGGTTTTTGTACACCCCTTTAATGCATATTTATACATATATTCGATTATTTCTTCAATATTTCTAAAAATATGTAAAAAAGGGTTCCTATGAGCATACACGTTGCATTTGCAATTCACCCTTTTATTAACTTATGCTATACTTTTTTAAAATGCAAACTATGAGAAAAATAGACCGGCAACAAAACAGTGATGCTGCCTTGGATATTATTGCTAAAGCAGAATATGGAGTACTCTCTATGGTGAATACTGATGGCAATCCTTATGCTATACCTATTTCGCCAGTACTTGTAGGAAATACTATCTATATCCACAGCTCAACAGTTGGGACCAAATTAGATAGTATGGCACGTAATAATAGAGTGAGCCTTACCTGTATTGGTTATACCAGTCTTCAACCACAGAAATTCTCAACCTATTATGAATCAGCGATTGCTTATGGGACAGCCGAGTTAGTGTATAACACTGAAGAAAAGCGAATAGCCCTAGAGGCAATTGCTAAAAAATATGCGCCAGGATTCCTGCAAGAGGCTAGTCCATACATCGCAAAACGATTAGATCAAACTGCAGTAATCCGAATTACCGTATCACAGGTAACTGCGAAAGCACATGTACCCCCAAAGGAACAAGGAGAAAACGTATGATAGAGACTTTGTATACATTTAGTATTGAAGATGCCACTCGTGTTGAACGCATTGTGGACAGACCTGGTGTTCGAATTAATCATCTTAGCTTGGCTACAGGAGAATCAGTTGATCCGCACCCAACACCAGAGGCGGCCCATTTTATTATTACCAGAGGCATACTCGGTTTGAAGCTCGACAATCAAGAGCAGAAACAATATGCCGAAGGCACTATAATTGAGATACCAGCTAAGACCATGCTCGACATGACCAATCTTGGTGAAGAAACAATGCATCTTTTTGTTATTAAAACGGTGTAATTATTAACGATACAAGGGGACATAGATCCCCTAGGAGGAGACAATGTCACAAATGTTCTGCTTTCAATGTGAACAAACAGCAGGTGGAAAAGCTTGTACAGGAGCGAAAGGTGTTTGCGGTAAAATGGCTGATACAGCCAATTTACAGGATGTAATGACCGGAGCTCTTGTTGCTCTTGCACGTGCTGCAGAGGGAAAAACCCTATCTAAATCTGCTACACACATCATGTTTGAAGGCCTGTTCACAGCGATTACCAATGTTAGTTTTAATAACTCTACCCTTGGCGACCTAATTAAAAGGATTGATGCTGAAACCACGGCCTTAGGTGGCGATACTTCAGCTTATCCCTTGGATGATATTTGGAGAGGAGACGAAGATATCCGCTCGTTAAAATCGTTAATCTTATTGGGACTACGGGGCATGGCCGCTTATGCTTATCATGCTTGGGTCCTCGGTTATAGAGATGATACAGTCAATGAATTCTGTTTTACAGCCATGCGTGCTATTGGCAGTGATATGGATGCTTCAACATTGCTACCCTTAGTTTTAAAAACAGGTGAAGTAAACCTGAAGTGTATGGAATTACTCGATACTGCTAATACCTCAACCTATGGAGATCCAGTCCCAGTTGAAGTTCCACTCATGGTTGAAAAAGGTCCTTTCATTGTGGTCAGTGGTCACGATTTATATGACTTATATCTCTTGCTCCAACAAACTGAAGGCAAAGGTATCTCTATTTATACCCATGGAGAGATGCTTCCATGTCATGGATATCCTAAACTAAAAGCTTTCAAACATCTAAAAGGGAATTTTGGAACTGCTTGGCAGAATCAACAGAAAGAATTTTTAGATATGCCAGGAGCTGTTCTATTTACTACAAACTGCCTCATGCCCCCTAAAGAGAACTATATTGATCGGGTTTTCACGACCGAAGTGGTCAGTTACCCTGGCTTAGTGCACATTGGGGAAGACAAAGACTTTACCCCTGTCATTGAAAAAGCTTTAGAACTGGGTGGCTATGCGGAAGATAAACCTATGTTTGGGATCAATGGTGGTGCAACCATGACGACTGGGTATGGTCGAGCTACAGTGCTCTCAGTTGCTGGTAAGGTGGTTGAAGCGGTCAAAGCTGGTGATATCAAGCACTTCTTTTTAGTGGGTGGCTGTGATGGAGCTCGTGTAGGAAGAAACTACTATACCGAATTTGTAGAAAAATCACCCGAAGATTCAGTTATTCTCACCCTCGCCTGTGGTAAGTTCCGGTTTAACGATATGAAGATTGGGGAAATCGGGGGAATCCCAAGGATGCTTGATATGGGACAATGTAATGATTCGTATGGTGCAATTCAAGTTGCTTTAGCACTAGCAAATGCTTTTGAATGCTCGGTTAACGAACTTCCTCTGTGCTTCATCCTTTCATGGTATGAGCAGAAAGCTGTGTGCGTCTTACTCTCTCTTCTCCACTTAGGAGTCAAGAACATCCACTTAGGACCTACTCTACCAGCGTTTGTTTCACCCAATGTACTCAAAATCCTTGTAGATAATTTTGGGATTACTCCCATTACTACGGCTGAAGAAGATTTACAGAAACTTCTCGCTTAGTAATTATTTATTATGCATACAGCCGACTTCTTGAATGGAGTCGGCTGTTTTTATTGGGATACAACAATTCTATTCTTTCCCTGTTGTTTGGCAGCATAGAGGGCTTTGTCAGCTTTCCCTAAAAGTGAAGTCCAGTCATAGTGTTGTAGGCAGGTTTCTTTATCCCCTACTGTTATAACCCCTAGGCTTATTTGCATAGAATAAAATACTCCCTTGGAGTGTAAGTTGCATCTAGCGACACTATCACGAATTGATTCTGCTAAGTGAAAAGCCTTCACTGAGTCACAATTCAAGGCACATACAACAAACTCATCTCCGCCAAAACGTCCCACTATATCGACCGGTTGAATTGTTTTAAATAGAATTTTAGCTAACATTTCCAATGCTTTATCTCCCGCCTCATGTCCGTAGGTATCATTGATTTCTTTAAAAGAATCTATGTCTAACATAATAAAAGTGAGCGGAGTTTTTTGAGTATACGATTCCTTACACAACTGATCGACATGCTTCTCCAACTCTCTTCTATTGTAGACTCCAGTTAAAGGGTCACGGCGACTAATTTCCTCAATCTGACGATAGAGTAATTCGCGTTCTGTGACATCATGCAAGACGATTATATAGGCATTATCTTGCCTTTTAGTTTGTAATAGGGGGGTGCTGGTACAATCGTACAAATGGGCCCCTATAGATAAAAGGGCTTCTGTGCTCTTACTACTAAGGGGAGGATTTAAGCGTAATGCTATATTGGTTCCTATATTATTTTCTGTCATCTCGTTAAGAAAGCGTCCTATAACCTCTTTCTTTTGTCCAAATAGTTTTAGAGCGGCTGGATTGACATCAATAATACGTTGTTTATTATCTATCAACATCACTGGGTCAGCCATAGTTTCAATCAAGATATCTCGTGCCATTGGAATAATATCGAGAAACTTATACCGAAACAGAGCCCAGCCAGTTAAAAGACCCGTAATGAATAATGTCGCTGTTGAGTAATTAACATGCTCTACCGGGGTAATCCCAATAACGTATAAGACATTAACTATGGCCGGCAAGAGAGTTGCAACAATGATAAGCAGGACTTGTTTACGATAAATCCTTGGAGCTTGGAGTAACATGCGTCCAAACACAAACAAGGAATATAGTAATAGAATATATACAAAAGGTTCTAATACACCATAAAACCAAGGTCCATAATCATAATTCATTGTTGCATCAATAAGGGAGGGATTTCCCCAAAACAAATTTGGAAAGGGGATGAACACAAAAAATAAAGAGATTGCCGCCACCGTATAGATAGCAATCCAGAAAAAGGGAGACGCCCTACGACCAGAAAATA
>Ga0172382_10012270_pt1 | contig 11204 bp, 12 predicted proteins | sample Leawel138RmetaG_FD_122245 | JGI IMG/M metagenome (GOLD analysis project Ga0172382, IMG submission 122245) | Leachate microbial communities from a municipal landfill in Southern Ontario, Canada - Leachate well 138R metaG | ecosystem: Engineered > Solid waste > Landfill > Unclassified | place...
AATCACTCTACTGCAGTTTAAGTTATGTTTTAGAGGAAGAAGTTGATGATGGATATAAGGTGTTTATTGAATTTGAAAGCGGAAAAACTGCACTCGTAGAAGTTGGAACAACCAACCTAATTCCTTTACCTAAATGGTATTGTACTTTCCAAAGAGGAACAGCGATTATCGAAGATTGGGAAATGAACGGTAAAATAGTTGAGTTAACTAACTACGATGAAGCTGATGCCAAACCAATAGTTGCTGGAGCTGGACTTACTAAGACAATGGCTCCAAGAACTGATAATTCAACTAAAACTTCTGATTTAGAGATAATTAGAAGAAGTCATTTAGAATTTTATCAAAACTTTTATGAAGTAATTCATGGTCAAGCTGATCCTTTGATAAAAAACCAAGAAGTTTTAAGAGTTATGAAAGTCATCGACGCTTTATTTCTTTCTGCTAAAACTAATCAAGTTATTGAATATAAAGATTAATTTCTTTATTTTCTCTCCTATAAGAGAGTTTCACTTATGAAACTCTTTTTTCTTTGGCTAATAATTATTAATTCAAAATTTATGATATGATATAGATAGGTAAATTAGATTAAAAAATGTTTTTTAGGGGAGGGTATTCATGGGCTTATTTGAAACAATGAAGTATAAGGTCATAAGAAAAATTGGCAGAATTGAAATTAGAGAATATGATGATTTCCTCTTAGCTAGCACAAAATCAAAACTTAATGAGAAACAAGATAGTGGCTTTATGAATCTGTTCAATTATATCTCTGGTGATAATGAGAGAAACACAAAAATTTCTATGACTACCCCAGTCGTGACTTATAAAGAAGATAATGATTTGGTGACAGGGTTTTATGTAGGGTCTAAGTATCAAGAAGATAATCTTCCTAAACCCAAAGATAATGTGTTTATAAACAAGTTAAATAATTCTTTGTATGGAGTAATCCGCTTTAGTGGTAGATGGATTGATAAAAACTTTGATAAATATGATGATTTGCTAGTCAGTTATTTACTAGAAGAAAATTATGATATTTTATCTGCTAGATTTATCCTTCGCTATCAACCACCCTTTGTTCCTTGGTTTTTGCGACGTAACGAAATTGCTTATCAAGTCAGGAGAAAGAATGAAAAACCGAATAATTAAGTCTTTTAAATTTAAAGGAAAACTTAAAAAAAATAACTATTTTGAAGGCTGGTATTATAAGTTTGTTAACCAGGATCAATCAGCAACCTTGGCTTTTATTCCCGGTATCAGCTTAAACAAAGAAAATCCTCACGCGTTTATTCAGGTAATTTTAAATCAAGATAAAAAAATAATTACGGAATATTTAAGTTATGAAATTGCCGAGTTTAATTATGATTTCAAACTAAACAAACTAAAAGTCGGTAATAATATTTTTTATTATGACCGCGTTTTAATTGATATTAATCAAGACAAATTACGCATTTTTGGTGAGCTTAAACTGAGTAATCTAACTCCGATAAATACTAGTTTGTTGAGACCGTCAATAATGGGCTTTTTTGAATACCTACCATTTATGGAGTGTAATCATGATGTTGTGAGTATGAATCATGATTTATCTGGAACAATGAGTTTTAATGGTAAAGATATCGATTTTTCAAAAGGTAAAGGTTATATCGAAAAAGATTATGGCAAGTCTTTTCCCGAAGAATATGTTTGGATTCAATCAAATAATTTCAAAAAAATAGGAACCAGCATAATGGTTTCTTATGCGACAATTCCCTACCTCGGTTTAAAGTTTAAGGGTTTTATCGTGAACCTAGTTTTTAGAAAACAAGAATACCGTTTCGCTACTTATAATTTTTCTCACGCGAAAGTTATAGAGAGTAGTGAAAATTCAGTAACTTTTGAGTTTAAAAAGTATAGTTATAGATTGTTAGTCAAAGCTGTTAACTTTCACACAGTTGCTTTGGCTTCGCCCAAAAAAGGGCATATGACTTCACAAATTAAAGAGGGTTTAACCGGAGAAGTAGATCTTAAATTTTGTAATAAGGATGCTTTGGTATATGAAGGCAAGGGTCAAAGTGCCGGCGTAGAAATTATGTTAAAGGGTGATTTAGATGTTTAAAAAAATGCGTAGATTTGATAAACAAATGAGTGAAAAAGCTACATTAGAATTATTAAAAAACTCTGAAATTGGTACACTATCAACTATCGGAGATAATGGATATCCTTATAACACACCGCTCAATTACGTATTTTATCAGGGAAAAATCTATTTTCATTGTGCAAAAATAGGGTCCAAACTCGACAATATAAGAGCATATTCTAAAGTATGTTTTTCCGTGTTTGATGAGGTTAAGGTTATTGGTGAAGAACTTAATACGAGATATAAGAGTCTAGTGGTTTTTGGTAAAGCTAAAATCATCGAACCTACTCAGAAAATTTTAAGGGAACTAATTCTTAAATATGTTCAGATGGATGAGGATGTAATTAAGCAAAGAATTGCTAAAGAGATTGATATAACCCAAATAGTTGAGATTGAAATTGAACATATTACTGGTAAAATCGGAAAGTGAGGATAAAAAAGTTATGAAAGTTTTAATAATCGGAGGCACTGGAACTATCAGTAGTTACGTCGTCAAAAAATGTCTTGAAAAACAGATGGACGTAACGATTTTAAATCGCGGAAACAGTAGCACTAATGAGAAAAATTTAAAAACAATTATTGCTGATATTACAGATGAGACCGATGTAAGAGAAAAATTAGTTAATCAAAGTTTTGATTCAGTCATTCAATTTGTCGCATATGACACCACTCAGATTGAAAAAGATATGCGTATTTTCAAGGATAAAACCAAGCAATACATTTTTATAAGCACTGCAAGCGCTTATCAAAAACCACTTTCAACTTATCCGATTACTGAAGATACCCCACTTAAAAACCCGTACTGGGAGTATAGTAGAAATAAAATTGCTTGTGAAAAGTATTTGAGTACAGTGAAAGATTTGCCAATAACGATTGTTAGGCCATCACATACATATGATAATCATAAGATTATGACTATAGTTAAACGGGATGGGTATGAATATGCTCATATCGCGCGCTTAGAAGCTAATAAACCAGTGATTATCCCCGGTGACGGAACTTCACTTTGGACGATCACTCACGCCCTTGACTTCGCTAATAGTTTTGTGGAGTTGATTGGAAATGAAGCTGCGTTTAGTGAAACCTTCCATATTACCAGCAATAAAATATACACTTGGGAAGAACTCACTAACATCATTGCCAAAAAACTCGGTGTTCAAGCAAAAATCATTCATATTCCTACAGATTATATAATCAAATACTTTCCAGAATTAAAAGGCCCACTACTAGGTGATAAAACTTGGTCAGCAGTCTTCGATAATTCAAAAATCAAATCAATCACAAAAAAATATACCAGTAAAATTGGTTATGAAGATGTTGTTGAAGAAGCAATAAAGCATTATCAGGCAAATAAAGACCTTCAAAGGGTTGATTTTGAGTTTGAAAGAATCTATGATCAATTAGTTGAAGATTTTTTGGCTAAGTAAAAATATTTTCAAATCACCGAAATATTGTTTTTTCTAATATGTTATAATGTTCATAGATAAAACTTTTTCTTCAAAGATTTTTTTAAGGTTAAGAGTTAGGGGTGCTAATAGAGTAGTTTCTCCTGATGAAATTGGTGGAAAGAAAATGGCACAGTTAATGATATCGCCTAATGTACAATTTTTTGTCGATAATATCATTGACGCTAAGAACATGTCCATTAATATGGAAGAAGTTGTAGTTCATGAAGGCTCAACATTGATTGGAAAGACATTACGTCAAGCGGACATATCAAATCGGATTGGAATTATTATCCTGGCAATCAGAAGAGAAGAAGAGAGAATTATTTTTAATCCTAAAGCTGCCGAAATCATTAGTGAAGATGATAAGTTAATTGTAGTTGGTTCCAAAGAACAGATTGCTAAACTAATTGCTTTAGCTCTTGATGAGGAATAGTTTATTGATAATCTAAATAGAATTAAGAAAGTATTTTTATGAAAAAAGGTGTTGAAGATTTTAAAAACCTCTTAAACAAGCATTTTTTAAAGAATCAAACTTCAAAATTATCTTTCGGAATCAGAGTAGGCGAAGAGATAGATATCTATAATCTAAATCTTGATAATGATTCCGAAAGTTTTTTGTATGGTTTGGGGTCAGTGAGTAAAACTATTCTTTCAACCTATATCGCATATATGGTGAGAGCAGGTAAAATTGATCTTGAAAAAAAAGTTGATGAGTACTTATCATTAAATTCAAGGATTTCTTATCCAAAGATAATTGACTTATTAACTCATACATCTGGTTACCACGCTTTCATTCCTTTGGCTAGTTCTTTAAGGGTCTTAACTACCAAGGGTTTTAATAAGCGTAATATCTATCATGATTTAGATAAAGAATGGTTCTTAAAAACCTTAAATAAAATTAAACCTTTTAAGAAGTATAAATATCGATATTCAGGCTTTAATTATGCAATTATCGCTGAAGTTATTGAAGCGATAGAAAAAAGACCATATAAAGAAGTTATCAATGATTTTCTTAAAAATGAAGTTAAAATTTCCAATACTTTTTATGGTGATTTTCAAACTACAATAAAAGATCCTTATTCCTGGAATTTGGAGGATGATAATCCGTTTTTAGCTTCTGGTGGAATGTTTTCAACTGTTTCCGATATGATTAAGTTTTTGGATTATCAAATTGTTAATAAAGACTATTTAGCGATAGCACATAAGAAGTATTACCGAACTAACATTAACAAACAAGTATGTACTAGTTTTTCTTGGAATGCTTATCAAAACGGACAGTTCTATTGGCATATTGGGGGACAGGGTTACTACCGGAGTTATGTCCTGTTTGATTTAAAAAAAGATATCTCAATAACGGTATTATCAACTGTAGATATTGACCTTCATCATGTCAATCGAATTGGAAGTTGTTTGTATCACAACCTAAAAAAGAACAATATGCAAGTAAGAGAATTTTTAAAAGAATATAGCAATGAATATTAAATACAGGAGAGAAAATAGATGAGTGATAAATTTACTGCTGTTGAACAAGCAGCCATTAACAAAGCTTTTGAAGAGAAACACTTAAATGATTTTTTGGTTAAAACTAATAAGTATAGGGCTTTAAACAAGTTTGCTAAACCAAACCAAATCGTTTTTGCTGGAGATTCAATTACAGAAGGATATCCTATCCAGGAGTTAATCGATAATGAAATAGCAATCTATAATCGGGGGATTAGCGCTATTAGATCCGATTATCTATTGAAAAATATTGATACATTGATTATTGATTTAAATCCGGATAAAGTTTTTATTTTAATTGGAACTAATGATTTAGCTTATGGAAAGTCTCCAGAAAGAATTTTTTCCAATATCAAAGAGATTTGTTTAAAAACAGAAGAAAGAATTCCTGAAGTTAAAATCTACATATTATCAATCTATCCAGTTAATGAAGGTAAAAGATACAAAATGGCTGTTGGTTTACGAACAAACAGAGAAATTATAAAGATTAACAATAAACTAAGAGATTTCTCAAAAACTGCTCAAAACAGAGAATACCTTAACCTTTATGATAGTTTAACATTAAAAAACCAATTGAATCCTAAGTATTCTTATGACGGATTACACCTTACAGTTGCAGGATATCTTAAAGTAACTAAAACACTAAAAGCTTATTTAAAATAAAGAAGTTTCTTAGCTAAAGTTTTATACTAAATCTAATAGTGTTATAATGAGCATAGTAAGGATAAATAAACGGAGTATAATCGTATGGGGATAAAAATCCACTCTATCGAAATTGAATCAGCTGTAAAAAGAAAAGCCTATTTATTGGAATCAGAAGATTCCAAAATTTTAATTGATCCCGGCGCAAAACATCATTTTGATAGCTTGCTTAACGGATTAAAACCCCTGGTTGATATTTCTAATATCGACTATATTTTGTTGCAATCTAATGATTTTTTAAATATTTCAGCGATTGATTTACTGATAGAATCAGGGTTTAAAGGTATGCTTATAGCTAATGAATCGGGAATGAAATATTTAAAATCATCCAGTTTTAATAATATTAAAACTATTCCTGAACTTGATTATCAGCTTATACTGAACGATGAGTTTTATACCTACGCCATTTTTACCTTTTCCTGAGTGTTTTGCAACTTATTTAAAAACTGAAAAAATTTTATTTTCTGGACATCTTTTCTCTCAAAATATTGAGATTGAAGATTTAGTTAAATCAATAAACGGCTTCCATGAGACAATAATGCCGAGTGTAGAATTTGTTAGACATTCTATGCAGCGAATAAGAAAATTAAATATTGAAAGAATTATGCCGAGATTAGGGGTTTCTTTCTTGCGAAATGAAGAAATTTTTAAGGCAGTAATTAAATATGACTTTTATAATACCAAGCAAGTAGTAGAAAAGAAAAACGCTAAAAATGTTTCCTATAATTACGAGGCTATTTGTAATCATATGATAAGGTGGCTATCTTCACGATATGATAACGCAGAAATTATTGAAGTTTTTGAAAATAGCAGAATTTCATTAGTTCAATATGCGAATTTGGAAATTGAAAATACAGATCTAAGTGGATATAAACTTTGGAACTACTTTTTTGAACAAGTTTACAAAATTAAAGGCATAATTTGGTTAACAATTTTAGAGCCTTTAGTGAGGAAATATAATCAGTTATATAATATTAATTTACCGGCAATATACCGCAGTAAGATATTCAGCCAACAAAAAGAGATAGTTACTTTAAATACCGATAATACCAAATTAGAAGAAAAAATCTCGAATCTCCAAGAGAAAATATCAACAACTACAGATAAGCTTTTACGTTGTCCTTTAACTAATCTATATAATCAGAGATTTATGACGGAACATTTGTTGGAAAACATCAGCAAACCGCTTGATCAAGGTAAATTGAGAGCTTTGATGGCTATTCAAATAGATGATTTATTGGAGATTAACCAAAAGTATGGAAAAATCAAAGGCGACGAAACAATTAAAAATCTAGTTTTTGTTATTAACCGGCTAAAAAAGACTGATACAATGCTTTTTAAACAAAATTGACCTGGGGTTTTCGCTTATATTCATGAAATAAATAAAGAAGAACTATGGAAAAAAACTATAGCTATCAGTAACGCGATAAAAGAATCAGATGTTTTCATTGAACCGATAACAGTATCAATTGGAATAGTTTTGACCTCAGAATTAAATCAAGAATATGGTTTAGAATCAAAGGTTTCTCAGTTTGTTGAAATGACCTTAATGCGTCTTGAAAAAGCCAAAGGCAAAGGTAAAGATCAAATAGTTTCTCATAAGAACGATGTTTTTGATTTTACCGAAGGCATCATTCTCTTAGTTGATGAAGACGAGACTTACCAAAATTTAATGGTAAAAATATTTGATCGGATTAATTATAAATGTATTATTGCTAAAGATATTTCAAAACTGAATATCGGGGAAATATTACAAGGGTTTGTTATTAATGTAAACATATATTTAATCTATTATTTTGTAACTATAAATATCATCTATCTGATATTATTAGTTTTAGCTTTAAAGGGATCAAGAGAACAAGTTGAATTGGCCAAAACTAAGAAGTATTCATTGCTATTTTCTGATAGTTTACTTCCGGGTATTTCGATTATCGCTCCGGCATATAATGAAGAAATAAGTATTATCGATAGTGTCACTTCACTTTTAAATCTAAAATATCCTAATTACGAAGTAATTGTTGTTAATGATGGTTCAAAGGATGAGACTCTGAATAAGTTAATTGAACATTTTGAGTTAGAAAGGAAACATTTTTCTTATAATGATTCTTTAGCTACTAAAAAGGTTAGAGGAATCTATATCTGCAAAAATATTCCCAATTTAGTTGTCGTTGATAAGAATAACGGTGGTAAAGCTGATGCACTTAATGTTGGGATTAATGTTAGTGCTAAACCATTTGTCTGTGGGATTGACGCTGATAGTATATTGGAAAGTGATTCTTTGTTAAAACTAGCTTCAGCGATGTTAGATGATACTACACCCCATTTAGCAATGGGTGGAAACATCTATCCAGCTAATGGTTTTACTTTTAATCGGGGACAGGTCGAGACTTATGGAATTCCAAAAGAAATCCTTTGCCGCTTGCAAACAATTGAATATTTACGAGCATTTACTAGCGGTAGGATTGGTTGGAGTAAACTCAGAAGTTTGATGATTATCAGTGGTGCTTTTGGTTTGTTTCATAAAGATACACTGATAAGAATTGGCGGTTATTTGACTATTAGTGGTAGTTTGAAAAAGGATACTGTCGGTGAGGATGTGGAACTGGTTGTAAGACTTACAAGAGATGCTCTTGAAAGAAAAGAACCGCTTAGGGTTGTATACATTTACAATGCATATTGCTATACTGAACTACCCAGTGATTTAAAGACCTTATCTAAACAAAGAAATAGATGGCAAAGAGGTTTAATTGATATCTTGTCTTATCACCGGAAACTAGCATTAAAGCCAAAATTTAAACAAATTGGATTTATCGGTTATCCCTACTTTTTTATTTTTGAATTCTTAGGACCATTTTTTGAAATGTTCGGATATTTGATGTTGATTGTTGCTCTGGCTTTAAATCTATTGAACTTAGAAATAATTTTAGCAATTTTTACTGCTTCTATTGGTTTTGGAATTGTAATTTCTTTATTTTCACTCCTGATGAGTGAAAGAGAAATAAAATTAATGAGTGCAAAGGAAACTTTTATTCTTTTATTATATGCTTTCATCGAAAACTTCGGTTACCGGCAATTTATCAGTTTGCACCGGGTTTTTTCTAGTTTCTCTGCCCTTAAAGAAAGTGGTCAATGGGGAGTTCAAAAGCGAAAAGGTTTTAAAAAGTAAAGTTGATTATTTTTAAAAATACAATTAAAGAGGAAGTGTCTATATGTTTAAAAAAATTTTGCTAGTTTTATGTTTGTTCTTTATATCATTTAGTTTCAGCTATCAAATTAAAGCTGACATGGGTCCTAAGCCAACAACTACTGTTGAAGTAGTTGGTTTATTAGAACCCTATTATTTTGATTTGCTTTATGAAGTTGATTCAAGTAGTGTAGCAACCCACGATGAAGTAACTTTCAATGAACAACTAGAATATGATTATTATGATCTTGATTACCCCGATACATTGAATGGTTACCAGGATGAAGATGGTTTTGCTTCATATACCTTATATCGCACCAGTCCTCATTCCATTGCTCAGGTCGAAGAGAATAAATTCGTCTGTGGTTATTTTTCACCACCAAGAACTTTCAAGATTGTTTTGATTCTCGATAATGATGAAATAATCGTTTCTAAGATTTTACAAAAGAGTTTGTTTCACTCAAAATTTGTTTTTGACTTAAGTGATTTTTCTAAAACTTCAGCGGATTCAAAAGTTATCGATGGAATAACTGTTTATGAAGTTAGCGATGGTCTAACTCAATCGATCCCTTGGGAAAAAGCAATTATAAGTTTTATAACGACAGTTACTTTAACTATAATAATCGAGTTAATTATTCTTTTCTTATTTATGTATCGCAAGCAGGATTCATTTATTTTAGTATTGAAAATCAACCTTTTTTCTCAAGGATTACTGTATTTGGCGATGATATTAAGTTATTTATCAAGCGACTTTTTTGGTTATCTTGGGGCTTTAATAATTGGCGAATTGATTGTCTTTGTGTTTGAAATTTATATGGTAGGTAGGTTCTTAAAAGAAAAAAGCAAGTCTAAAGCTTGTACTTATGCCTTGATAGCTAATTTAATAAGTCTATTAAGCGGAGTGTTATTCTTCAGTATATTTTTACCATTTTAATAAACTTTATCAATAAAAAACCATCACTCATATATAAAGGTGTGATGGTTTTTTTAATATTATGATTATACTAATTGGTAAAAGTTGTATTCGATATTACCCATTGATGCAATTTAATGTTTAGCCAGAAACCATAGATTCCTATTGTTATAATTGTCAGTAGAAACCATTTGATGTATTGACCGAATAATCCCATGGCTGTACCCTTAAAAACTAATTGTTTACCGTCGATATAAGTATGCTTTGCATACCATCTTTGGGTATAACATACTGCCCAAGGGATTCCCAATCCTAAAGTGATTATTGCCAGAAAAACTGATAACAGTCTAATACCAATTAAACCTAATAAACCACCTGTAAATTTTGATTCTTGCATTAGTTAATTTTCTCCTTTAAATTAGATTTTGTTATATTATATCAAGTTATCATAATGAATAGTAAAAATATTGAAAAATATATTAAAAAACAATATTTTTTTCGTTAAGTACTTTCTATAAGAAATCACAAAAAACTCAAGTTAAATTGTTTGTGTTTATCGAAGATGTTTGCTATAATTTTATTAACCGACCGAACGGTCGGTCGAGAAAGAGAAGGTATATGCTTATGAGTAAATATAGTGTTAAAAGACCGATAACGGTTTTAATGGGAGTGTTGATAATAATTGTCTTGGGAATATATTCAGTAACGAAACTTCCCCTTTCGCTATTTCCAGATATCAATTTGCCCTATATAGTAACTTTAACGACTTATCCAGGCGAAAGTCCTGAGACAGTTGAAAGAGAAGTGACTGAAAGAATTGAGTCTTCTGTCGCGACAATCGGAAACTTTGAAGAAGTTCAATCGATGAGTTATGAAAATTTTGCTGTATCAATTATTACTTTTGCTGACAGCACAAATATGGATACAGTAGTTATTGAATTACGCGAGAATTTAAATAATATTGATTTTGATGAGGGAGTTGGTCTGACCAGGATTTTAAGGATATCTCCGGATATGTTACCGGTAATGTCGATTACTATCTCTCAGACTTATGATGAAGATCTATCTGATGAAGAAATCCTAATCAGAAACACCCAATGGATTAATTCGGAAATTATTACTGAATTAAATAGTATTCCTGGTATTGCTGATGTAAGTATATCAGGATCAGCTGATGTCGTTTTACAAATAAATCTAGACTCTGACTTACTTACAACTTATGGATTGAATGAAGCTTCTGTATTGGAAACTATTGAAAGACAAAATGTTGGAGGGTTAGTAGGTGTAGCTTTAGATAACGGTGAGTTACGTATGCTATATCTTGGAGACAAACCTCATACTTTAGAT
>Ga0172382_10012274_pt1 | contig 11201 bp, 11 predicted proteins | sample Leawel138RmetaG_FD_122245 | JGI IMG/M metagenome (GOLD analysis project Ga0172382, IMG submission 122245) | Leachate microbial communities from a municipal landfill in Southern Ontario, Canada - Leachate well 138R metaG | ecosystem: Engineered > Solid waste > Landfill > Unclassified | place...
CAATCAAGTTTAAGAATTTCTCAGTCAAGTTAGAGTTACCCATTAGTTGCTAAACTAGTTGTCAACTCTGAAATCAAGCTGAACTTGATTGTGTTGTATAATATGGCTTACCTCTAAGAGAACAGGTTTATAATCATAGGATCCGTAGCTCAGTTGGTTAGAGCGCTCCGTTCACATCGGAGAGGTCAGCTGTTCAAGTCAGCTCGGGTCCACATTAAGTTCCAGTTTAAGAATAAAAACTGTTTATATTACAACTTAATCATTATTTACAGATTATTTGACAAACCTATGACACTCAAAGACCGTCTTGTTGTAGAAATGAAACAAGCCATGAAGGCTAAGGATCAACTGCGCCTTGATGTTGTTCGTTTGCTAAGAGCCAGAATTACAAATATCGAGATTGATCAAGGTGAGATTAATGACACGCAGGTTCAGCAGGTGGTGCAACAGCAGATTAAACAATGGAAAGACGCCTTGGTTGATTATGAAAAAGGTCAGCGTCAGGATTTGGTTGCAGAAGCTCAACAGAAGATTAAGGTGCTTCAGGAATTTTTACCTACTCAGTTATCTGATGATGAACTAAAAAGTATTATTGCTCAGGTTAAACAAGAAACCGAGCTTGATCAAGCTGGACCATTAATCGGTAAGGTCAAACAAAAGGTTGGCAATCAAGCTGAGGGATCCAAGATCGCGAGTTTAGTTCAGGAAATGTTGGGCAGTCATTAACGGTTTGATAAACATTTAAAATATTTCATGCAAACTAAAAAAGTTGGTCAAATTCTAGCTGAGGAACGGCAGAGGCAAAGCATCACTTTAGCACGCATGTCTCAATTAACCAAGATTAAGAAGGAGTTTTTGCAATATTTAGAAAACAATCAGTTTGACCAACTACCTCCAAGTACTTTTGTCAAAGGATATATTAAGGCTTATGCTCGTGTTCTAGAGTTAGATAACAAGTCTTTACTTTCCTTGCTAAGACGAGATTTTCAGGAGGATAACCAGGGTCAACTTCAGTCACGAGATTTTATCAGCCCAGTGGTTAGAAAACAGCGTTTATGGCATTCCGTGACCTTGGTTGGGGTGGTGGTCGCCACGATCTTTTTTTCTTTATTGGGTTATGTAGCTTGGCAATGGCATAACTTAAATAAACCCCCAAGGTTGGAGATCTATTCCCCCAGTGACAACGAGTTTGTTTCATCGCAAATTGTGGTGACCGGACAAACAGATGTTGAGTCAATGGTCAGCGTGAACGCACAACCGGTCGCACTTAACCCAGATGGCACCTTTCGTACCGAGGTTTACTTGCCCAAGGAAGGAGTTACAACCTTAACGGTTGAAGCGATTGATCAAAGAGGTAAAACTAACTTGAAGCAGATTACGGTTTATGTCAGGTTTTAAAGGTTAAGATTTAAAGGTTAAAAAGCATGCTTTAGAGGGTTAAAATAGACAGCAACCTTGCACATTTGAGTTATTTTTTTTCAGGCTAGGCTGTTGATTTTAGTTATTAAAGAAAACTATTTATAACCCTGTATTAAGGAGTGCTGTTTTATTTTTAACTTTTGAGTTTTTTGTTTCTGATGCTATTATTAAAGTTGCTGTAATAGAGTTATCTTGAGACAAATCTCGATATATTAATTATTAATCTTTTATGACAGAATTTTTACCAGTTTTATTTGCTATTGTCCTGGTTATTTTAACCGCTACCTTGGTTGCTGTGGGAGTACACCTAATCTTGGTGTTGAGATCTTTTCGTCAAGCTTTAGAAAAGATTAACTCTGTTTTTGATGAAACAGAAGAAAAGATTAAAGCTTTAACCGAGCCTTTAAAAAATTTAGCAGGCATCGCTACTGGAGTAAAAACAGGAGTTAAAGTCTTTGAAGGTTTTATTGGTTTTCTTAATAAGAAGAAAGATGACGACCCTCAATAATCTTATGACAAACACGGATCAAGAGAAGAAAAATCAATTTGCTATCGGTTTAGTCGTAGGCTTTTTATTAGGCTCAACCAGTTATTTTTTATTTAATACTGATAAAGGTCAGCAGTTAAAAGAAAACTTTAAAGAAAAATGGCAAGATGTGGAAACCGAGATACCATCTCTTGCTGAGTTTAAGATAGGCGATCTTGCTTTAAAAGATTTGATTAATGTTTTGTTGGGCTTTGACTCGGTTAAAAAAATCGGTCATAAAAAAACCAGTCTTATTCAGGAGGGCGGTCGACGTCAAAAAGGAGTTAAGAATCAAGATCTAAAGAAATTTAAAGGGATATAGCTGTAAAAAAGATATTTTACAGCAAACCAACTAACAGCAAACCAGCGGTCAGTTATTTTTACTTTAACATTCACTTTTATTTTTTTATTTTTTTTCTTTTAAATGCCAGAAACAATCCAAGAAGAACCATCAAGATCTCAGAAGTTATTTCCAATAATCATTGTCATTGGTATAGTTGCGTTCGGTTTTTTGTTTTACAGCTATAACCAACACAGTGATCTTAAAAAAGACTTTGCAAGTTTATTTGGTACGATCGGAGAGATCCGTCAAACAAATCCTTTTCAATTATCTACTTCAAATAATAGTGTCATTGAACATTATGAGTTTACAGCTGATAAGGCTGGTCAAACTCCGTTTTCACTGCTAACAAGCAATGCTGAGGTTGAGTATGACCAGCATGATTTTGGAGTGTTTGTAACGGCTATCAATCAACAACAATCGAGCGCTGATTACTACTGGGCTTTGTATGTAAATGACGAATATGCTCAAGTTGCATCAGATAAAATCGAGTTAAAAATTGGCGATAAGGTTGAGTGGCGCTGGGAACAAGTTCAGGCTAGTTTTAACGAATAAAGATTTATCTGTAGATTATGCATAACTTTTCATCCCCTCACAATAATCGGCATCCTTATTTAAAAAAACTCGGTTTAACTGTTATTGTTTTTTTGACTCGTTTTTTAAAGGTTTTACCAAACTTTAGTCCGGTAGGCAGTTTTGGGTTTTTTCAATCAAACATTTTACTTTTTTTTGGTCAAATTATCGTTTTTGACAAGTTTTTCTCTGGTTTTTACCCAGGCTTTATCTTTACTTATCTAGGTTTTGCCAGTTATTATTTTTGGGGTCGTTTGGCAAAAGGTCAGGTTAAAAAACAGGTGTTATTTTTACCGCTGGCCAGTTTTTGTTTTTTTATGCTTTCTAATCTTGGAGTTTGGTTTTTTTGGTATCCACGAACTTTAGCTGGATTATTGAGTTGTTATTTCGTAGCCTTGCCTTTTTATCGCAACACCTTACTTGGAGATGTTTTTTTTGGTGGATTGGCTATAGGCGCGCAAGTTTTAATGAAAAATTTTTTTTATAAAAAAACTCGGTCATCTTACCTAGCAGTAAGTTCTATAATTAAATAATTTTTTATCGTGCTCAGCTCAAATCAGCTTCGACAAAAATACCTAACTTATTTTAAAAACCTTGACCATGTTGTTGTGCCTTCATCTTTGTTGGTGCCTGAAAATGATCCCAGTACCCTTTTTACCACCGCAGGCATGCAACCGATGATGCCATATCTGCTAGGAGCAGATCATCCTCAGGGAAAAAGAGTTGTTAACTCTCAGCGTTGTTTTCGAGCGCTTGATATTGAAGAAGTGGGTGACAATCGCCACACTACTTTTTTTGAGATGTTGGGCAACTGGTCATTTGGTGATTATTTTAAAACAGAGCAGTTAACTTGGTTTTTCAAGTTTCTAGTTGAGGAAGTTGGTTTGCCTGTTGAAAGGTTGTGTGTGACTGTTTTTGCTGGTAGTGATAAATATCAAGTTGATGCAGATGAGGAGTCGGTAAAGATTTGGCAGGAGTTGTTTGCTAGTAAAGGTGTCACCGCCGGGGTTGGAAAAAATCCCTACCAAGAAGGTTTAAATGACAATCGCATTTTTTACTACTCGGCTGATAAAAACTGGTGGTCTCGCAGTGGCGATCCTGATGAGATGCCGGTTGGTGAACCCGGTGGTCCTGACAGCGAGGTGTTTTATGATTTTGGAGCCGAGTTTAAGTTTCATGAAAACTCCAAGTTTGCTGATCAACCTTGCCATGTTAACTGTGACTGTGGCAGATTTTTAGAGATCGGTAACAGCGTTTTTATGCAGTATCAAAAAACAGCAACCGGGTTTAAGGACCTGCCTCAGAAAAATATTGATTTTGGAGGAGGTTTGGAAAGAATTTTAGCTGCCAGTCATCATCAGCCTGATGTGTTTCAAACCGATTTATTTCTACCAATTATTCGAAAAATTGAACAAGAAACAAATCAAGAATATGCCAATAGCCCAGCAAACTTTCGCATCATTGCTGATCACATCAAGGCAGCTGTTTGGTTAATTAATGATGGGGTTAAACCTAGTAACAAGGATCAGGGCTACTTAGTGAGGCGTTTAATTAGACGAGCCGTTAGATACAGTCAGCATCTTTTTGAAGATTCTGAGTTCTTATTATCTTTAGTGCCTGTGGTGGCCGAGATTTATACCCAAACTAATGGTTTATTAAAGCAAGATCAGTTGGCTATTGAAACCTTGATTCATCAAGAAGTTGAAAAATTTAAAAAAACACTTGGCAAAGGATTAAAAAGACTTAACAAGATTTTTGCTGATAATAAAGTTTTAACCGGCGAGATGGCGTATGATTTGTACCAAACCTATGGCTTTCCGTTTGAGCTAACCATTGAAGAAGCTCAGCAAAACAATATTACTCTTGAGGAAAATTTGCGACAGGAGTATGTTACAGCTCAAGCCAAGCATAGCAAGTTGTCAAAAACTGGCGCCTCGCAAAAGTTTCAGGGTGGCTTAGCTGACAACTCTGATATCACCACGGCTTATCACACTGCCACTCACTTATTACACACTGCTTTAAGGCAGGTGTTGGGTGACCATGTCCAGCAAAAAGGATCGCAAATTACTCAGGATTGTTTGAGATTTGATTTTTCTCACAGCTCTGCCTTAACCAAACAAGAGGTTCAGCAGGTTCAAGACTTAGTTAATCAATGGATCGCGCTAGATTTGCCTGTTCAAAAAAAACAGATGCTAAAACAAGACGCATTACAATCCGGAGCTTTGGCGTTTTTTGTTGAACGCTATCCTGACCAGGTAGATGTTTTTGAGATTGGTCAAGATAAACTTATCTCAAAAGAGTTATGCGGGGGTCCTCATGTTAGCTCAACCGGCAAGATCCATAAGATCGAGATTTTTAAAGAAAAATCTGTTGGCTCTGGAGTGAGAAGGGTTTACGCAAGATTTAGCAGTTAAACTCAGACCTCAAAACTCGCAAGAGCGCGCTCCAGCACCAGAAAACAGGTGTTCCAGGAGTAACTTGGAATATTTTTTAAGAACTCATTGTCAATATTTTTAAGGCACCAATATTTTTAAGACAACAATATTTTTAAGGCACCAGTGGTTTTAAGCCTAGTGTGGTAAAACTCTACTCAATTTTTCACTAAGTAATAAATCTATTGTATAATTATCAATATGGGCCTGCCAAATCTTTTCTCCAAAAAAAAACCAGATAAAAAGAACCTGTTTATTCTTTCTTTAATAACCGATCAATCGATTCATTCTAGTCTGTGGCAAGTTTTTGAACAAAAAATTATTCTCTTAAGTAAATCAAAAGTAAGATATTACAATAGTACCGAAGAACAGCTCGTACAAATGGATGAAAGTTTGCAGGATTTAGGTGATAGATCAGAAGAAACTGACGAAATATTGTTTGCCTTTGAACCGAGTTGGATCAAGAACAACAAGATTTCAGCAGAGCATGAAAAAGACCTTAAGAATCTTACCGAGTCGCTATCTTTAAAACCACTTGGGTTTGTGTCAACCACCGAGGCCGCACTTCAGCACTTGCTTAAGAATAACAGCTTTCTCTCTTCAATTGTTTTATATATTGGTGCTCAATCCTTAGATTTAATGATTGTACGCCAAGGAAAAGTGGCTGGTTCTTTATCAGTGGGGCGATCTGAGGATATCGTATCTGATCTTCAGGAAGCTTTAGCTCGCTTGGAGCAGAACTTTGCAACCAATGGCATCAAGCTTCCACCTAACATTATCTTGCTTTCAGCCGTGATTGATCCTGAAAAGTTAATACTTTATCAGCAACAGCTGTTTTCATTAAACTGGACACAAGATTTTAACTTTGTGCAGAAACCTATTATTGAGATTATCACTTCAGACCAGCTCTTGGACATCGTGACTAAATATTATGGGGAGGTAGTTGCTAAACAAAAAGGTTTAATTCCTCATGATGCAGAGATTGATTCGGTTCAAGCTGGATCTGCTGGTTTAGTGTCAGCAGTGCAGTTTTCCCAGATGAGTCAACCAGTTGATTCACAAGAACTGGCAGATGCTTTAAGCTCAGACTCGATCAACAGCGCACAAACTAGCCCAAGAGTGCCAACTGAACAACCTGAGCTTGAGCAACCAGACTTTGCGCGTAAAACCGAAGCAACGACTCAATCGTTATTGAAAACAGCTCAAGACGAAGAGGTCAACAACTTCAGGCCTGTTGAACTTGAAAAACCTGATGAAAAACAAGGTTCGAGTTTTGTTGAGATTGACACTGCTGGTAAAAAAAATAAGAAGAAAAAATTAGCTCTCAAGCCAGTTATAATTCTCAGTGTTGTTTTAGGCTTAGTCATCTCAGTGTTAGTATTTTACTTTTTGCTTAAAATGAACTATCAGGTTGAGGTCCAGATTGCTCCTCAAACAAAAAATTTAAGTAAAAACTCTGTGATTAGTTTGAGTTCTTCAGTTGCGCAATCAGACCCAGTTAACAGTCTGCTTAAAGCAGAAGTTATCACAGAGGAGGTTTCAGATAAAGATACTATTCAAACAACCGGAGTAAAGCCGGTCGGAGAAAAAGCTAAAGGTTTGGTGGTTATTTTTAACAAGACGAGTGAAGAAAAAACATTTGCTAAAAACACGATCTTAAAAACCGAGGATCTTGAGTTTGAGTTAGACGAGGAGATTACAGTACCTGCTGCTTCTATCGAAGAAGCCAAAGGTGGTGAGGCAGAGATGAAGGAGTTTGGCAAAAAGAGTGCCAAGGTGACTGCTCGAGAAATTGGGGTGGAAGGCAACATAAGCCAAAAAACAGATTTAAAAATTGCTGATTTTAGTGATAACACCTACTCTGCTCGAACAGAAAATGATTTTACTGGAGGCTCAAGTCGAGAAATAAGGGTTGTGGCCGATGCTGACCACAAAGAGCTATTAGCTAACTTAAAACAAAGATTACTAAAACAAGCTCGAGAAAAGTTAGAAGATAATTTCAGTCAGGATATTTATATTGTGCCCACTGAAAATTATAAAATTGTTGAGCAAAAATATAGCGACGAGGTTGGTGAGGAACTTGAAAATGTTTCTTTATCCTTAACTTTGGCTGTAGAGGGTTTAAGTTACACCACAAGAGATTTACTAACCTTGGCTAAAAAGGTTTTAGAAAATGATATCCCAGAAAACTATCTTTTTATCGATGACAGCCTAAATGTTATTTCAAGGATTATAGATGATGAAGAAGACACCTCTCAAACTCGGCTAGAGGTTGAGATTTCAGGAAAATGTCGAGCCGAGCTAGCTGAGCAAGATTTTCAAGCAAGGTTGATCGGCGTTTCCTTTGATCAAGCTAGCTCACTCTTAAGAGAAGAAGAAACCATTGATCAAGTCACATTTTCCCACTCACCTTCTTTTTCTGGACGATTTTTTAAGTTTTTACCCAATGACTCTAATCGCATCTCGATTAAAATTAAAGAATAGCAAAAAAAAGTTAGAGGTAAAAAGCTAAAAATTAAAAAGCGAGGTAAGCTCGTTACCAATTTTTTTCCGCCTCGCGCTTTTTAAGTTAAACTTTTAGTTCCAACTATGTCAAAACACGATAACTTGGGCATTGATCGTCAAGAGTTAATCAAACTGTATCGAGAAGCTTTGCTAAAGTTTGGTACCTATGAGGAGGTTGAGGCTGAGGTTTCAGCAAAACTAACCAGACTTATGGTAACCGAGCAGGTGGAACAAAATATTGACGATCAACACTGCCGTCAGGCAAAACTTTCAATACCCAGGGTTGTTAGATTTGGGGCAAGTTTTGTACCGATCTTTTTTATTGTGGTTGGTTTGTTTTTATTGGGAAGCGCGGTGATGCCGATCGCTAGCTTCTATTTAAAAAATTTATCAACAACACCCACCCTAATTGCGCCCATCCCACAAGATAAAATTTTAAGCATGACTCCGTTGGTGGTGGCGCAAACTACTATGGTGGGAGATATTACGCAGGAAATGGGTCAAGTTAGACGAGGTCCAGTTATTGTTGATGCTGAGTTGGATTACACCAATTTATCAAACTGGTTTGAAGATCAAGTGGTGATCGACCTAGTTAACCGCACGAGCTTGTTGTCTAAGCAAGTCGGAGAGTATGTTTTGGAGATCCCCAAACTTGAGGTTTATAATGCCACGGTTAAAATTGGTGGCACTAATCTTGATGAAAGCCTAATCCAATATCCAGGCACATCATTACCTGGAAAACCAGGCGCACCAGTTGTTTTTGGTCATTCTTTGTTACGACAGTTTTACAATCCTAAAGAGACTAACCCCAGACGTTATAACACAATTTTTAGTACAATTATGACACTTGAGCCAGGTGATCGAGTTTTTTTAACTTACGGCGATGTTAAATATACTTATGCAGTGATTGATAAAACAGAGGTTAAGCCGAGCGATACATATATCTTGTCTCAAGATTACAGCAGTCAGCAGTTAAAACTGGTTACCTGCGTGCCAGAAGGAACCTATTTAAGAAGGGGAGTGGTCACAGCCCAGTTAGTAAGAGAATAATTAGTAAGAGAATAAAATATAATTATGTTTTTTGATAACCAGAACCAGAAACTACTTGCGATTGATTTTGGTACCAAAAGAATTGGTTTGGCAGTTTCTCAGGGTCCGCTGGCAGTGCCTTTGGTAGTCATTGATTACCAAGAAGAGGCTGAAGCAGTCCGTCAGATTGCTCAAGTTTGTACTCAACACCAAGTTACTCAAGTAATCTTGGGTATTTCTGAAAAAGAAACTGCTGAAAAGACGCGTCAATTTGGTCAACAGTTACAACTGAAGATATCTCAGCCAATTATTTATGTTGACGAGACCTTGTCCTCTAAAGAAGTCGAGAACAGGTTTAAACTAAGAAAAAAACCTTTACCAAAAAAACTTGATCATTATGCAGCTGCTTATATTTTAGAACAGTGGCTTGAGGAGCAAAAATAAAACTAAGGCTATTTATCTGGAGATTTTTTCTTCAATCTCTTCCTTTTTAACCTTAATTTATTTAAATATGTTATACTAAAGGATTACCTTGTATCTTGAAAAGATAGTATTTTTTTCAACACAATTTTTTCAAGGTCTTTAACTGTTAACTGCAAAAACTTAACTTTCGCACTCAAAACCCCAAAAATTTTTATTCCATTATAAAAATCATTCAATTATGAAATTAAAAAAAAATAAAATTTTGCGTTTGGTATTAATTGTCGGCGCAATCTTAGCCTTTGTTTTAACTTCAGTAATAGTTTTTGGCTTCTCTTTGCTTCAGGCTCCTGATTCAACCAACAACCAGTTAGAAAGATTTGTTATTGCTAAAGGTGAGCCGGTTGCTTTAATCGGCGATAAATTAAAAAAGAAAAATTTAATTAAAAATAGCTATGTTTTTAAGATTTACTATCAGTTAAATCAAGATAATTTTAAGATTCAAGCTGGCAGTTTTGAGCTTTCCCCTGCGATGGATGTAGCCACAATTTTAGAGATATTAAGTGATGGCACAGATGATATCTGGATTACTTTTCCCGAAGGGATGAGAAGAGAAGAGATTGCTCAAAGTTTAGAAAAATACTCGTTGATTAATTATAATCAGGAAGAGTTTTTAGCTCAGACAGTTGCCCTTGAAGGCCAGCTTTTCCCTGACACATACTTGGTTCCAAAAGAAGTTACGACTCAAGCCCTGATTAATTTAATGCAGAATACTTTTGAAAAAAAGATTGCTTCTTTGCAAACTCAGATTGAGCAATCTAACTACTCGTTTAATGAGCTGTTAACAATGGCTTCTATCTTAGAAAGAGAGGCAAGAGGATCAGAGCAGTTACAGCAGGTCTCTAATATTTTATGGAAAAGGCTAGAGATAGGTATGCCTTTACAAGTAGATGCTACCTTACAGTATGCTAAGGGTTATGATGAAACGATTGGAAGTTGGTGGGCAACTCCTTTGGCTGAAGACAAACAGCTTAACTCAAGGTTTAACACCTATCTAAATCCAGGATTGCCCCCTCGTCCTATCTGCAATCCTGGCTTAGAGGCGATTACGGCTTCACTAAATCCTCGCTCCACAGAGTATCTTTTTTATATTCATGATAAACAAGGCAATGTTCATTTTGCCAGAACTCTTGAAGAACATAACAATAATATAAATAGGTACTTGCGTTGAGAAAATGATACTGATAAAATACGCTCTTATGTTAGCTGGTGGGTAAATTTTAAATTAAAATTCAAAAGTTAAAAGTTTAGCCAAGTAGAAAAAATTTTTAGGCAGTTTTTTATTGTTTTTAAACTTTACTTTTAACTTTTGAGTTTTTACTTTTTTACTTTTTACCTTGAATTTTTATTTTATTTTCCAAGCCAGTTTTCATAAGAGAGCAAATCTAAGCTCTTCGATCTAGTTTTTTTGATGCCTTTGTGACTTAATGTCACTTTTTTATTTCGCCAGAGTCTATTTTAAAAAAACATAATTAAAAAGGAGCCTCCTTCATGATAAATAGTCAAAGACAACATTGGGGCAAACAACACACTGTTTTGCCCGAACTTGATTTAATCGGTTTGCAGATTGATAGTTATGAAGATTTTTTAAAGAATGGCATTAAATCTGCTTTAGAACAAGTGAATGCAGATAAAGGAATCGAGGATTATACAGGCAAAAATTGGCTATTAAAATTCGGCGATTATCGATTTAATGAGCCTAAATACTTGGTTGAAGAAGCAAAGGCTAAAAACTTAACCTATGAAACCTCACTTTATGTTGAGGCTACTTTAGTTAACAAAAGAACAGGTGAGCGTCGCATCCAAGAAGTATTTTTAGGTGATATTCCTAAGATGACGCCAGTCGGGACCTTTGTTATTAACGGTATTGAGCGAGGCATCGTGACTCAGCTAGTTC
>Ga0172382_10012277_pt1 | contig 11200 bp, 12 predicted proteins | sample Leawel138RmetaG_FD_122245 | JGI IMG/M metagenome (GOLD analysis project Ga0172382, IMG submission 122245) | Leachate microbial communities from a municipal landfill in Southern Ontario, Canada - Leachate well 138R metaG | ecosystem: Engineered > Solid waste > Landfill > Unclassified | place...
ATCCGCTTCATCACGGACTCTTTGTGCTCCTGCGAGTACCTTGCCATCTCTTGCCTCTTTCCGCCCCCCCGCCTTAGCCTTGGACTAACGGGTGACAGTGACAACTATTCTGACGCAGGGGGACCTGCTTGAGCATCCCATAGGCGACACCCCCTGTGATCAAGCCGAACAGCACTCCCCCGACAGCCTCCTCCACGAACAGAAACGCTACTTCCGATGTCGCCATGTCGCCGCGGGTTGCCATACCCAGCAGCACCAAAAACACCACCACGCCGATGCCGTCGTTGAACAGGGACTCACCGGTGATTTTTGTTTCGAGGGTCTTGGGGGCACCGGTCGTTTTGAGCAGCCCAAGCACCGCAATGGGGTCGGTGGGAGAAATGAGCGCCCCAAACACCAAACAGTAGATAAACGGCAGATCCAGGCCGATGGCAGAAAACGCCAACCAGGTAAGGCTTCCTACCAAAGCCGTGGAGATCACCACACCAACACTCGCAAGCGCGGCGATCACCCACTTCTGTTTCGCCAGATCAGCGAGATTGACGTGTAACGCCCCAGCAAACAAAAGAAAGCTCAACATTCCGTGTAGCAAGGTAGTATTGAAATCCACCCCAGCCAAAAGTGCTTCGGCCTCATGTTCAAGGCTACCCAAACCGAACATCCCCGCCACCACCAGCGCCAGGGAAAGCACGAGAGCGATAAGCATGAGTCCAATCGTATTCGGCAGGCGAATGAACCGATGATTAATCCACGCAAAAACAGCTGCCAAGGAAATCATGAGCGCAGCCAGATTGAGCGTATCCATAGAACTCCTATCCTTTTTGTTTTTGGTATGCGAAAACGAGTTACGCAAACAAGTGATATTGAACCTGATAAAAAGGCAAATATCTTGGCATGAGCATCAACATCCAAGATGGCTGTGACCGACCGCGAATTGTCAACCACAAATAAAATTTACCGACACTGCAACTTCAAGCCTACCAAGAAGCAGTGCAGCTACGGTGTGGCGACTTCCAGTACGAAGATATTTGCCCGAACCTTGAATCCACCACCACAGATCCGAGCCTATGAAAAACATTTGCTACTAAATAGCTGTTCCAAATTCGTAACCAGTTTTCTGTAGGTCGGGCTTCAGCCCGACAGCGGCGTTAGACCAAGCCGAAAACAGTTGGATTGAAGCCCGACCGTCGCGCTTCGCATAGGCTGCTCTGGTTACCATTTCGGAACAGCTATTTAGGCAACACGATATTTACCATCTATTTCCTGCCCTGCATCGGCGTTCCAACCAGCAGCTGCTGTACTTCAATCTCAGTCGCACGGCCTTGTGCGCTGCTACATCATCGATTACATAACACGATCATTGAAACAGGTTCTAGAACACCACCTTATTGCGCCCACTTTCCTTGGCACGATACAGGGAACGATCAGCACGGACCACTACGTCTTCCAGAGATTTGTCATCCGGACATAACTCTGACACACCAAAACTGCATGTATAACTTATCTCACGCTGATCATGGACAACGGCGCCACCCTCCATGGTCTTGCGGATCCGTTCGACCAGAGGCAACGCATCCTCACGGGTTGCTCGGGGCAGAACGATGGCAAACTCCTCTCCGCCGAGTCGACCGATGATGTCGGAATCCCGCATGCAGTTCTCGGCAGTACGCGCGGCAGAGATGATCACGTGGTCGCCGGCCGCATGGCCATACTTATCATTGATGCACTTGAACCAGTCAATATCGAAGATAACCACGGCAAGTGCATGACCATAGCGCAGGGACAAATTAAAGGCCACGTCACTTCGCTCGAAAAAGCCGCGGCGGTTGGCTATGCCGGTCAAGGGATCTGTCCGTGCCATGCGTTCCGCTGCATCTTTCGCTTCGTTCAGTTCCCTGGTACGCCGCTCAACCAATTCGTCGAGCATCTGCTGCAGGTTATCCCGATGCCTGAGCAATTCGGCATTCTGCATACATGACTGGCAGGCCCCGGCCAGCTTCGCCATCATCGGCACCAGCGATTTGACGATCACGGGATCCAACGCGGTCCCCTTCCGGGCGAGAATCACTGCACCCAGGCCAGGCAGACCGATGAGATGGAAAAACATGCCATCGGTACCTTGTCCGACGACCGACAGGCGACACCAGTTGTCCGTGTTCTCGACCGGTGACGCCATAACCTCCAGCGTCTTGATGGCGGCCTGATAGCCGCCGACCTGCTCCACATTGCGGGGAATGGCGAACACCTGCCGAAAGGCGTCTTGACCGGTTTTCGGCTCATGGAACAGGACACACCCGACCGGGCAATTGGTCACCCGCATCAGCGCGGCGAGACTCCTGTGCAGCATCGGTTCCAGCTCCAGACTGGAGCCGATGGCCATAGCCAGTTCATATTGGCTCTGGATCAGGTTCAGGGTATGCTCCATTACTCGGCCAGGGAAGCCACAACGATCGTCTTGTTCAGGAATTCCATGAAATCATCGCCACTGGCCCCGATTTCGCCCAGCGACAGGAAGCCAATCTGTGGATGCGGCTCTTCCCGCACCGCTTCCAGTTCCTCCCCGAAGCGATCACCGAGAAACAACGCGCGCGAAATACAATCAATAACCAGGGTTGTTTTCTGATCCGCTGCTTGTGGCGCACTCGCGGAGGCCTTTCGACGTGCCTCGCCAGCGGCGGCCAGCAACGTATCATGATCTCCAGAGAGGATGTCGACGAAGGTCTCCTGAGGGATTTCTGCGGCAATCACCAGGTTGCCGCCGTCATCCGCAGCAAACGGATCGCGCACGATGATTCTGGCATCCATGCCACAAACGCCGAAGGGGTGCGACTTGGCGAGATCGAAGAAGTTGTCCTGGGTCATCGTCCTGCCGACCGCCTTCTCCACCACGTCACGATAAACCTCCAGGGCCGGCTGCCAATCGAGCGAGCGGATGATGTTTTTTTCAGATGCTGTGACCTTGTAGGGGCCGGACATTTTTGACCAGCCGTGACTCACACCAATACCACTTTGAAGTGGTGTCAATGCCAGCACCGCGCCCCCCTGTTCCAGGCCGCCATTGGAGAGGATACAGGGACGAACCTGCATATCAAGCGCATTGGGATCGATATGGCCGGCCCCTCCACCGATATAGTGACCGCCCAGGCCGAAGTTATAGTACAGCCCCCCGATGAAATCGCTGATACGCTTCGCGTAGCCATCGACAAACACGAACATCGTGCCCATGTCCACATCGAACATGCCATCGAAAACCTGATTGTAATCCCTGGCCGGGTCCCCGATGTCAGGCACCCGGCGCACTTCAGCCGGACAGCTCAGTCCGGCGACGATAACCCCGTGCTCGAAGGTCTGAGTCTCATGGATAATATTGGGGAACAGAGCGCCGAACACCGGCTTCGTGCAGCCTTTCAGCACGGGATCGACCGATGCCGCATCCCAGCCGTTACCAATGCAGGCAATGACCAGGATACTGCGCACCGAATCGTCATCCTGCGCTACAGTCAGCAACGCAGACAAAGCATCCTTGGAACCACTCGGGTCCATCCATATTTTCATGCCATTCCCCCTCCCGGCAAAGCCATCGGCAACGCGACCTCGGCAATTCCTCTATATCGATTCCACCCTGAACGATGCGCATTATGCCGGGAACCTGACGGCTCCCCACAAAATTTCGCGCCCACAACGCTCTGATCAAATCTAAAGATGGGCGGAAACAGCTAAATCCCCTTCGCCTCGTGTTCCCGATTTATCCAGTACGGATTCATGGGTTCCGGCCCCGGAATATGCGCCAGCTTGGCCAGAAATGACAGCCTCACTGAGAGATGACTTCATTCATGATCGCCTGCAGGGCCGCATTGAACTCATCCGGCTTTTCCTGCGCCACGAAATGCCCCACACCGGGGATCAGCACGACACTGGCGTGCAGCGGCTCTTCCTTGCCGGTCGGCGCAGCATTGATGCCGTGCAGCCTGCCGCTGTATTGCTCCAGCTTTCCTGCCGCGTTCCAGCGCAGCAACTCGTACATGGCGCTGACGCCCAGCGCCTTCTTCGAGCCGTCGAACTGCGCCAGCACCCACTGCTTCATCTCCGGATCGGCGGCGGGCGTAAACATGGTGCCGATCATGTGCTGCGTCGTCGCGGCGAAATCATCCTCGAACGGCTTCACCATCGCTGCAATCTCGGCTTCCGTCTTCGGATATTCAAAGGGAGTATAGAAGGTATCGACGCCTACGACGCCCAGCACCCGCTCACCCAGCAGTCCCGCGGCCTCCACCGCAACCGGGCCACCCATGGAGTGACCAACCAGGATCACCCGCTCCGCACCGACCTTCTCCACCACTGAAGCGACATCCTGCCCGAACGCCTGCATGGAATACCGCTCGCGCCGGCTTCCCGACGCGCCGTGCCCGGCGAGGTCGAGCCAGACCACACGGTAGTCGCGGCTGAAATGGTCGACCTGCTTGTCCCAGAAGGCGTGGTTACAGGTCCAGCAGTGCACGAACACCAGCGTCACCTCACTCTGGCCGCGCACGCCGTACCGGATGGCGCTGCCATCGGCGGTACTCGCTACAACGCCGCTCTCCGATGCGTCTTTCGCAACCATCGGGCTGCAACCGTACACACCGGCCAAAGCCGCCAGAGCGAACAGCGCGGAAACTAGGTTTTTCGTTATTTTCATTTCAGGCTTTCCCTTTCATTTTTTACGATGGAGCCCCCATCAAACGGCCCGTGATCTGGTCGTTAATATGACGTCAACTACTCGCTGGCGGTCATCCGTACTTTGGTAACGATTTACTCGCCCCTTTATCCTTCATCATGGTACACCACTGGGCGTGCTCGGATGGGTGAGCGCCTCACGCAGCGCCGTGCGCAACCGCTCGACCACCACCTCTCCGGTATCGGCGGCGCTGAGCAGGGCCAGTTCCACATCGGGTAGCGGCGGCAGTTCACCGTCGAGGATGCGAATATCAGGCTCGAGCCAGCGCTCGGTACGGACACCCACGCCGAGGCCGGCACGCACCGCCGCGCGGATGCCGGCCAGGCTGGGCGTGGAGAGCACGATGCGCCAGGGGCGGCCAGCGGCATCGAGGGTCGCCAGTACCGCATTGCGGAAGATGCACGGCGCCACTGGCAGCACCAGAGGCAGAGGCTTGTCGGCGGCAAGGTGCAGCCCGGGTGCGGCCACCCACACCCGCCGCATCCGCTCAATCACCTCGCAACCCGGATCGCTCTGGCCTGGCTCCTGAAACAGTACCGCCAGTTCCAGTTCACCCCGCTCCACCTCCTCGCGCAGCCGCATGTTGGCATCGACGCGCACCTCCAGCGCCACGTCCGGATGGAGGCGGGAGAAGTGCGCCAGGAGGTCGGCCAGTCCGCCGTCAGCCACCTCCTGCGCCGAACCGAGACGCACCCGGCCGTACAACTGCGTCTCAGCCAGGGCAGCCAGCGCTTCATCGTGCAGGGCAAGCAGGCGCCGCGCATAGCCGAGCAGCAACTCGCCGCGCTCGGTCAGCGCCACGCTGCGGGTATCACGTGCCAGCAACGGCGTCGCCAGCCGCTCCTCCAGCCGCTTGATCTGCTGACTGACGGTGGATTGGGTGCGGTGCAGCCGCTCGGCGGCGCGGGTGAAACCGCCGCCGTCGACCACGGCGACGAAGACACGCAGCAGTTCCAGCTCCAGATTGCGCACATACATATTCACAAAGAAAATAAGTCCTATTCGATTAAATCATTTTTCAAATCAATCGCCGCATCCTACGCTCTCCTGCACCGCCGTCAAGGAGAACCGACATGCCCTACATCGCGCTGCAACTGCATCCCGTCCCCACCGACCAACAGGCCGCCGCGCTCGCCCGCGGCATCACCGACGCCATGGCGTCGGTGCTGCGCAAACGGCGCGAAGTCACCGCCGTGCGCATCGACGGCAGCTGCGCGGCGTTGTGGAGCATCGCCGGCGAACCACCCCCTCAACCGACGGCCTACCTGGACGTCAAGATCACCGCCGGCACCAACAGCGCCGAGGAGAAAGCGGAATTGCTGCGGCGCCTGCATGCCCTGCTAGTCGACACTCTGGGCAGCCTGGCCGAGGCGAGCTACCTGGTCATCCACGAACTGCCGGCAGCAAACTGGGGCTATGCAGGGCTCAGCCAGGCAGCACGCGCGGGGGCGCCACTATGAGCGGCCATCCGTTTCATCGCGACGAGCTGGTAGCCCAGCACCGCTTTAACGACGACTGGAGCGATGCCAGGGCGGTGCGTCTCGGCCGCCTCATCGGCAATGCCATCAACGACGAGCAGGCACTGTTCATCGAAGGCTGCCCATTCTTCTTTCTCGCCACCGCCGATGCCGACGGCCATTGCGACTGCAGCTACAAGGGCACCGAGCCCGGCGCCAACGGACGTCTGTTAGCGGCAGCCTGGGTGGCGGCCCCGCAGCGGCTGCTGTTCCCCGACTACGCGGGCAACCGAATGTTCAACTCGCTGGGCAACATCCTGGCCAATCCCCACGTCGGCATGATCTTCATCGACTTCTCCACCCAGACCCGGTTGCGTGTCAACGGCACGGCTACCGTTCTGGAAGGCAATGGTGAATGGCGCGAGCGCTGGCCCACTGCAGCGCGGGCGATCGAAGTGGGCGTCGTTCAGGTTTACTGGAACTGCTCACAACGCATCCCGCGCCAGCCATAGCTGGCACCATGCCACCGCAAGGAAACGAAGATGACCGCATTGAAACTCTACGAACTCGACCGTTCCGGCAATTGCTACAAAGTCCGCCTGCTGCTCGCCATGCTCGACTTGCCTTACGAGCGCATCACCATCGACACCACAGCCGGTGAATCACAGACCACGGCATTCAAACGTCTCAACCCGCGCGGCCAGATCCCGGTGCTGGTCGACGGCGACACCGTGATCTGGGACTCCATGGCTATCCTGGTCTACCTCGCCCGCCGCTACGGCAGCGAACAGTGGCTGCCCGGCGACGCGCTCGGTGAGGCACGGGTGATGCAGTGGCTCGCCGTCTCCGAAAACGAACTGCTCTACGGCCTCGCCCGCGCCCGTGTCACCGTACGCTTCAGCCGGCCATTCAACCTGGAACAGTGCCACAACGACGCGCGCCCCGGACTGGAAGCGATGGAAGAGCGGTTGCTGACCAACGCCTGGCTTGCGGCCGATCACATCACCATCGCCGACCTGGCCTGCTACCCCTATGTCGCACTCGCCGAGGAGGGCCGCTTTTCACTGGAGCCGTATCCTGCCACCCAGGCCTGGCTGCAGCGGGTGGTACAGACACCGCACTGGGTACCGATGATCAGCTGAGCGAATGGTAGGGCTACAGAGCAATGCCCGTAGTACATTTGCCTACAGGAGAGTGAAAAGCCCATCCATCGGCAGGCGCGACCTGGGCGGGGTGGCATTGAAATCGTCTCTGCTGCGGTAGCCGAGCGCAGCAAGCACGACAGCGGTCAGGCCGCGTGCGCGCAGACCGAGCACCTCATCGAGCGCCTCATGATCAAAACCCTCGATTCGGAGTGGCGTCGATCTCCAGGGCGGCGGCGCCGGACAGCAACGTGCCGAGGTGGAGGTCATCCAGCTTGATGCGAGCGCACAGCACCACCACATGGGAGGCATTCAGCACCTTGGATTCGTTGGCGCCGTAAGAACCGGAGATCGCCTTGGCAATACACCCCTTACCCTCGCCGTCGTCGACGAAGACAAAGTGTCAGGGTTGGGAATTGGTGGAAGACGGCGCGAAGCGCTGCAGGGGCTTGATCTGCTCCAGCTGCGCGATAGCGCTATGCTTGTGCGTGTCGTAGGCCTTGGTGGTATAGCGAGTAGTGGCGCTCTCGTCTATATCCATGACGTTCCGTTTGGCTGTTCGTTGTGATGCGTGGAAGTTGATTGAATAACTGGGAAACACGTATATCTTCTGCACAAGAAGCTCCCAAGCATCGGCCGCCTCATCACCCACCCGCAGCATTCTCGTAGTGTGCAGCTATGCACATTGCCACGCCCTCAGATATGCGACAGTTGCACCCGGCCTGAGTGGCCAACCGGAATGTTTAACAATATCCAAGGGAGTGTCAAAAATGAAAAAAATGCTTCTGTTGTTATTGGTAACCGTTTTCAGCGCCCAGAGTTGGGCCGCAGTAGATCCCTCCGCCGTCCCGGAGATCAAGCGCACCCCGCAGAATCTCTACCTCACCGCCACGGAAGCCCATGACATGGTGCAGAAGTCTCCCGCCAACGTGCTGTTCGTGGATATCCGCACCCAGGCCGAAGTGGAGTTCGTCGGCATGACGCCCATCGCCGATGCCAACGTTCCCTACGTGATCCAGAGCCTCACCGAATGGGATGCGAAGAAGAACGTATTCACCAAGACGCCCAATCCCGATTTCCAGACGGCCATCGACATGCTGCTGCAGAAAAAGGGGATGTCCAAGACCGCTACCATCATCCTGATGTGCCGCTCCGGCGATCGCAGTGCCAAGGCCGCGGCGTTGCTGCACAAGAGCGGCTACACCAACGTCTACTCCGTCGTCGACGGCTTCGAAGGCGATACGGCAAAGAACGGCGCGCAGAAAGGCCAACGCGTGATCAACGGCTGGAAGAATGCCGGCCTGCCCTGGTCCTACTCACTGGACAAGGCAAAAATGTATCTCGATTACTAAGATTCACCCAGTTCACACCGGGGAGGCACCCGACAGGGTGCCTTCTTTTTGCCGGAGAGAATCGCTACAGCGCAGCCGGCAGATTCGGCCGCCACAGTTCACCAAGAACAGACACAGCCGAATCCATCCTAAAAAGATGGTTCGCGTCTAACCTTCTTGCACAACGCCATGTTCAGCTGACTTCGCATAGCTCACGCATGAACGCCGGCGGCAAAGGACAAGACTCAGCTCCTGCGTGCCAAATGGATAACAACCCCTTGTTCATCAACTGCATCCCCCTCTAACTAACTGTTCCAAATTGATTACCAGTTTTCTGTGGGTTGGGCTTCAGCCCGACATCAGCGCCCAATCAGCCCAAAATACGTCGAGCCGAATCTCGACGCACGCCCTTCGCGCAGGCTGTTCTGGTTACTATTTATGGACAGGTATTTAGCCCCACTTCCGATAGGCAACGATTTCGATGGGATTGCCGCATTCCCCTGTTCTGTCGGCAGTGTAGTAGTAGCGGACCGAGAATTTCTTTGCCATGGCTGAGCTGATGAGGCCCCACAGACCTGCCACGGTGAAATAAAACACACCGAGCCAGTCATGGAGGTAAATATACTGCCGGCTATGATAGAGCTCATGGGCAATCACCGGCGACATCCTGCCGGCAAACACATTGACCACGCTGCCGAAGGTCGTTGCATGCGTGCCGGGCCTGCCCCACTCGAAATAGAAAACGCCGCCAAGAAAGCCGAATCCTCCCTTGCCGTTAGCCAGGCCAACAACTAAACCGATGAGGCCGATCACCAGCCCGACAGTGCTGGTCACCAGGGCAAAGGGCGCCTTGAGGAGAAATATGAATACGGAAAGGAAACGGCCTCGCACGCGCGCGACCGTTCCCAGCGCCAGAGTCGCATGGTCGAGCGCGGCAGCCAGCAGGGTGGCGCCGATCACGCTGCCCGCTGCCACAAGGAAGAGAATTCGCGGATCGGCAAATATATCGACACCGATCCATTTCAAGAGTCCGAACACCCCAGTGGAAAGCATGAGGGCAAAGTGCTCAACTCCCGATACGTGTCCCGTAGTACCTAAATAGAAACTTACCCCGATGGCCACGCCGATGAAATAATCGATGACCAGCTCGCTCCAGCTGAATGTCCAGGCGAACAACATATTTATCAGGGCAGCAACCAGAGTGACCGCCGGCCAAAGAACCAACGCTATCAAAGCCAGGTTATCCAACATGTTTGCATCCTCAGGAGTTGCGGTAGGAACTAGGCTTACCCGTAGCCGCCCGCGCAGATCCGACAAGCGGAATTCCCGCATACGGCTCCTGCCTCAGGTCATAACGCAAAATCGCTGCAAAGGATACGGATGTGCCAATCGACAGCGCGGAAACATAAGCGCATAGCATTGCGAGAGCATCGTTTCGGTGTAGCCGTCGTCGTGGCACACCCATTCCTCGCTGCCGAGTGCATCGCTTTGGCAGTGCATGATGGCCTGGCGGCTTCGTATTGTGCAAGGCTGACGCCATGCAACTTTCTGTAGTTATCGAAGCCCTTTCGGAAAACAGTTTGCAGACTATTCTTCATCATCAGATGCGTCCTTGCTCAGTGCTTGATTAGCCACTCTGATCGTTGTATTGCTGAACGTTCCGTTCCCTTCTATTTGTGCAACGCTGCGCGTAACCGGCAGCCAAGAGCGGCAGAGCGAAGCGGCGCGGCTTTTGGCTGTCCGAGTTCACGCGCTTGTTAGGGCTTCTTGCCTTCAAGGTGGAGTTCTCTTTTCAGCAAGAAGAGCGGTAACCCAAACGAAACCCCAACAGCGCAGGTTCCCAAGATCGGCAACCAAAGCTTCTTCATTCGTATTCGCGAGCCTTCTACTAGGATGAACCCTATCAGAACTGCTCCGGAAACCAGCACGTCAGCCCAAGCAAACGCACCTATGCGCGTTGAGGCGGCTTCGGACACCATGAGACTGACGTTGACCCCGTTCTCTATTACCCACGGAATAAACATCCCGTAGGGTAACAGGGCACCTAGAATGCATAAGATTCCATAAAAGTACTTCACTCTCTCTCCCTGTCTTTTTACCCGTCGCAGTAGGAACGCCGGTTACCCGACGCCCCCTGCACAGATCCCGCCGTGCGGTTTTCCCGCACCGGGCTCTTCAATCATACTCACTCGCGCAGAAAAGCAGTTCTTCACGCAAGCCCCCGATTCATTTCTGTCTGATAGGTTTTGGTCGGTGATGGAAAGGCATATATCGCCAACACTCGCTTTATCCCATCCCACGTCAGACTTCGTCTTTGACTCCTTCGATTTAACCACTTATAAAGCAATTTCACTACTTCCCTGTAGAACACCCACAGCGACGTTACATTGCCTAAGCGGCTTTGGGGTCAAGTCTTGCCTTTTGCCTAGGCAAGCGGCTTTGGGGTCACAAGCGGCTTTGGGGTCACAAGCGGCTTTGGGGTCACAAGCGGCTTTGGGGTCACAAGCGGCTTTGGGGTCACAAGCGGCTTTGGGGTCACAAGCGGCTTTGGGG
>Ga0172382_10012278_pt1 | contig 11200 bp, 10 predicted proteins | sample Leawel138RmetaG_FD_122245 | JGI IMG/M metagenome (GOLD analysis project Ga0172382, IMG submission 122245) | Leachate microbial communities from a municipal landfill in Southern Ontario, Canada - Leachate well 138R metaG | ecosystem: Engineered > Solid waste > Landfill > Unclassified | place...
ACGGGCGCCACCCCGGGCTCGGCCAGCCAGGCGGCGTCCGCCCCGGGCAGGAACTCCCCGGGCCTGTCCTTGTCCGGCTCTTTCAGGGTCAGGGGCATCTCCGCCGCCGCGCAGACCAGGTGGCGCTCCACGATGCGCGGGTTGGCCGGGTTGAGCACGGCGCGTTCGGGGGGCCGGGTGAAAAAGTCGCGCGGGTTGCGCATGAAATACTGGTCCAGCTGGTCCTCCCCGGCGATGAGGGCCACGGCGGACTCCTGGCTGGCCCGGCCCACGCGGCCCCCGCGCTGCAAGGTCTGCATCACCGTGCCCGGGTAGCCCACCAGGATGCACAGGTCCAGGCCGCCGATGTCGATGCCCAGCTCCAGGGCGCTGGTGGAGATGACGGCCAGCAGCTCCCCCGAGGCCATGCGCGCCTCGATGTCGCGGCGCTCCTCGGGCAGGAAGCCCGCGCGGTAGGCGCTGATGCGCCCGCGATACGGCCCCGAGCGCTCGGCGGCCCACAGGGCGACGAGCTCGGTCATGCGCCGCGACTGGGTGTAGACGATGGTCCGCAACCCGCGCGCCAGGGCCGCCTTGAGCAGCAGGATGGCCACCTGGGCCGGGCTGTCGGCCATGGTCAGGGCCGGGTTCAGGAACAGGAAGTGCCGCCCGCCCCGGGGGGCGCCGCTTTCGGTTATGGCGGCCACCTCCTGGCCGGAAAGGCGCTGCGCCAGCTCCCCGGGGTTGCCCACCGTGGCCGAGAGGAAGGCGAAGGCCGGGGCCGAGCCGTAGCGGCGGCACACGCGCGCGAGCCGCCGGAAGACCTGGGCCATGTGCGAGCCCATGATCCCCCGGTAGGTATGCACCTCGTCGACCACCACATGGGTCAGCCCGGAGAGGAAGGTCGCCCATTTCCCGTGGTGCGCCAGCAGCGCAAGGTGCAGCATCTCGGGGTTGGTCAGCAGCACCCCGGGCGGCTCCTCGCGGATCTTGCGCCGGTTCCGGGCCGGGGTGTCGCCGTCGTAGATGGCCGCCCGGGGCCGCCCGGGGCCGGGCCAGGGCGCGACCATTTCCTCGAAGCCACGCAGCTGGTCCTGGGCCAGGGCCTTCAGGGGGAAGAGCCACAGGGCCCGGCTGTCGGGGTTCATGATCTGCTGTTCGAGCACGGGCAGGGTGTAGACCAGGGTCTTGCCGCTGGCCGTGGGCGTGGCCACCACCACGTTGCGCCCGGCGCGCAGCAGGTCCATGGCCCGGGCCTGGTGCTCGTAGAGCGCGGGGATGCCGCGCAGGGCCAGCAGGCGCTCCAGGGTCACGGGCCAGGGCCTGGCGCAGGCGGCCTCGCGGGCCGGGGCCGGGGGCAGGGTCTGGTGGTGTACCACCAGGTGCCCCAGGCGCTGCGAGGCCTTGAGGGCCGCGACGTATTCGCCGATGTCCGCCTTGTGCTCGTTGTTCGCCATACGCGGCCGAGGATACGGCGCGGGCGGCGGAAAGGGAAGGGCGCGCTTACGCCCCGGGGTCCGGTGGGCGGCGCCGCCAGAAGTCGCGCTCGGGTTCCAGCAGCTCGCGGCCCTCGCCGGGGTAGACCTCGCGTTCGGCCTCGGGTTGGGGCACGGGCGGGGGCCAGTGTCCGGGCCGGGGCTCCGGACCCTCGGCGCCCGGGGCGCCCGGGGCCGGGTCGGTCATGGCCGGGCGGGCGCGCGGGTCCGCCCCCGGAACGGCCCAGGAGAACTCGATGGGGATCATGTTCGGGTCGAAGCAGTAGACCGAGTGGATGAACCCGTGGTCGACGACCGGCGAGGGCTCGCAGCCCGCCGCCTCCAGCCGCCCGCGCACGTCCCATAGGTCCTCCTGCGAGGCCACGCCGATGGACACATGGTCGAAGGCCACCGGCCCGCGCACGGGAACCCCGTGGTCTTTCATGGGCAGGGGCCTTGCGCCGGGCCACTCGAAGAAGGCGACCATGTCGCGCCCGTCGATCTCGAAAAAATAGTGGCGGTAGCCCGGGCGGCCCAGGCCCGCCACAAGCCGCATGCCGAGCAGGTCGCGCCAGAAGCGCACCGTGGCGTCCATGTCGCCGGTGACCAGGGCCAGGTGGTTGACTCCGCTGTAGCGGGGCATGGCTGCTCCTTGGGCCGGGGCCCGGGGTGGGGGTTGCGGCCCAAGGCTACGGCAAACGGCCCGCCCCGGCAACGCGCCCCGGGCACCGCCTTTGGGGGGTTGCCCGCCGGCCCGGCGCAGGGTAAGGAAAGGGCCGGACCCCCAAGGGTCGCACCCGCCCCGGGCCGACCGTTCCCACCCCGCCCGGATGAACAAGGAGAATCCACCGTGGGCTTTCTTTCCGCCAGCGCGAGTTTCACGCGCTACCGCATCATCGAGGAAATCCCGGACACCCTGTGGCCGGAAATCGCCGACAGGCTGCGCCGCAACGCCTTCAAGGACATCGACCACACCGCCGACGAGCGCTCCTTCGGCTGGGTGGCCTTCGACGACATGCTCGACGCCGACTGGCGCACGGCCCCGCCCCAGAAGGGCGAGTTCATCACCATGGGCCTGCGCCTGGACACCCGGCGCATCCCCCCGGCGGTGTTCAAGAAGCACCTGACCCTGGCCCTGGCAGGCGAGATGGAGCGCATGGAGCAGACCAAGGGCAAGGCCTACGTCTCGCGCGACCGCAAGAACGAACTCAAGGAGCAGACCAGGCTGCGGCTCATGGCCCGGACCCTGCCCATCCCCGCCCAGTTCGACGTGGTCTGGAACACCGGCTCCGGCGTGGTCTACCTGGCTTCCATCCAGGGCAAGCTGCGCGCTCTGTTCGAGGACATGTTCACAATGACCTTCGACCTGCACCTGGAGCCCATGACCCCGTACTACCAGGCCCTGGCCCGCATGGGCGAGGAGCGCGCAAGCGTCCTGGACGACCTTGAACCCACTGTTTTCGTCTAAGCCGGAGGCCCGCATGGACCACGCATATCTCGGAGAAGCCACGGACGTGGTGCTGGGCCAGGAGTTCCTGACCTGGCTGTGGTACAGGAGCGAATCCCAGGCCGGACGGTTCAAGACCGACGCGGGCGAGCCCTTCGCCCTGTTCATGGAACAGCGCGTGTCCGTCACCGGCGGCGAGGGCGACGCCAAGGAAACCACCTCGGTCAGCGGGCTGCTGAGCGAGCTGCGCGAGGCCAAGACCGGCCTGGCCATGGGCAAGAAGGTCTCCAAGGCCCTGGTGCGCATCGAGGCCGACGCCGAGCAGTGGTCCGCGACCCTCAAGGCCGAGGACATGAGCCTGTCCTCCTTCAAGACCCCCAAGGTGGACACCGGGCGCGAGGAGGGCGAAGACCCCGACGCGGCCTTCCTGGAAAAGATGTACCTGCTCGAACGCGGCCTGGCCTTCCTGGACTCGGTGTTTCTGGAGTTTCTGGCCCTGCGCTTCTCCCCGGGCTGGAAGGAGGAGGCCGCCGCCGCGGGCCGCTGGATGGCCCAGGACGCCTAGCCCCGCCATGCCGGGACGCCCCCTATGCTCGCCCTGACCTTTCCCCATTTCGACCCCGTGGCCGTGTCCGTCGGGCCGCTGGCCGTGCGCTGGTACGGGCTGATGTACATGCTCGGCTTTCTGGGCGGCTGGGGGCTGGGGCGCTGGCGCGCCTCGCGCCCGGGCTCGGGCTGGACCGCGACCCAGGTCGACGACCTGGTGGCCCTGCTCATGCTCGGGGTCATCCTGGGCGGGCGGCTGGGCTATGTGCTCTTCTACGACCCCCTGGCCTACCTGGCCGAGCCCGCGCGCGTGGTGCGGCTGTGGGAGGGCGGCATGTCCTTCCACGGCGGGCTGCTGGGCGTGCTCCTGTGCTTCTGGCTGTTCGCGCGGCGCACGGGGAAGAGCTTCTTCGCCGTGTCGGACTTCATCGCCCCGCTGGTGCCCCTGGGCCTGGGGGCCGGGCGCATCGGCAACTTCATCAACGGCGAGCTGTGGGGCCGCGTGAGCGACGCGCCCTGGGCCATGATCTTTCCGGGCTGGGAGGCCGGGCCCTACCCGCGCCACCCCTCCCAGCTCTACGAATTCGCCCTCGAAGGAGTGCTGCTTTTCGCCCTGTGCTGGTGGTTCTCCTCGCGCAGGCGCCCCGAGGGGGCCGTGTCGGGGCTCTTCGCCGCCGGATACGGGACTTTTCGTTTCGTGGTGGAATTCTTCCGTGAGCCCGACGCCCACCTGGGCCTGCTGGCAGGCGGGCTGACCATGGGCCAGCTCCTGTCCGCGCCCCTGGCGCTCTACGGTGTCTTCCTGCTCTGGCGGGCCTTTTCCCGGGGCCCGCGTCAACCCGCAACATAACCTCGAGGCCATGCCAAACAATCCCCTCCTCTCACGGCTCCTGGACGAGCATCTGCCCGCGCTGGCCCAGCGCGAGGCCCTGGACCCCGAACTGATCCGCCGGGCCGTCGCCGACGGCACGATGGTCCTGCTGGCCAACCCCGGCCACGCCGGGGTGCTGCCGACCCTGGTGGGCCAGCCCGCCACGGTGAAGGTCAACGCCAACATCGGCACCTCGCCTTTCGTGGAAGCCCCGGACAAGGAGATCCTGAAGCTCAGGATCGCCGAGGCCAGCGGCGCGCACACGGTCATGGACCTGTCCACCGGCGGCGACCTGGACGCCATCCGCGCCGGGATGCTGGCCGCAAGCCCCCTGCCCCTGGGCACGGTGCCCCTCTACGGCTGCGTGCAGAAGTACATCCGCGCCAAGGAGGACCCCGCGAACTTCAGCGCCCAGGAGCTGCTGGAGGAGATCGAGCGCCAGGCCGAGCAGGGCGTGGATTTCATGACCGTGCACTGCGGGGTGACCCGCCGCGCGGCGGCCCTGGTCGAGGAGTCCGGGCGCGTACTGGGCGTGGTCTCGCGCGGCGGATCCATCACCGTGCGCTGGATGAAGACCAACAACCAGGAAAACCCGCTGCTCACGCACTATGACAAGCTGCTGGACATCGCCGCGCGCCACAACGTGACCCTGTCCCTGGGCGACGGAATGCGTCCGGGCGCGGGCTGCGACGCGGGCGACCCCGCGCAGTGGGAGGAGGTCGTCGTCCTGGCCGAGCTGACCCGCCGCGCCTGGGAGCGCGGGGTGCAGGTGATGATCGAGGGCCCCGGGCATGTGCCCATGCACCAGGTCCAGGCCCAGATCCAGGGCATCAAGCGCCTGTGCCACGGCGCGCCGCTCTACGTCCTCGGCCCGCTGACCACCGACAGCGCCCCCGGCTACGACCACATCGCCGGAGCCATCGGCGGGGCCCTGGCCGCCTATTTCGGGGCGGACTTCCTGTGCTACCTGACTCCGGCGGAGCACCTGACCCTGCCCGACGGCGAGGACGTGCGCCAGGGCGTGCTGGCCTCGCGCATCGCCGCCCAGAGCGCGGAAAACGCCCTGGGCCGCCCCCTGGCCACGCGCCGCGACCTGGACATCTCGCGCGCCCGCGCGGACCTGGACTGGAAGGCCATGGCCGACCTGGCCCTGGACCCGCCCATGGTCCGCCACCGCCGCCAGGCCCACGCCGACCGCGAGGAATGCGCCATGTGCGGCGAGTACTGCGCCGTGAAGATGCTGCGCGACTTCAAGAAATAGGGGCCGCCCCGGATGCGCCCCGCAGCCCGACACGCAAGCCAGGGTACGCCGCCGCCGCGCGGCGTACCCTTTGTCCTGCTTGCCCTGGTGGCCGTCTGCGTTCCGGTGGTGGTCACGCTGTTCACCGCCGCCCGCGACGGCAACGCCGACGACATGGCCGTCCTGCGCGCCCTGGCGCGCCTGGTCGCCGTGCCGGAGCTGGCTGGCGCCCTGACCGGGGCGCTGGGCGACCTGCCCGAGGCCATGCGCCTGCGCTACACCATCCGCTTCGGCGTGCTTCACAACTACCCGCTCTGCGCGCTGCTCACGCGGCTGTTCGAGGCCTGGGGCCCGCCCTCGGCCTATTTCGGGGTGCTGGCCGCCCACGCCCTGCTCAAGGCCGGGGCCGTGGCCCTGCTGCTGGGCACGGCCCGCCGGGCCCTGGGCGCGGGGCGGGGCGTGGCCTGGGCCCTGGTGCTGGCCCTGGCCGTGGGCCTGCTGCCCGGGGGCCATACCCTGAGCCCCCTGGGCATCAGCGGGATGCTCTGGTACCAGGCCGCCCTGCGCAGTACGGCCCTGCCCGTGTTCGCGGCCGCGTTGCTGCTTGTGGGCGCCCAGGAGCCGGGGCGCGCCCCGGTCCGGGCCTGGGTGGCCCCGGCGGGCCTGGGGCTGCTGGCCGCCTCCCTCAACGTGGGCTTCGCCGCGCTGCTGGCGCCCGCCCTGGCCCTGGGGCTGCTGGCGCGCCGTCGCGCCGCCGGTGCCGGGATCATGGCCATGCCCCCCCGGCGCCTGGTCCGGGTCTGCGTCCTGGCCGTGCTGGGGCTGACGGTCCTGGGCGCCGGCCTGCTGCTGGCCCTGCTGGGCGACCACGCCGGGCTGGACCCCCGGCGCTTCACGCGCTGGATATACTGGGTCGGGGCGACCCTGGGCGTCTGCCTGCTGTGGCGCCGGGCCCGCCGGGAAGGCCGGTCCGGCCCGGCCACCCGCGCCGGGGATTTCCTGGTCCCGGTGCTGCTGGCCTGGGCCGGGCTGGTCTGCGCCGCCAACGTCCTGGTGCTGGACCGCTCCGTGCTCGGAACGGGCTACGGCCCCGCGCTGGCCTTCGAGCTGGTCAACCGCTCCAGCGGCCTGGCCAACATGCTGCTGGTGGTCCTCCTCGGGCTGGCCCTCGACCGCCTGAGCCCCGGACGGGCCGTCCGGCGGCTGGCGCCCGTCGCCCTGGCCTGCGTGGCGCTGCTCATGCCCCTGCGCTACCTGGACGACTGGCGCGAAAGCCGCGCGGAGATCACCGACCCCGCGCGCCTGGAGGCCACCCTGGCCGGCAGGGCCCCGACCCCGGAGCTGCTGGCCGACGAAGTCTTCTTCTTCCACGCCCTGGCCAACGACCTGCGGCGCGAGCCCGACGGAGCCACCGTCCGGGACTTCTGCGCCCGGGCGGGCCGGGGCCCAACCGCCCCCGCGCCCGCCGGCGGGGCCTAACGCCCAGGAGTCCGCCACCGCCATGCAGCCCGTGGTCGTCATTCCCGCCTATGAACCCTCCCCCGCCCTGCCGCCCCTGGTGCGGGAGCTGCTGGCCCGGGGCGTGGAGCGCGTCGTCGTCGTGGACGACGGCTCCTCCCCGGCGTGCGCCCCGCTGTTCGACGAGCTGCGGGCCCTGCCCGGCGTGGCCGTGCTGCGCCACGCCCGCAACATGGGCAAGGGCCGGGCCTTGAAAACGGCCTTCAACCATCTGCTGGTGGAGCTGCCGGACTGCCCCGGGGCCGTGACCGCCGACGCCGACGGCCAGCACCTGGCCGAGGATATCGTGCGCGTGCTCCACGAGGCCCGGCGCCGCCCGCAGAGCCTTATCCTGGGCGCGCGCGGCTTTCGCGAGGCCGACGTGCCCCTGCGCAGCCGCCTGGGCAACCGCGCCACCCTAGGCGTCTTCCGCTTCTTCACCGGCCTGGGCCTGAAGGATACCCAGACCGGGTTGCGCGCCATCCCGGCGGCCTTTTTGCCCCGGCTGCTCGGGGTCGCCTCCGAGGGCTACGACTTCGAGCTGGAGATGCTCATCCTGGCCGCGCGCTCGGGCCTGCCCATCGAAGAGGTGCCCATCGCCACGGTCTACCTCGACGGCAACGCCACCTCGCACTTCAATCCCTTGCTGGACTCCTTCAAGGTCTACTTCGTCTTCCTGCGCTTTTCGGCCCTGTCCCTGGCAACGGCGGCCATCGACTACACCATCTTCGCCTTCTTCGCCCTGCTCACGGGCCAGACCTTCCTGTCCATCTGCCTGGCGCGCCTGGGGGCGGGGGCGTTCAACTTCACCCTGGCCAAGGGCTGGGTGTTCAAGTCGCGCGGGGCGGTGCGCCAGGAGGCCCTGCGCTACGCCGGGCTTGTGGCCGTGCTCATGGCCTTTTCCTACACCATGACCGTGGCCCTGAGCTCGGGGCTCGGGCTGCCCCTGCTGCTGGCCAAGGCCGTCTCGGAGCTCTTGCTCTTCGTGCTGAGCTTCGCCTTCCAGCGCCAGTGCGTCTTCGCCGGGCCGCGCCAGGAGGCCCCCGCCCGGCCCACGGACTGGGACGCCTACTACCGCCGCCGCCCCGGCGTAGCCGGGCTGACCCGGCGCTACACCATCGCCCGCCTGCTGGGCGCCATCGGGCGCCACGCGCCCGCCCCGCGCAAGGCCGTGGAGCTGGGCGGGGCCAACAGCTGCTTCTTCCCCGACTTCCGCAAGGCCCACCCCCAGGCCGCCTACCATATCGTGGACAGCAACCGCACCGGCCTGGACCTGTTCGCGCGGTCCAACCCCGGGGCGCCCGCGGTGACCCTGGAGGAACGCGACGTGCTGGCTCCGGCCCCCGGGGGCGACGCCGACCTGTGCCTGAGCATCGGGCTCATCGAGCACTTCGGCCCCGAGGGCACGGCGGCGGCCATCCGCGCCCATTTCGATGCCGTGCGCCCGGGGGGCGTGGTGGTCATCTCCTTTCCCACGCCCACCTGGCTCTACCGCGCGGCGCGCGGCGCCGTGGAGCTGGCCGGGCGCTGGCGCTTCACCGACGAGCGGCCCCTGGGCTTCGCCGAGGTGCTGGAGCAGGTCGCCCGCCACGGCCAGGTGCTCGAAACCTTCGTCAACTGGCCCATCGTCCTGACCCAGGGCGTGGTGGTGGCCCGCAAGCATCCGGCCTGATCCGCCCCCGGAAAAGGAAACGGCCCGCCTTGGCGGGCCGTTTCCTTTTCCGGGGGCGGGCGCGGCGCCCCTGAAGGCGGGCCGGGGCATGTGAAGGAAAGGCGTACGACTCCGGTGGCCGCGCGGCGAAGGGCCGTGGCGCGCAGTGCGGGCGCCGCCCTAGTGCGGGGCGGGCGCCTTGCCCGCCGGTGCCCCGGGGCCGCCCGGGGCCGGAGGCTCCCCGGGGCACCGGCCCGGGGAGTTGCGCTCCAGCCAGTCGGGGGAAATCCGGCCTTCCTCCACGGCCACGATGGCGTCGCCCAGCTCCCGGGCCTCTTCCAGGTCGTGGGTCACATGCACGATGGGCACGCCCAGCTCGCCCTTGAGGGCGGCGAGTTCGCGGCGCAGGGCCCGCCGGGTGGCCGCGTCCAGGGCCGAGAAGGGTTCGTCGAGCAGGAGCAGCACCGGATCGCGGGCCAGGGCCTGGCAGAAGGCCGCCCGCTGGCGCTCGCCGCCGGAGATGGCCCCGGGGCGCTTGCCCGCCAGCCGGGCGATGCCGAACAGCTCCAGGAGCTCGTCCACGCGCTCCCTGCGCCGCGCGGCGATGGCCACGTTGGCGCGCACCGTGAGATGCGGGAACAGCGGGTAGTCCTGGAACACGAAGCCCAGGCCCCGGTGGCGCGGGGGCACGAAAACCCCCGCGGCGGTGTCCACCCATACGCAGGCCCCCAGGGCCACGCGGCCCTCGTCGGGCTGGTCCAGCCCGGCGGCGATGCGCATGAGGGTGGTCTTGCCCGCGCCCGAGGGGCCCACCAGGGCCGTCAGGCTGCCGGGCTCGCAGCGCAGCTCGGCCCGGAGCTCGAAATGGGCCAGCCGCTTGCGCACGTTCATGGCCAGCGCCATCAGCGCCCTCCCCTGTTCATGCGGTTGATGGCCAGCAGGGCGAGGAAGCTCATGGGCACCAGGGCCAGGCAGAGCGTGAACGCGTCGTCGTAGCGCAGGGCCTCCACGGCCTCGTAGATGGCGATGGCCGCCACCCGCGTGCTGCCCGGGATGCTCCCGCCGACCATGAGGATGACGCCGAACTCGCCCAGGCTGTGGGCGAAGACCAGCACCGAGGCCGCGGCCAGCCCGGGCAGGCTGCACGGCAGGACCACGCGGAAAAACGCGGCCACGGGCGACATGCCCAGCACGGCGCAGGCCTCCAGCAGCCGGGGATCGAGTTTTTCGAAGGCCGTGCGCAGGGGCTGCACGGCGAAGGGCAGGTTGTAGACCAGCGAGGCCAGCACGATGCCCGTGAAGCTGAACACCAGGCGCTGCCCGGTGAGGGACTCGAAGGCCGCGCCCAGGGGGCTTTGGGGGCTCATGACCAGCAGCAGGGCGAACCCCAGCACCGTTGGCGGCAGCACCATGGGCAGGGACACCAGGGCGTCCACCAGGCTCTTGCCGGGGAAGCGCCGGAAGGCCAGGAGGTAGGCCAGCGGCGCCGCCGCCAACGGGATGAGCAGCGTCGTGATCAGGGCCAGCTTGGCCGAGAGGACGAGCGGTTCGAGCATCTACTCGTAGCCGTACTTGGCCTTGATGGCCGCCACCTCGGGCGTGTGCAGGAACTCCACGAACCGGCGCGCGGCCTCGGGGTTGGGCGCGCTCTTCAGCACGCAGGCGGCCTGGATGACCTTCGGGGCCTCGGGCACCTCCAGGAAGCAGCCCTTGCCGCCCTCGGGGGTGAAGGTGGACGACAGGGCGCAAAAGCCTACGTCCGCCGCGCCCGTGGAGGCGAACTGGAAGGGCTGGCTGATGTTCTGCCCGAAGACCAGGGCGGGCTGGATCTCCTCCCACAGGCCCACGGCCTGCATGGCCTGCATGGAGGCCGTGCCGTAGGGCGCGGTCTCGACGTTGGCGATGGCCACCTTGGTGCTGGCGCGCACGGCCTCGGGCCAGGACATGGCGCACAGCTCCTTCTTGAGGGTCCACAGCACCACGCGGCCCTTGGCGTAGACAAAGGGCTCCTCGGCGCGGCCCTCGGCCAGGAGCTTGGCCGGGGTGGCCTCGTTGGCGGCCAGCAGGATGTCGAAGGGTGCGCCGTTGACGATCTGGCCGTAGAGCTTGCCCGTGGAGGTGTAGGTGGCCTCGGCCTTGAGGCCGGTGGCCTTCTCGAAGAGCGGGATGATTTCCTTCATGGCCGGGGTGAAGTTGGCCGCCTGGGCCAGCAGCAGGTCCGCCGCCTGGGCGGGCGCCGCCAGGAGCAGCAGCACGGCAAGAAGCGAGGCGAAACGTTTCATGGCAGGGACACTCCGATGGTTGCGGTTGTTCCGGATTTCCACCATGCTCCGGGGGGAGCGCGACCCTCCCGCTATACGTCCGGGGGCCGGACCCCCGCAATGCGGTCACGCCGCCGGGAAAATGCGTGACCGGGACGGCACGGCCGGCCGCCCGGCCCGCCCGGAGCCACCCAGGAACAGCCCAGGAGCCGCCATGCCAGCAGAGAGCCCTC
>Ga0172382_10012280_pt1 | contig 11199 bp, 12 predicted proteins | sample Leawel138RmetaG_FD_122245 | JGI IMG/M metagenome (GOLD analysis project Ga0172382, IMG submission 122245) | Leachate microbial communities from a municipal landfill in Southern Ontario, Canada - Leachate well 138R metaG | ecosystem: Engineered > Solid waste > Landfill > Unclassified | place...
CACCCAGCCAGGAGATCGAGTCCTCCTTTCTTCAACCCCAGCGTGTCGAGCAGTTCCTGCGGATCAAGTTCTCTGATGTCCGTTTCCCATAATGTGACATCGCGATGGTTCGCTTTGTACGTCTTGATGGACAGCGGATCGATATCCAGCGCCCCCAGGACCCGGAATCCGGCTCTTTTCAACCCTACGGTCAATCCACCGCAGCCACAGAAAAGATCAAAGGCCGTGGGCTTACCATCCATGCCACGGGACGGTCCTCGTTCTATCCTTGAATCACTCCTCATTGTAAGCACCTCCTGTTATCTAAATGCGTGCTTCCTACAAGCACTTTCAGGAGGTTACTTACCGACGGACCGACTGAACCGCCAGCTGAATCCGTGGAACATGAGCGGCTTATCCCAGAGGGTTTGCATGTAATTTTCCGAGTATTCACCGCTCCCAGCCGCATCCGTTACATCTCCAGCGTTTTGAGCACAGCCCGGTCGACGTCACCGTAAAACGCCCAGCAAATATCTCCAGCTGCCCAGCCACGTCGCTAAGATGCTTCGAAACCGCACCATGAACTTGGAACTTTTTATCCATCATGAACCCGCTCCTACCTCCTTGTGTTTACGAAAGATCCAATCGAACCAAGGAGCCCAACGGATTGAAACGCCCCGAAATTCCTATGCGCTTGTTGTGAATAATAGTTACTTGACCCACCCAACTGCTTTTGTTCGTTAACAGAAAACTGGGTAATGGCATCAAGAAGTGCGTCTTTTATGAACGGGATATGGATCGCTTTTGCAGAATCATTTGCGATTCGCGTGTTTAGGGCATTCGGCCAATAAGCGGACAGCAAAGAAGGATTGGCAACAACTCGATAATCAACATAGGTAATTATCAGCGGCAGGTCATATCTGTCTATCGCTTGCTCAATCTCGTAAGTAAGCATACTGCCGGACTTTCTCGTATCGCTACTCAGAATAACCACAACATTTTTTGAATTTGAGAGACGCTCTCTAATTCTGGACTCAAGCGTGGTTCTGAGGCTTGTATCTCGAACCGCACATGTCTTGTCGTGACTATCAACATATTTGAAGTCTATGTTTTTATGTGACGCCCAAGCCTGAATGGTGGCGTAATATTTGAAATCTGATAACGTTGGATTCGTCTGCCCGAGCCCATCAAAGGCTATGTATGTTCCACTTCTGTATGCCATGTTTCAGCTCCAGTCCTTTTGCAGCGATGCCAGATTGATCTCCGATACCTTTTCTTTCGGAAGCACAATCCGAATCTCACTAGTCACCTTATTGTTCTTTGTCTCTTCAAAAATCGCGGTCAGAATCAAATCCACCAAGATGTTGTTCTTGATTCCCACCCGGGAAAGGCCGGAACCCATCAACGGGATAGAAAGAGGTTCGTTTCCGCAAACAGACCGAGCTTTCCGCAGAAGCCCACGAACAGCTTGATGCAAGTCTGATGAACTGGCTTTGGTCTCTTGATTTGAAATGTCGGTACGAGAAAGCGCTACGCACAGGAACTTATTACCATCCTTCTTAACCGCGACAGTGGCTCCAATCGCATAACGGCTTTGTTTGCCCCCGTTTCGTGTTTCAGAAGAGCATGCTGTACCAGTCAACTGCTCATCTACCTGTCGATTCCAATCGTCTGTATTTTCCGCCCAATACCTTTGCAGTAGAATGCCATGCAGACTTCTTGAGGATACAAAACGATCATCCACAATAGAGTCGAAGAAGTCATTGACGGCAATTGCTCGCCATCCGTCTTCGTGAAAAATATCGCCAAACTTAATGACAATGCGGGTATCAAATCCGTTACTCTTGATCTCAATGCTCTGCATCAGAAACCCTGAAAACCAGATGCCATCAATCATCAGCCAGACAATTCCAAATGCCGCAGACCACCCAAAAAGCTGCCAATATGTCAGGTCAATGCCCTTTCCGGTTAGCCCGATAATGGGTTCAATGACCAGCCAAAACAGCCCCAGCGTTGCGAAGACGGAACGTGGGTAATACCAAGCGGCTGTCTTGATTGAGGTCGGCAGCATCTGTTATTCCCCTCCCATTCTTGTCACTGCCTGGTCGTACCACATGAGCAGTTTGGGATCTTCTTCCGGGACGTTGTTGGGGATCTTGTCGGCCACGGTGACGATGACGGCGTAGTCGCGTTCCTGCCAGGCTTTCTTGAAGCCGGCGCAAACAGCCTCCAGGCGGAAAACCTTGAGCTTTTTCTGGAATTCAATGCTTTTGCTTTCATCAGGGCCTTGGACGTTGAGGTGTTCCTCGGTACCGATGCGATAGACATGCTTTCTCCATGGCTTCATGGCTGCTCTCATATACTTGAAGATTTCTCGTCATTTTTTACTTTTGGAGCGTTACTTATCTGAAGGGCAAGGCCATCTAATGCTTCGCAATTAGAAAGCTGGCATTCCCATATCACCACAACACTCCACCCAAGCTCCTGTAACCGCTTGATATTTTTTTCATCTCGTTGGCGGTTGGCCAGTATCTTGTCTTTCCAGAATTTGACATTCGATTTAGGAATTCTGGATAGTTTACATTGCTCGTCTGAATGACCGTGCCAAAAGCATCCATGGACAAAAAGAACCGTCCGAAACCTCGGAAAAACAAGGTCTGGTTTGCCTGGCAGCTTGTTGTCGTGAAGCCGATATCGCAGTCCATTTTTATGCAAGAAAGAACGCACCTTCATTTCTGGCTTGGTGTCCTTTTGCTTTACAGCAGCCATCACTCGGCTTCGCTCTTCTTTGCTGATGTTATCCAATCATCCTTCTCCATAGATGTATGGTTTAGCATTGCACATCGAAAGTGCCTTTTCCAAATGGCGCAAATCGGAAGGGGGCACCTTTTGGTGTCTGGCGAACAAAGTCAGAACGATTTTTATTGATGCGTCGGAGTTATCAGAAAAGGGTTTGGAGGCAACATAAAGTAACGCTTTACGCAAGGCAGTTTCCCACTTCAGAACTGTGCCATCCGCCACAACCACAAAGTAGGCATCGGAGGGGGACTTGAAAAGTGAAATCTGACTTTTCGCTTCCTGTTCTACAAAGAGTGCATTAACGCCTGTTCTTTCTAAAATTATTGGTTCAAGCCCGTCTGGGCGTTCTTCCTGTGTTTTATCTTTTGAATACCGGTTGAGGATCGCGTCCTTTATATAAGTCCGGACTTCGGCTTTTTTCATGTACTGGGACAATCTTCCCCCGACAGTGGGCATGGCAACCAATTGGGCAAGGAAATTGCCGTTGTCTGTTCTGGAACGTGCGAGGTAATTAACCCGGTCAGCCTCTTGAAAGACACATTCCTTGATCTCCTTCGCTATATCATCAGGAACCTTTTTGCTCATGAGCAAGCCTCCGTGTCAGGAAAAGCCAGACGTTCAGCGTCGTCTTGATCCTGCAAACTGGCCACGTCATCAAGCCAGGCATCCACGAACTTCTGTGCTTTTTCATTGCTAAAAGTCACGACCCCGTCCCGCAGGAAAACCGTTTCAACTTCGCCCGGTTTGGGGTCGGCCTTGGCCTCCTTGTCAAGCTCCTTGACCGCCGCCAATCGTCTTATGTCCGTGACAAAGTCCAGTACAATGACTTTTTCTTTTCCTGGTGAGATTCTGAGCCCTCTACCGAGTTGTTGAACAAATATTCTTCTGGAGTGGGTGGCGCGGAGAAACACAAGAATATTCACGTCAGGCACGTCAATACCTTCATTTAGGACATCGACCGCCGTAACCGCTTTTATTTTTCCAGACGAGAAATTCAACAGGACCTGCCGCCGCTTAACCTTGTCATCAATAGACATGTTAGCGGCTGGGATGCCAGAGGACACCAGTTTCCCGGCAAATGTATCAGCATGGTTTTTTGAAGGGGAAAATATCGCGATCCGTGGACGTTCCATGGATGCAGTCAATTCAAGAAGCTTGGCGATAACAGCATCATCCCTCTGTGGCAGGAAAAGCCGTTTGTTAAGGTCTCGGATGGACAACGAGGTTCGAGCCAATTTCGGTACTTGTTCCCAATCGATGTTGTCACACATCATTCGATAATCGACTTTGGCCAGGAACCCCATCCTCATGCCATCGACCAGCGACACCTTTTCAATAGGCTCACCAAAAATAGACTCAATCGAGGTCCCGTCGCCACGCCAGGGCGTGGCTGTCATGCCAATCAGAAGTTTGGGGGAAAGATGCTCAATGCATGACGAAAACGCATTTGCCAAAGCGTGGTGGGCCTCGTCTACGATAATGAGATCAAAAGCGGTCGGCTCGATCCCTCCGAGATATCCGAACAGTGTCTGATAGAGCCCGAAATTGATTCCGTAGGATGGAACAGGGGGCTCTCCATCCATGAATATTCTCGTGGGTATGTTTTTGGATATCTGCGCCCAGAATGAGCGCTGGAGTTGGAAAGCCAGGTCTGTAGCGTGGCAAAGTACTAGTATTTTTTTTAGGCCAGTCGAATAAAGGAAGTCCGCGACTGATGAGGCAATGACAGTTTTCCCAAGCCCGGTCGCGACAACGAATAGAGCCTTTCTACGGCCACTGTGATAACCCTTAACAACAGAGTCGACAATCTTTGACTGATATGCACGAGGTGACCTCTTTTCCTCACTGTATTCAGGCCACTTAGAAACAAGATCTGTCAGAAACTTTCCATTCCAAAGCCTAACGTCATATCCCTGTCGGTTAAGGTCGTCTCTTCTGTCATATGCTGATTTGGTAAAGTCCCCGTTTGTGGCAACAACTACCACTCTGGCTTTGTAGTAGGCTTGACCTTTGACCGCTTGATCGACAGCGGACTTGCCGACATAAGAGTTTGAATTGACCGCCTTGACTTGTATGAGGTATGAATCGTCAATCCCTTTCGAGGGGCTCGCCCGCACCGCTAAGACATCGGCCCCTTTGTCTCCACTCTCTCCAACATATTGAATATTTTTCCAACCACAGTGCAGCAATAGCCTTGAGACGGCGAGTTCAAGAGCTCGCCAGTCTCCTCCCGCCATTACCGCCTCTGTCAGGAAAGTCTCATTCTGTGGTTCACTCATTCCAGGAGTCCTTCCAACAGAGACAGCGTGTTCGCGTGCCTCAATAGTTCTTGCTTACTCTGCGCTCTTCCGCCCTGAAGAAGCAAAATAACATCGGAAAAATAGGACAGGACCCGCTCAAGGGAGTTTTTTCGCAGCCGTTCACGCATCGCCTCATTACCGATCTTTAGATTGGCAAAAGGCTGTGCGAAAAGCTTGTTGTCCATGAACTCTTCCGGAAATTCGGCTATCAGCCGTTTGATAGTCGTGTCGCATACAAACGCCAGAGACAGAATCGATTGTTCACTGGAGTCTTGATAAGCACCAAGTAGATTTGGGGCTTCATCGAGCAGGCGTTTTGCCAGTTCTTCCTCTTCGGCTTCAACGGACTGGATAACTTCCTTGACCTTGGCGAATCGATGGCCGAGTAAAGAAGGTAGCTTTTCGCGTATCGACGAAACAATCGAATGCGCTCGTTCTTGCAGGGCCTGCGGATTGATCCGCTCTTCCAGCAAATGATTGTCAACAAGCCCAATAAACGCAGCCTGAATAGACACGCCAGGATCACGAAGCGCAAATTTCTCTGACAAACCCTGCAACAACAATTGTTTTGGGGACAGCGGGTACTCGGAGAGGATTGGATGAGTCGCGTCGAAAAAGAAATCAACCTCGATTCCATCCTGATAAAGGTGACACGGAACTCTGCTTCCCTGGATTTTGATTTGGCTGTCACGCACTCTCCAGGCGGTTATTTCCATTCCAGGAGTCGTGTTGTAGGAGTACTTGCCCGAAAGAGATTCTTCTTTTTCAGAATGCCGAATCAAGAGGTCCCTGTCAGAAGTCGCCGGGATGGCTGCCACATTGGTTGCTGACTGGGCTGGAGTACTGACAGGCGGTGTAGCCTGAGAGCCAGCTACAGATTGAGCCCCGGGCAGATAGCTGGAAACGTCATCTGACGGAGTGTCTCCTGAATTTACCGGGGTCAATCCTTTACCGCCGTCCCCCCGTTCCCTGTCGGATTCCTGAGCGACCTTGTACCACTTATCATCGGTCTCGTACTCCAAGTCCCCGGAAAAGAAACGCTTAGCGAACTCTCTCGCCAGTGAATTAGGAGCCGCGAGATTTTTCGTGCCAGGGTCTGTTCTTCTGTATGCATTGACCAATCTGCCGAGGGGGGACTCGTTGTCCCCATCGTACCCCAAAGCTTGCCTTTTCTTGGGAAGAATCGGTCCAGCGCCTCGAACGGCCTCCAGCGTGAGTCGCCATGCTCTGTCTGTGATGTCAAACCCATTTTTTTGATAGGTCGGAATCAGGTAATCCACATGGAGCTCACCAACAATTCTCCCGCCAACCGTAGATCCAAGTTCGACAGGGTATTCAGACGTGTAAGTGCCAGTATCAGGATTTTCGTAGCCGAACAGAGATTTGTCGGAAACCAATATTTTTCGACCATTACGAACAAAATCCACGCCAAAATCAGATGGATCAGCATACCGCTGAATACCAATCCAGCCCTTAAGCCGACGGGCTCGTTTGACTATGTGTGTTGGAGAAACACCACCTTTACTAATAGAGATGCCGAGATCAGCGGCTTCGTCTTCAGTCAGGTAACGGTTTTTCAGAGAGTCGAAATATGTTTCTCCGAGGTCTCGGTTGATTCTTTGGATCGCCTCAACTCGAACCCCTTTACGGACCACGAACCTGGAATCGCTCCAAACGCAATGTGGACGAGGGGAAAGCTGCTTCCCCTGTACAAATATTGAAACCTTTTTTCTGCTGAGTATCGGTGTATAGATTGTCTCCAACTGCCTTCTTATCGCGCTTTCTTTTTTCCTTATTTCCGCGAAAACACCGTCCTTCAGGCTCTTGACAATTATTTTAGTGCCGGACTCATTAGGAGTTTTTTTGGGTTCCATGACAACCGGAGCGGAGAAGGTTTGCTCTTTTATCAATTGTTCAAAACTGATTTTTATCCCAACCCATTCAGCACCCTCTGGTGTTGCGGAAAGGAAAAGGGTTTCATCTCCAAGTCGGGCAGTGGCGATGTTGAAACCCATTCCAAACAGCCCAAGATTATGGATAGGATCGTTGCTTGAATATCCGGCCTTCGCCGCTTTCTGGAGGACTTCGAGCTCCATGCCGAGACCGTTGTCTTGAACGACAATCTCCCTATCACAGGCGGCGACAGAATCACTGGACCAATGAATGTCGACCCTGGGGCCATCTATTACTTTCCCCTTGTTTTCAGCCTCAGAAAATGCGTCCAGAGAATTGTCAGTCAACTCCGCCAAGCATTGCCAAGCGGCAAAAGGGATGTCACCCAAAGTTCTGAGGATTCTCGGGGTGGGTGTAATGTCGACGACTTGGGTGATTAGCGACTCTGATTTCATTTCACGCCCTCCAGGTATTTGGCGATAGCCCTTGCAACTTTATTCCCCAGAATTGGCGGGACGGCGTTTCCAATTTGCATGATGTTAGAAGTGGCCGAATGGGGGAAATAAAAAGTGTCGGGAAACGTCTGCAATCGCGCACACTCGCGGACAGTCAACCGTCTATCAAGAGAGTAGTGAAACTGCACACGGGACTTCGCGTTAGCTCTTATCGTGTATGAAGGAGAATCAGCTGGAGTGGTCTCGTCTCCCTGCCCATTTCCTTTTTTTGCTTTTGACGCTCTGAAATATTGCGACTGGTTTGGAATTGAATCGTCAGTTATCCCCTCAAGGTCTTCTATCGCCCAGCGGGTCGTCCTGTAGTGTTCCTCAGCGTGAGACCTCTTAGGCATGACCGGGAACCCCTGCAAATCGTCTCTGACCGCGACAATGAAAAGTCTCGTCCTCCTTTGAGGAACACCATAATCGGGAGCAAAAAGAGTCCAAACCTCGACCCTGTACCCAGCCGAAGAAATGTCCTGTTTTATCGTCTTTAACACATCTCCTTGTTTCATATTGGCGAGACCTGGAACATTTTCACCAATGACGACAAGGGGTCTGTGAACCTCCATGTATTGAATCAATGCTTGATACAACCTTCCTCTGGTAGACTTCAATCCATGACGTGGGCCGCACGTGGCGAAATCCTGGCAAGGGAAACCCCCTATCAAAACTTCGGCGGCCGGAATTTTGTTAGGGTTGTAGTTTGATAGATCCCGCACTTCGGCGTGATCGGAAATGTTCTGGACGTACGTCTGAACACACTTGTCGTCATGGTCATAAGCGGCGAGAAGGCTAAATGGAAGCTTGGGCACCTTGGTGCCCTTGTACAAAAAGCCTCCAAGAAACCCCAGGTCAAGCCCTCCACATCCACAAAAAAACGAAACCACAGATCTTTCTCGCAGAGGCGAGAGCGTTTCTTTCCCTGGGCGAGGTATTGGAGGGCTTTCTTTCTTATCTAACAGCATCACTGATTCCTGTTCACATACATCAATTGTTTCCATTTGTTTTATCCGCCGCACCTCCAGCCTTCACCCACTCGTCGGTCTCTTCCTTGCGGAATTTCCAGAGGCGGCCCATCCGGTGCGCCGGCATCTGCTTTTCAGATATCCATTTGTAGACCGTATCCCGCTTGATGCCGAGATAGGCCGCAATCTCATCTACGGATAGCCATCGATCTTCCATCACTGACTCCAGTCGCACAGGGTCTTGTCCCACCCTGAACGGTCTTAGTCCTTCGGTTATGTGAAAAGCCCGGTGCAGATAGCCCCATTGGCTTCCATCCGGTCCTAACCGAACAAACTGGCATAAACTAAGCTAAAGACAAAGTGATTGTCAACGGTTTTTTCTGCGTTTCTCCGGATTTGACCGAACGAAGTCCATCATGGCCGGAGAGTGCGGCAGATTTGCTTTGATTGGGATCGGTTTTCGGCCCACATACAGCCAAGCCGGTAGATAGACCTCGTTTGTTCTGATAGGGACCAGGATATAGCGGTCAAAGCTGGGGTCACCGGGGTGAAACCCCTGCAACCGGTCGATGGCCGGGAGTCCTCTCTCGGGGTCGTCGAAATGAGAAGCTCACTCACAAAAGCTTTTATATCGCTTCAGCGAGTGGCGTTGCGAGAGATTGTGCAGAATCTACGAATTTCCAATTTATGCAACTTTTCCGTTATGATATGTGGAAGTGTTAACCCATTAAGCAGCAGCCGCTGTTCTCCACCTCACGCGAAATTTAGGGCAATGTCGCCGTACCAGGCAGAATTGATATATGTGAAGGTCAGGATGTCCACCGCGCTGCCCGCAGCCGTAAGAGTGGGAGCGGATCCACCGCGCCACTTTATGGTTGTGCTCCATGTGATCGAGTCTGATCCCCCCGATGATTGTTGGAGGAGGAGTCGGTATACACCGCCAGCTGTCGGGTTGGAGAAGGTCATAGTCACGGCGTCGCGATCGAAAATCATGTATTGGGTTCCTCCAGCGCTCCAGTCGACCGTGACGCTGTCTGCACAGGTAATCGAGTATTGGCGGCCGTCCAGGGCCTGGGTGATGCCGAGAACATCCGCTCCTGTCAAAGCGGCGATATTTCCGCCTGCTTTCCGTCCTATGATCCGCTGTTCGTCAACCGTCAGTGCGGCCGGGATATTGTCCGATACTGCGTAAAGGATCGTATGAGCGTTGAAGGCGGCCTTTTCCACGAAGGCAGACCCGGCGATCATCTGGGTGAACACGCCGGAAAGCTCTTCGGGATAGAAGTTGTCATCCGCCGCATTGCGATAGCCGAGCACAAGGATATTATAGGCCATGAAGCCCGAAGGCGATCCCGCACCGATGGTTGCCTTGGAGACGGTCACGACGGCATTGTTTGTTTCCGATAAAGTCACATAGGCGAATTCCGAATCGGCCAGGGCGATGCTACCCGCGGTCACCGAGTTGTGGACTGCGTTCCCGGCCGCGCTGGTAAAATAAATGTGCAGGGTTCCTGACCAGGTTAACGTGCCCGCCGCCCAAGACAGCGTGCCGTCGCATCCGACAAGGGCGCCTTTATGGTAGGTGATCGCCCTGTCGAGTGAGGCCAGGGCCGGATTCATGGCTGCCGCCGTAAAACTCGTAGTTCCGGCCGCCCAGGCTGTGTGATGATTAGTCCCCACCTTTGAGCCCTCCTTCCAAAGCTTTTTTCGTCGCTGAAAATATCTCCATGAACTGTTGAGGGAGACGCTCTTTAACTTGATCGGCTTGTCGGATCATCTTTTCTTGTTCCTCCCTCATATGCTTCATGTCCGCCGCGATGCTTGCGAGGCTTTCGGCGATAGATTCCAGCGCTGTTGTTATTTGTTTAAACATTCTCCCTCCTTACATGGGTTGGCCCAGTGAATCCAGCAGTACGATCGACGCATAAGACGACAATCCTGTAAGGCTTTCCGTTATGGCCAGCGTTACGGATCGGTCCGTCAGCTCGCCGTCTCTCGTATATGTGACGGCCGCGTTTGTGGAACCGGAATAATAGAAGCTGAATGACGCTGTTTCATCCTGGGACTCACCGTCATATGAAAGAGTGCCGTTTCCCGTCACCCAGGTAAAGGTAAAACAGTGTCCGGGGTTCGTGTTGCGGTAATAGTTGCCGTATTGGTCTTTGATGGATACGTGGATAACCGTCGACGTGTCTGTCCACTCCAGTTCATCATCGTCGACCACCGAGGACAAACTCGAAGGGATCGGCATCGTGAATGATTTATTGATGTTAAACTCCGTTATCGCAATGCAGTTAGGAGGGATCAGCACAAAACCGATGGCCACGTGATCGGCTGTGGCTCCCGGAGAACCGGGAATCGTGCCGCCGGCCGAGAAATTGGCGCCCTTGACGACCTCCACAATGCCATCGGTCCCCACTTGGATGGTGTCGTAACGGAAATAAGTCGTTGACGACGCATCGAAAGAAACAGATCCACCGACACCGTCCATCTGGAGATCATTCCTGTCCATAACGATATCAGATCTGTCCATCATCATTCCGCTCAGCGCATAAGTGAGCCCGTCGATTCTGAACGTACCGGGATCGATGGTCGCCTTCATGGAGGCGGGATTTGTCACTCTGACGGCGCAGCTGGTCAGAATGGTGTCGGGTAAAGTCGCCGGTTCAGGGGTGACCGATCCGCCGGCAACAGCAGTCGGCAGCAACACGCCATGCCCCATAATTTCGATTCGTGATTTGTTGCCGCCCGGCAGATTGATCCTGA
>Ga0172382_10012281_pt1 | contig 11199 bp, 6 predicted proteins | sample Leawel138RmetaG_FD_122245 | JGI IMG/M metagenome (GOLD analysis project Ga0172382, IMG submission 122245) | Leachate microbial communities from a municipal landfill in Southern Ontario, Canada - Leachate well 138R metaG | ecosystem: Engineered > Solid waste > Landfill > Unclassified | place...
GCGCAATGCAACATGAAGGCGGGGAGCATCTATTATCATTTTGATTCGAAAGATGCCATTATTTCCGAAGTTTTGCGGATCGGAGTGGCGCAGGTTTTTGATGAGGTCAGGCGAGTTACCACTGAATTGGGCGCATCCGCCGAACCCCGGGAGTTGATTCGCGTCGGTGTGCTTGCTCATTTAAAGGCGCTGCATGAGGCCATTGACTTTTCTTCAGCCAACATCCGAATTTTTGGCCAGGTTCCGCTAGAAATCCGCCGTCTGCACCTTCCTCTGCGAAGAAGCTACGAGGCATACTGGGCTGAACTTTTGCAGCGTTGCCAAGATGCAGGCGCTTTTTCAGGTCAGCGCAATTTGCGGTTAGCCAACTTTTTGTTGCTGGGTGTCATGAACTCCACCTTGGAGTGGTTTCAGCCCGATAGAATGGAAATCGAGGTTCTGGCGGTCGAAATAACAGATCTGTTCTTGTATGGAATGACCGCGGAAACGGCATCGCTAGGGAGTTAGCGGGCTTCCCCTTTGGCGTTGGCTGATGGCTCGGCTTATTCTGGCCTTGGTGTCTTGCTGTTTATAGGGCGCGGGGGCCTTGGGTTTATCCAAGGAAAAGAATGTCGAAGGTTCATAATGCGTGTTGTACCGAGAAGGCGTTGTACCGAGAAGTTTTCTGAATAATGTCGCGCAGCCAGAAGGATAATGCATAACCTTCGGCCTGAAGTCCATACCGAGCGTTCGGGGGACGCTCGGTATGAAACGTTACCGTTTCACGGCTTCGATCTGGATCATGATGCGGACTTCGTCGGGGATGCCGGGCAACCCGTAATTCATGCCGAAATCGCTGCGCATGAGGGTGGTGGTGAAGTCGCCGCCACAGACTTCCGTCTTGGCGTGACGGCTGTCGTAGCAGTTGAAGCGTTCGGCGTTCAGAGTGACAGGCTGGGTCTGACCCAGCAGCGTGAGGGTACCGTTGACGGATTTCACCTTGTCGCCTTCGAAAATGAAATCGTCGCTTTTGAATACGGCGGCCGGAAAGGCGTCGACGTGCAGAAAGTCGGCATTTTTCAAGTGGTCGTTATAGGGTTCGACACCAGTATTTACCGAAGCGGGGTGCACGGTGATCTCGGCGCTTCCCTTTTGTGCCTGGCGATCGATCATGATGCTGCCCTCGACGCTATCGAAGCGGCCCCGGTTGGTCGAAGTGCCGGAATGCAGTACGTCGAAATGAACAAAAGCGTGAGTCGGCTCTACGTCATAATGAACTTCCTGGGCATTTGCGGTGTGGGCGACGGCCAGCAATGCGGCGGAGAGCAACAGTTTCTTCATGGTCTGATCCCTTATGTCGTGTGAATGCAAGGCAAGATGGGAGACTGCCAGTCGGTGTGGGTGGTTCCTGTCTCCCCAGTGCTTCAGTCTAGTGTCGAGCCGGGATTCTTCCAGCCGTGATTCTCGAATGTGTGACTTATATCAATCTGGAAACCGGCACACCTGTTGCAGCAGGTTTCATGCAGGCAGGCGGCCATGCAGCCGCGTTTAAAGAAGCCTTGTGTTCACCACTGGGGAAATACAGCGCAAGCGGTGGCGTCGGGGCGGAATCGCGCCGCAACCCTGGCCCCTAGAACATTGGACCGGCGGGTGTAAGGCGGCGCTGTTCCCATTGGCGCAGGGCGCTTGCGAGTTGTCCCCAGGTCTGCAGGCCTTTTCGATGTGCCTGATTCAGCAGCACCAGCGTGATTTCGGCCGTCAGGAAGGCGTCGGCTGCGGCAGTGTGCCGGGCCGAGGTGCTCAAACCGAAGACTTGCGCCCAGTGGTCCAGTCCTGCGGCCTGTGTGTCGTATTCGGGAAAGAGCATGGGAGCCAGTGCGGCAACGTCGAAAAGTGTCTGGTCGAAGCCTATGTCCAGGTGATGGCGCAGGGCACGGTCCAGCATGCGCCGGTCGAAGCCGGCGTGGAAGGCCATCCAGATGCTGTCCTTGCCATAGGCGAGCAGTCCGCGCAGTGCGACTCCGGCCGGCATGCCGTGTTGCAGGTCCTCTTGCGACAAGCCATGCAGCAGCTGGCTGTCTCGCTTCAACCGGGTGTCAACCTGGAGCACGTTGTCGATGTGGCTGGTCAGGGGGATGGCGTTGTTCTCGATGCGCACTGCCCCGATTGAAAGCACCGTGTCGCGCTGCATGTCCAGCCCGCTGGTCTCGAGATCAAAGATAGTGAGCGGATGCTTGAGGATAGGCTGATCGCCCGGGATCACGGCAGGCGACTGTCCGTCCCGGTCCGGGTTGTCCCGTAAAGAGGCTGGAGGCCTGGGCGTGCCCGAGCCGCTTGATGCGCCGGCACGCAGCTGTCTGACCCAGCGCGCAATCTTCGTGGCGGGCGAGGGCTTTTTCATAGTTGATACCGGTGACTGACCATGTGCTGCAGCCGCCTGGCGTGACGCAGCGCTTCGCGCAAGATGCGATGATCGAGCGCGCCCAGTACCGCGGGTCCGAGCTGGTTGCTCAGTGGTTCGCCTTCACGGAACTGGCGCTGGTGCAGGCGCATGCGCAACAATTGGAGATAGTGGAAGGCTTCGGAAAAGGAGCGGGCCTCCGTTTCGTCGAGCACGCCATGTTGCGCCAGCAGTTCGTAGCGTTCGATGGTGGAAGGCTGGCCGATGCCACGCGCCAGGGCCAGCAGGCGGGCGCCATCCACCAGGGGGGGCAGAGCCTGGGTCTTGAGATCCAGGGTTTCCCGAGGACCCCATTCGGCGCCGAGCAGTTCGCGCAGGCCACCACCCGGGGGGCGATGCGCGAGCGCAGTCTGGGCCATCAGCCGCTGGAAGGCGGGGTTGTCGGCGACCATGGCGAGTATCTTGTCCAGCAGGCCGGCGCAGCCGCCATCGTTGCTCCATAACACCCGCATATCGAAGAAGATGGTGGCCCGCAGCAGGTTGTCCGGGTTGGGATCCCGAATGATGGTCGTGTAGCGTTTGAGCCATTCCTCCCGCGACAGGCACAGCTCCGGATTGCTGGCCATGATATTGCCCTTGCACAGCGTCAGGCCGCATCGATGGAGTGCCTGATTGATGTCGGCTGCGATGGGAAGCAGTGTGGTGCGGATGCGGGGAGCATCAGCGGGATTCTCGGCTGTGAACAGGATGCCGTTGTCCTGGTCGGTGAGCAGCGTCTGTTCGCCGCGGGCCTCGCTGCCGAAGGACAGCCAGTCGAAACGCACGGGCGGGTTTCCATGAGCATGCAGCACGAGCTCGATGGCACGGTGGGTGGTGTGGTCATTGAGCTGAGTGATGATCCGCATGAGCTGGGCGGCATCTGCCCCATGCGCCATCATGCCTGAAAGGATGGGAATCAACTGTTTCCGCAGAGCCTCCAGGGTATCGAGGCTTTCGGCATGCCGCAGCGCGCGGGCCGTTCGTACCAGGCTGAGACGCTGCAGGGCGAACAGATCGCGTTCCGAGATGACTCCCTGGAGCCGGTCGCCCTGAACCACACACATGTGGCCGATGTGGTGCCGGGCCATCAGCAGTGCCGCGTCGAATGCCCGGGCGGAGGCCGGCAGGCGCAGCGGCGCCGGGGTCATGAGTTCGCCGATGGGACGTTCCAGGCTGAACCGCTCGGAGGCGATCTCCCGGCGCAGATCCCGCATCGTGAAGATACCCGCCAACTGGTCTGCTTCCATGATTGCGATGCTGCCTACCTGTTTCTCGTGCATCAGGCGCACTGCGTCGCGCAGCGGGGTGTGTCGCAGGCAGGTGACGGGATCGCGCGTAATGAATCCGCCCAGATCCATGTTGAAGGCGTCGGGCTGTCCCAGAGCGGTGGACGCCTGTGCTTGTGCCTGCCGGTGCAGCTGTCCCAGCAGACTGCTGACGCCGCTCAGGGCGAAAGCCCGCAGGGGCTCGGACTGGTGCAGGAGATGGGCGAAGTCGGCAGCATCGATTTCCAGACAGAAGCTGTCGCGTTCAGCGCGGTATTCGCTGCGTGTGGGGCGTTCGCCCATCAGGGCGGCGAGGGGAAAGCCGTCGCCCGGTCCGAGCGTGAGCGGCGGTTCCCCCCCGCCCGGGCGCTGACCGATGATGGCGCCCCGGCGTATTACATACCAGCTCCGGGCAGCGCCATCGGAAGGCTGGGTGATGATCTGGCCTGTGGCGAAGAACCGCAGCCTGGCGTGCTCGACCAGGTGCAGAAGATGGGCGGGCTCCATCTGGTCGAAAGGGGGGTATCTCTCCAGGAAGAGCAGAATGCCTTGCTGGTTCTGGGCGATGGCGGTTCGCCCTGCTTCCTTCAGGGTTTCGTTCATTGCAGTTCCCGGGGGCGGCGGTTCGGTCTGATTGCGGCTATTATTCCCGAAACCCTGAAACCGCCTCAACGCCTGTATGGCTGACATCATCATGATGCCGGGATGGGTCGTCCTGGCTTCGCTCGCTTACGCGGCGCTGCTGTTCGGCGTGGCCTGGCTGGGTGACCGCTACGCGCTGTACCAGCGCCGCCTCTGGCTGCGTTCAGTGGTCTACAGCCTGGCCTTGGCCGTGTACTGCTCGTCATGGACGTTCTATGGCGCGGTGGGCTCCGCTGTGCGCTATGGCATCGGCTATCTGCCGATCTACCTGGGGCCTCTGCTGCTGCTCATCTTCGGCTGGCGCATACTCGAACGCCTGGCGCTGATCGCGCGCTCGCAGAATACGGTCTCCATTGCTGACTTCATCGGCGCTCGCTATGGCCGCTCGCAACGGCTCGCGGCGCTCGTCGCTCTCATCACGCTGGTGGCCGCCGTGCCTTACTTGGCGCTGCAATACAAGGCGGTGGCCGTCAGCCTGGACGCGCTGGGGAATACCGGCATGCCGCGTTCGGCATTTGGCGATCCCGCGCTGTACGTCGCCCTGTTGATGGCGCTCTTCTCCATTTTGTTCGGAACGCGCCAGATCGACGCCACTGAACACCGCCCGGGACTGATGCTGGCAGTGTCCTTCGAGTCGCTGGTGAAGCTGCTGGCGCTGGTCCTGGTGGGTGTGTTCGCCATGGATTGGTTCTCCGGCAGCGAGCTGCAGCTGGTGGAGGCGACCCGCGCCCTGCTGGAAAATCGGCCGGCGGACGGCTTCCTGATCCAGACCTTGCTGGCCTTCACTGCCATCGTGTGCCTGCCGCGCCAGTTTCACGTGGCCGTGGTCGAGTGTGGAGACATCGCTGACATCCGCCGTGCGCGCTGGCTGTTCGGCCTTTATCTCGTCATTATCAGCCTGATGGTGTTGCCCATCGCCGCTGCGGGCATGGCGCTGCTTGGCGGCTCGGGCGACGTCCCGCCAGATATCTTCGTGCTGGCGCTGCCCCTCTCCCAGAATCAGACCGGCCTTGCATTGATCGCCTATATCGGCGGTTTTTCAGCCGCCACCGGCATGGTGATCGTCGCCAGCGTTGCGCTGTCCATCATGGTCAGCAATGACCTGGTGATGCCGGTGCTGCTGCGCCGCGGATGGGCGCAGGGGCGGCAGGGAGATATCGCTTCTCTCGTTCTGTGGATTCGACGTATATCCATTGTAGGCACGGCTGGCATTGCCTATGGTTACTACCGGGCCAGCGGGTCGGATACGACGCTGGCGTCCTATGGACTGATCACGTTCGCGGCAGTCGCCCAGCTCGCGCCTGCCTTGCTGGGCGGCCTGTATTGGCGTGGCGCCAGCCGCCGCGGGGTCGAAGCCGGGCTGCTGGTCGGCTTCATCTTCTGGCTCTATACCTTGCTGCTGCCTGGGCTGGCTGATGCCGGCTGGCTGGGGCGTGCGTGGCTGGACGCCGGTCCCTTCGGCATCGAATGGCTGCGCCCGCACCGGCTTTTTTCTCTGGGCGACATGGATCTGCTCACTCATGGCACGGTGTGGTCACTGCTGTTCAATATCGCCACGATGCTGCTGGTGTCACGGCGCTGGCGTCCTACATTGAGTGAAAGCCTGCACGCCGAACCTTTCCTCAACCCCTACATGGAGCTGCAGCGCCGCCGCAGCCCGGGGGCGGGACAGGGGGATCTTAGGGTACAGGACCTACAGGCGCTGGCGGCCCGCTTCATCGGCGAGAAGGCGATGCAGCAGGCTTTTCAGGAGTATGCCCGGCAATTGAACCAGGCGCTGACGCCGGCGCTGCGTGCGGACCCAGGGTGGCTGCGCTTTACGGAGCTGCAGTTGGCGGCGGCGGTTGGAGCTGCTTCGGCCCGCCTGGTCATGACCAGCGCGTTGCAGGGCTCGGGCATGGCTTTGTCCACGGTAATGGCCGTGCTGGATGAAGCCAGCCAGGACCTGCGCTTCAATCGAGACATTCTCTGGACCACGCTCGAAAATCTCGACCAGGGCGTCAGCGTGGTCGATGAGCGCATGCGGCTGCTGGCGTGGAACCGCCGCTATCAAGAGCTTTTCGGCTATCCGCCCGGCATGCTGCATGTGGGCAGGCCGGTCGCTGACCTGATCCGCTTCAACGTACAGGCCGGCCGTATCGGCAGCCGGGGCGACACTGACGTCGAGGCGGAAATCATGAAGCGGATCGGCTTCATGCGCCGTGGCACGTCCTACGTCTATCAGCGCAAACTCGATGCTGACCGGGTGTTCGAGCTGCGCGGACAGCCTCTGCCCAGCGGGGGCTACGTCACCAGTTACAGCGACGTGACCGAGTACAAGCGGGCCGAGCGTGAACTGCGCGAGATCAACGAGAACCTGGAGCAGCGCGTGCATGAACGCACTCGGGAAGCGGAACAGGCCCAACGCTCGCGTACCCAGTTCCTGACGGCGGTGAGTCATGATGTGCTGCAGCCGATCAATGCGGCCCGCCTGTTTGCCTCTGCTTTGCGCGATGAAGACGACCCCGGCCAGCAGCGGCTGCTGGCGGAGCGCATGGATACCTCGCTCAGAGCAGCAGAGGAGCTATTGGATGGACTGCTGGACATCTCCCGTCTGGACGCGGGCATGCTGACGCCGGAGGTTACCGAATTCGACGCCTCCGTGCTCCTGCGGCAACTGGCCGAGCAGTATGCGGACATGGCGGCGCGGCGCGGGCTGCGCCTGCGGGTGCAGGCTCCGGCCGTGCAGGTGCGCAGCAGCCGGCGCCTGCTGTACCGCGTGCTGCAGAATTTCCTGGCGAATGCCCTGCGCTATACCCGCAGCGGCGGCATCGTGCTGGGCGCGCGGGTCCGGGGTGATGGCATCGAGTTGCAGGTATGGGATACCGGGCCGGGCATTCCCGAACAGCATTTGCGCCAGATATACGATGAATTCCACCGCTATGAGCAGCCATTCGACTGGGATGGCCGCGGCCTGGGGCTGGGCCTGTCGATCTGCCAGCGCATCGCCTTGCTGCTGGGTCATACGCTGGATGCCCGTTCGCAGGAGGGCAGGGGCAGCATGTTCTCCATCCGGGTTCCAGGGTGGCGGGGCGAGGCGGCCGAGCCACCTGCACCGGTGCCTGAGCACAGACCGGGCACGGCCCTGGATGGGTTGCGGGTGCTCTGCCTGGACAATGACGTCGATATCCTGGATGGCATGCAGGCGCTCCTGGAACGCTGGGGCGCGGTCGCGATACGCGCTTCGACGTTGGACGAGGCGCTGGAGAAGCTCGAGTTGCAGCCGGACGTCCTGCTGGTGGACTACCATCTGCATGACCGCAAGGATGGCCTCGATTGCCTGGACGAACTGCGCGCGGCGGCGCCTCGGGTCGAAGGGGCGCTGCTGACCGCCGACGGCAGCGAGCGCTTGAAGCAGCAGGCGCGCAGCCGCGGCTATCCGCTGCTTACCAAGCCGGTGCGTCCGGCGTCCCTGCGGGCATTCCTGTCAGCCTGCCTGCGGGCCAGGCATGGGCAGGGTGGAAACGCTGCGCTTCAGTCGCCGGTGTAAGGGGCGTGGCGAGACGTCCCTGTGTTGAGTCCGAGCCGATTGGCGATCTGTACTGCCTGAGTGCGATTGTTGGCGCGCAGCTTGCGCAGGATGGCGGTCATATGGGCCTTCACGGTGGCTTCCGAGACGCCCAGTTCGTGGGCGATCTGCTTGTTCAACTGGCCGGCTCCCACCATCTGCAGGATACGGAACTGTTGCGGCGTGAGTTCACGCAAGCGGGCTGCGGCCTGTTGTTCTTCCGGGCCGGCGCCGGTTTCCGGCAGGGCTTCATCGGGCAGCCAGGTATCGCCATCCAGCACGCACAAAAGCGCTTCGGCCAGCGTGGCCGCATCGGCGGATTTCGGGATGTAGCCCATGGCGCCGTGATCCAGTGCGCGCCGCATGAGCATGGGGTCATCATGAGCGGACACGATGATGATGGGCAGTTGCGGGCAGAGGGCCTGCAGATGTACCAGGGCGCTGAAGCCGCTGGCGCCCGGCATGTCGAGATCGAGCAGCAGCAGGTCGGCGTCGGAGTGCCGTTCGATCAGCTCATGAAGCAGGCCAAGGCTGGCGGCCTCGTGGATGATGGTGTCAGGAAAGGCGCGGGCGAGCACCCCTCGCAAGGCTTCGCGAAACAAGGGGTGGTCGTCCGCAATCAGCAGTTCTTTCATCGAGGGAGCCTCTGAGCAAGTGGAGCGGTAAGCAGACCGCCCGGCCCCGCAGATGCATGCGGCGCGGTTACTTGCTCAGAGGCCCCTTTAATATCATGCCACACACCTTTCCTGAACCAAAGCGTCCACGACCGAAGGGTCGGCCAGCGTGCTGATGTCGCCCAACTGGTCAATGTCATTTTCGGCTATCTTGCGCAGAATGCGGCGCATGATCTTCCCGGAGCGGGTCTTGGGCAGGCTGGGCGCCCACTGCAGGTGATCCGGCGTGGCAATGGGACCGATCTCCTTGCGCAGGTGGTGGGTGAGTTCCTGGCGTAAGGCGTCGGAGCCTTCTTCACCGGCGACCAGGGTGATGTAGATGTAGATTCCCTGGCCCTTGAGATCATGGTTGAAGCCCACTGCCGCGGCTTCTGCGACTTTCGGGTGGGCGACTAGCGCGCTTTCGAGCTCCGCCGTGCCGATGCGGTGTCCGCTGACATTGACCACGTCGTCCACGCGGCCGGTGATCCAGTAGTCGCCGTCTTCGTCGCGGCGGGCACCGTCGCCGCTGAAGTAAACGCCGGGGTAGGCCATGAAGTAGGTGTCGATGAAGCGCTGGTGGTCGCCGTATACCGTACGCGCCTGGCCCGGCCAGGAATTGACCAGCACCAGATTGCCCTCGCCGGCGCCTTCCACCCGGGAGCCATCCGCGTTGACCAGTGCAGGAACGATGCCGAAGAATGGAGTGCAGGCGGCGCCGGGTTTCTGCGGCCGGGCGCCGGGGAAGGGAGCCAGAATGAAACCGCCGGTCTCGGTTTGCCACCAGGTGTCGATGATGGGACAGCGACCTTCGCCGACAATGTCGTGATACCAGCGCCAGGCTTCCGGGTTGATGGGCTCCCCCACCGATCCCAATAGCCGCAGCGATTTCCGGGAGCAGCGCTGAACGGGTTCGGCGCCTTCCCGCATCAGGGCGCGGATGGCCGTCGGAGCCGTGTAGAAGATGGTCACCTGATGCTTGTCGACCACCTGCCAGAAGCGGGAGGCATCCGGATAGCTGGGCACGCCTTCGAAAACGAGAGTGGTCGCGCCGTTGGACAAGGGGCCATAGACGATGTAGCTGTGGCCAGTGATCCAGCCCACATCGGCCGTGCACCAGAAGATGTCGTCTTCGCGCAGGTCGAAGATGGATTCGTGTGTATAGCTGGCATAGACCAGGTAGCCGCCCGAGGTGTGCACCACGCCTTTGGGTTTGCCGGTGCTGCCCGAGGTGTACAGGATGAAGAGCGGATCTTCGGCATTCATGCGCTCGGGTTTGCATTCCGCAGGCTGGCTGGCGAGCAAGTCGTGATACCAGTGGTCGCGGCCTGCCTGCATGGGGACGGTGGCGCCGGTGTGGGCAAGCACGATGACGGCTTCGACCGAACCGGTGCCTGGCCGTTCAAGCGCCGCGTCCACGTTCGCCTTGAGCGGGATGGAACGGCCAGAACGGCGGCCTTCGTCTGCCGTGATGACGACCTTGGCGCCGCAGTCCTGCACCCTGTCGGAAATGGACGCCGGAGCGAATCCGCCGAATACTACGTTGTGCACGGCGCCGATGCGGGCGCAGGCCAGCAGGGCGACGACTGCCTCCACCGCCATGGGCAGATAGATGGTGACGCGGTCGCCCTTGCCGACCCCCAGCTCGCGCAGGGCATTGCCCAGCTTGCAGACGTCTGTATGGAGTTCGCGGTAGCTGACCGTCCGGGAAGGGATGCCGGGATCATCGGATTCCCAGATCACGGCGGCTTTGTCGCCGCGGGTGGCCAGGTGGCGGTCGAGGCAGTTGACGCTGACGTTCAGCTCGCCGTCCGCATACCAGCGGATGCGGAAGTCGTCGGCATCGAAGTTGACATCCTGTACCTGGGTGGGTTCACGATACCAGTCGATGCGACGCGCCACGCTGGCCCAGAAGGCGTCGGGGTCTTCGAGCGATTCCGCATAGCGCTGCTCGTATTGCGTCTGGGTGATGGTCTGCGGACCCCTGAAGCCTTCGGGGACGGGATAGAGTCGATTTGTTTCACTCATGTTCAAGTCTCGTTTTTTCTTGCCTGGCCTCGCCGTAGACGATGAGGTTTACGGTTTGGCTCATGGTCAGTGGGCGACGGCGGTGGTGGCGCCGATGCCAGTCTGGCTACGAATGGTCAGGGCATCGAAGGCGGCGGCTTCCTTGCTGGCGCGCGCGCTGCGGTCCAGCAGGGAGAAGAGCCATATCGAAGCGAAAGCCAGTGGCACGGAGAGGATGCCCGGGTTGGGGAAGGGTGTGATTGGTTCGGCGAAACCCAGGACATCGACCCACACTGTCTGGCTCAGCAGTACCCAGATGGTGGCCGTGGCCAGGCCGATGAAGCCGCCGATGGTCGCGCCGCGCGTGGTGCAGCCGCGCCAGGAGATCGACAGCACCAGGACCGGGAAGTTGGAACTTGCCGCGATGGCAAAGGCGAGGCCGACCATGAAGGCCACGTTCTGATTCTCGAAGACGATGCCCAGAATGATGGCCAGCACGCCCAGCGCGATGGTGGATATCCGCGAGATGCGCATCTGGTCGCGTTCGGTGGCGCGGCCGCGGGCGATGACGTTGGCGTACAGGTCGTGCGAGATCGCTGCGGCGCCGGCCAGTGCCAGGCCTGCCACCACCGCCACGATGGTTGCGAAGGTGACGGCGGCCAGGAA
>Ga0172382_10012282_pt1 | contig 11199 bp, 12 predicted proteins | sample Leawel138RmetaG_FD_122245 | JGI IMG/M metagenome (GOLD analysis project Ga0172382, IMG submission 122245) | Leachate microbial communities from a municipal landfill in Southern Ontario, Canada - Leachate well 138R metaG | ecosystem: Engineered > Solid waste > Landfill > Unclassified | place...
GAATCAAGCACCACCACCACCTTTATGAACAAGTGTATTGATAATTGTAGCAATTTGGATAATTGAAAATCCTGCAATTAAACTGATGCCTATATATTCAAGTATTGGACTTTCTTTATTAAACCAAATCATAATGAATGCAACAACGACATAAATGAAGTATCTAAGTGCAAGTGTAGCGTATACCGTCATTTGATTGACTGATTTATAGCTTTGTATACGTTCTAATAAAAAATAGTTTGCTATTGTTACACTACCCGCAATTAAAAAGAATACTAGTAAGTTTAAAAACCAAATACTAAAAATGGCTATACCAATGATAAATAGTATGAGTGCATAAACATAAGTGTTTTTTAAATTAATTTGATGATTTATCTGTTTCATCTTCTACTTGACTTATCCTTTCATTTCTAAAAAATTGCCATAACAACAACATGCTTATAAATAAGCCTAAAACTAAACCGATACCAGCATACAATGCTTCCTTGATTCCATCAGGATCAACATGTTTACCTAGCATTGCACCTAAGATACCACCCAGTATCATATTTAATATAAACTGGGTTACTAACACATAAATTCTAATTGCTCTTTTCATGTTCTCACCTAGTCCTTAATCATTGTTGTAAAATAATATCTATTCTACTATAAATTATATCATAAATAAGCGATTTGACCAAACGCTACTACCTAATATGGCATTTATCTAGAAATAGGTTTATTTACAATCATAAAGCCGTTTAAAACTGAAAAAAATACACAAATATGCACGTGTCATATTTGTGTATTATATGTTTATTTTTCTTCGCCTGAGACCATTAATTGTCCAACATGAACAGTCGGGGAACCAACACCTGAAACATCAAATGTTAAGTCATTACCAATAGCAACAATGCTTTTTAATACATCAAACCAATTACCAGATAAGACAACCATCTTAACTGGATGATCTAACTTACCATTTTTAATCAATACACCACCAGCTTGTAAACTAAAGCTGCCGTTTGTATGATTAACACCAGCATGTAAGCCAACTAAGTCGGTGACATAAAAGCCTTCTTCAATATCTTTAATTAGTGTATCAAAATCTTTAGTACCTGGTTCTAAATATAAACCAGCAGGACTAATACCACCACCAAAAGCATTTCCAGTTGGTGTTTCTTCAAATAATTTTGCTGTTTTTAAAGAATGTAAGAATCCAGTGAACACACCATTATCAATAATCTTTTTAGGATTTGATGCAACACCTTCATCGTCAAATGAGTTTTGGAATGGTGCAAGTTCATTTAATGGATCATCCCATAGATTAAAACCTTCAACAGCAATTTGTTGACCCTTCTTATCTTTTAGGGCAGTCATCTTACGGTAAGCCGCCTCACCTGAGAATAGTCCAGAAAATACGGATAACATATCACCGAATCGCTTAGCTGAAAAGACAGTTTCATATTTTTTAGTTTTGATAGATTTACCATCTAACTTGGATAAGCCATTTTCAATCGTTTTTTGTGCATCAACTACTGGATCATATTCATCAAATGTTTTCACTAATTTAACGTCATACCCTGTTTTAATATCACCGTTTTTTTCAAAGATACCCATACCATATGCATAAGAGAAATTATGTTTTCTCGTTAGGTTTAAACCCTTAGAGTTGATAATTGTCGTCTCACCAAAGTTTTCTGCATAACTTGTTGAATCTACTTTAGTAACAAATTCATTTGCTAAAATATTTTTTTCCAGTTCTACTAAGTAAGCAATTTTTTGACTAACTGGTACTTTATCAAAATCAAAATTATTATCTTTAACTTCTGGATAACTTGGTGAACCTTCAAAAATAATTGCAGGTTCTTTAACTGTAAGTGCTTGTGCATTAAGTTTTAGTAAATCAAATGCTTTATCCACAGCTTCTGTTGATAAGTCTTCTAGAACAAAAGTGACTAATTTCTCATCATAAATTGCACGAATCTTAGCTTTTTCAACATCAGAGGTTGTAACGTTTTCAACTTGACCTTGGTAAACTTCAATTGATAAACTTTTAGATCTTGAAGAAAATATTTCAACATCACTAAAACCTTTTTGAAGTCCTAATTCTATCCATTTTTCAAACATTATTTACTACCTCCTTGTCCACCGACCAACATTTTTGATACACGAATGGTTGGTTGACCAACATCGGTTGGAATGGAGCCTGATTGGGCACCACACATACCTTGACCATATGTTTTATTGTTTGCTACTCTATCTATCAATTGAATGGTTTGTGCACCGTGTCCAATTAACATTGCACCGCGTACAGGTTTTGTCAGCTTACCATCTTCAATCATATAACCTTCCATAACAGCAAAGTTATATTCACCAGTTGCAGGGTTTACCGTACCACCACCAAGCTTTTTAGCAAATAAGCCATAGGCTGTATCTTTAATGATATCTTCATAATTTTCAGTACCATTTTCAATATAGGTTGTATTCATACGTGATGTTGGTGGATATTTATAGTTTTGGCGTCTTGCAGAACCTGTAGAATCATAGTTCATACGTTTACCACTTCTATAATCTGATAGATATCCTTTTAAGATACCTTTTTCAATGAGTAAGTTCTTCTTGGTTTTTTGACCTTCATCATCAAACGTTGTACGACCCCATTGAGAAGCCTCATCGCCATTATCATATGCTGTAACAACTTCACTGGCTACTTTTTGACCAAGTTTACCAGCAAAAGGTGATAACCCTTTAGATACTGCAGATGTTTCTAGTGGATGTCCAACAGCCTCATGGAAAATAACACCACCAAATCCGTTGTGGATTACAACAGGCATTTCTTGTGGTTCCATGTTATCTGCATAAAGGTATGTCATTACTGATTCTGCAACTTCTTTTGCGATTTGTTTAAAATCAATGGCATCAAAGATTTCAAAGCCCATATTTCTACCTGGTGCATCATATGCATCTTGCATTAATTCGCCATCTTGCGCAACCGCTGTTAATGCAGCACGTGTATAGGTTCTAACATCATCTTGATAAATACCATTTGAATTAGCGATTAATACTTTTTGCTCCCATTCAATTAAGGTTGCACCTGCTTGAATAATTTTATCATCATGATCTTTAATCATGTTTGATAATTCAATTAATGTTTTTGATTTTTCAGCTGGTGTTAATGCATTATGTGGTATTTTAATGTCATTCACATAAGGTTTTTTCTCACCTAAAGGTTTAGCTTTTTTAGCATCACCTTTAAATGATACCCTTAAGGTTTTCATTAATTTTTCTATAGACGCATATGTTGTATCATTTGAGTACCCATAAACTTCATCGATCCCCTTTAATAAACGTACACCCACACCATATGTATTGCCACTGCTAACGGCAATCACATCACCGTTATTGACACTGATACGACCACTATATGTATCTTCTAAAAATATTTCAGAAAAGTCTGCACCAGTTTCTAAGCCTAAACCTAGAAGTGTTTCTAGTTCTTTTTTATTCAACATTTGTTTCGCCCTCCTTTTTATCATATTGTAACTGATATAGGTTATAGTATAACCCATTTTGTTTTAAAAGTTCTTGATGTGTACCTGATTCTTTGATTTCACCCTTACTCATAACAATAATTCTATCACTATGCTGTATGGTTGATAATCTGTGCGCAACGATCAGCATTGTTGATATATTCATCATTTTCTTTAATGATTCTTGGATGATTGTTTCAGTTTCTGAATCAATGTTTGCTGTTGCTTCATCTAAAATCATTAAACTCGGATTATAGACGACTGCTCTAGCAAAACTGATTAATTGACGTTCACCACTACTAAAGTTATTACCACGTTCTTTAACCACATGATCTAAACCTTCTGGTAGTTTATTTAAAATATAATCTAACCCAACATAATCACTTGCTTTATTAATATCTTCGTCTGTAATATCCGGGTTACCAAGTGTGATGTTATCACGAATTGTTCCACTAAATAAGAAGACGTCTTGTAACATTTGTCCAATGAATTTACGTAAGGATGAACGTTTGATGGTTTGAATGTCTTTACCATCAATTAAAATTTGTCCTTTTTGAATATCATAGTTTCTAACAATTAATTGTAGAATGGTTGTTTTACCACTACCGGTTGCACCAACAAATGCAACTGTTTCATTTGGATTTACTTTAAATGAGACCCCTTTTAATATCCATTCATCTGGAATATACTGGAACCATACATCTTTAAATTCAATGTCACCATTAAAGCTTTCAAGTTCTATGGCATCAGGAAGATCAACAATATCTGGTTTGGTATCCAGTACATCAAATATCTTTTCTGCAGAACTAAAGCCGTTTTGAAGGGCGTTAAATTGTTCTGATATTTGTTGGATTGGTTCAAAGAATTGTCCAACATAAATATAAAATGATATAAATAACCCAACACTTAAGGCACCATCTATAACCGTTGTTACACCAAAGTATACGGTGAGGATAGTTGCAAACATAGCAATCAACCAAATGGTTGGACGATATATCCCAAAGGTATTGATTTCTCTAAAATAACTCTTTTTCAATTTATCATTTAAGTCTTTAAATCCAGCTATCTTTTTGTCTTCTTGATTAAAAATTTGAGTAATTTTCATGCCACTTAGATTTTCGGATAAGTAACCATTAATTTCAGAAACATTGGTACGTACTGTTCTATATGCTGTTCTTGAGTACTTTCTGAAAATACCGGATGCGATAAATATCAGTGGTAGTGTTAAAAATGTCATTAAGGCCATTTGCCAGTTTAGAATAACCAATACTGTACCAATAATAATCATCATTAATACATTTCTAATGAGGTTTACAATCGTATTGGTAAACATATCTGAGATGTTACCAGGATCATTGGTAGCACGTGTTACAAGTTTTCCAACCGGTAATAAATTAATTTGACCAATTGATAAGTTCTCAATGTGTTCAAAAACTTCTTTACGCATAGAATGCGTTACTTCTTGCCCGATTTCTTGTAAGATACGTTGTTGGAAAAAACCAACACCAACACTTACAAGTAATATAACAAGTCCAATTCCTGTACCGATTGCCAAAGTTATCATCTTGTTTTCTATTGTGACATCAGTTCTACCCATATAATCAATCGACCAGCCGGTTGCAAGTGGTAAGATGATGTTGGTAAATGTTGTAACAAACATCATTAAGAATGCTGCCAAAAACTTCATTTTATAAGGTTTTAAATACCCTAATAGACGTCTAATTAAATGTTTATCAGCATGTGCGGTATGGTTATCTGTAAAATCACGCATGTTTGTCACCTTCTTCCACTAATGCTTCTAATGTTTGGAGTTTCACCATTTCTTGGTAGGTAGTATTTGTTTTGAGTAATGTTTTATGACTACCAACACCGATGATTTTTCCATCTTCAATTAAGATAATTTTATCTAATTTTTTAACCGTTGAAATTCTATGTGCAATCATTAAGGTTGTACGACCTTTACGAATCTTTCTTAAGTTAGAGATGATTGCTTCTTCTGTTTTTGTATCCACTGCAGACACAGAATCATCAAGTATTAATATGGTCGGATCTTTAGCAAGCGCTCTTGCGATACTAATACGTTGTTTTTGACCACCAGAGACGGTTGTACCTCGTTCACCTAATATCGTGTCATATTGTTCTTTAAAGGCCATAACGTTTTCATAAATATCAGATAGTTTAGATACCTCATGTAACCAAGAATCATCAATTTGGTCCTTAAATGAGAAACCAATATTGTTTCTAATTGTATCTGAGTATAAGAAATTATCTTGTGGCACATAGCCAATATGGTCTCTTAATGTTTTAATTGAGATATCTGTCATATCATTGTCACTATAAAATATCATTTTTGGATTTGGCTGATACACATGTAGTAATAATTCAACAAGTGTTGACTTGCCTGAACCCGTTTTTCCTAATATACCGACCATTTCACCCGCTTTAATTTCAAAGTTCATATCTTTTAATGCAGGTTGCTCGCCATCAGGATAAGTAAATGTTAGATTTTTAGCCGTAATTGAACCATCTAATTTAACTTCTGTTAATACATTTTCATGGTCAACAACATCAGCCTTAGCATCTAAAAAGGCATAAATTCTTTTAGCAGATGCTTGCGCTTGACCATTAATCATCATAAACCATGATAAAGCAAACACCGGCCATAATAATGTAAAGAAATAACTAATATACTCAGATAGGTCTCCTGCATTTAAGTTACCTTGTGAAATCAAGAAAGATCCATAAACAATGACGGATAATATAACGAGTGTAATCATGACATCAATAATAATATTCACAATAATTGAATACTTCACATGTGCCATAGACGTATCATATAAATGTCTAGATTTCTTATCAAACGTCAAAGCTTCTTTAGCTTCTCTAACATAAGCTTTAATCACTTGAATTCCCGTAAAGGATTCTTGTGTGACATCACTCATTTGTTCAAATGCTTCTTGTCTTAATTTAAACTTTTGTTGCATCTTTTTATTTAAAAAGAAGACAAGTATACCCATTAATAAAAGTGGGATTGCTGCATATAATGTCATTTGCCAGTTTAAACTAAACATACGGATTAAGACCATCGTACCTAAAAAGATACCATCAATCAGCATGAGCAATCCAAACCCAAATAACTCTCTAACGGCGTTTAAGTCATTAATAAAATAACTCATTAAACCACCAATTTTTTGGTTAGAATAATAGTTTTGACTTAATGTCGTTGCATGTGTAAACATATGTAGCCTAATATCTGTTTCAATTCTTCTACCGTTACCAAACAATAAAATACGCCATAAATAACGACCAACAGCCATGAATAATACAATTCCTGTTAAGTAAAGTATTAAATCTAGTACTTGATCTACATGTGTAATCGTGCCTGTTTCGACACCTGTAATAATTATATTAAATGTTCTAGGAATTTCTAATTGGAAGTAATCAATGCCAATTAATATGAAAATACCCAATAAAAATGCCCATCCGTATTTAATATAATAATGTCTAAAATGTTTTAAAAATATCATTATGTATATACCTCTTAACTATTCTATCAAAAATGCGCCAAATGTCTATTTAAATAGCGCATTTTATTATAAATAATTCTTTGCTTGTGTTGTAAATAAATTGTAGTAAAGAGATTCTTTATTTAGCATGAGTTGTTCATGACTTGTAAAGTCCTTCATTTGTCCTGCTTCAATCACTAAAACCTTATCACAAAACGTGCTTGAACTCATTCTGTGTGAAATATAGATAGCTGTTTTATCTTTAACTAAATCATCATCAAAATACCAATATAGATGTACATTTCTGATGCTGTATATATTGTAAATCCATCCATAATAAGCTTTGTTAAAAAGATTGCTGATAGATTAATGAGTGAGGTTGCTAGTACACCACATATCATATAAAAATACACTATATTTTTACCAATATGTCCAAACTCACTATATTGTCTTTTAATTGTCTTTAGTACACTATGTTTCATAGGTTTATTTTTCCTTTAAAAAACGAACTATCCGAAAGGTAGGGTTTCGGATAGTCAAAATGTTATTCAACGACGATTCTAACTTTATCGCCAGCTTCAGAATCAACTGTAATAATTTCTCCAAGTATGCCTTGATTGACCATGTCTAAGATTGCATCAATATCAATTTCAAAATCATCTAATTTCGTATTACCAAATTTACCGTTTTTAAGTAGTTTAGCAAACTCTACTGGAATATTGACACGTACCTTTTCACCACTGGATGCATCAACTAAGATCTTTAACATTCTAAATGGTTGTTTCTTATCATTAGGTGCTGCAACAATTTCCAGTTCTGGTGTTGACATTAATGCTGCTAATAATTTTTCAGCTTCATCTGGTGTAATTGTACCCGCTTTAAGTAATTCTAATATTTGAAGTCTTTCTTCTTTTAATTGGTCCATTATTTATTTTCTCCTTTGACCCTTTTTATAATCTTTATTGCTTCTTCAACTTTCATCTCACCTGTTTTAATTTTATTAAGTATTTCTTGTTGTTTATTCTTTATAAAATCTTCATTAAACTTATGGGTGTTTGATGTATCTTTTGCATTCGGTGCTTCATCGTTTTCATCAACAGCGTATCCAAGCGATGAGATAGCCTCATCTAAGTATTTTTTTACCGTTGGATAGCTAATATTCATCTCCTTTTCAACCGCTTTGATGTTACCGCGGTTTTTGACAAATACTTCAATGAAGTATAAAGTTTCTGCGTTTAAGTAATTGAATTTGGAAAATCTAAATTCACCTTTAACTTCTGTATGACAGTGATCACACGCCAAATGTGTAACATGTAGATCATGACTACATACTGGACAAACTGTAATTACATTATTCTTTTTAGCCATTTTGTTATTCTCCTTTATTAAATGGTTTTTATTTTGATATATGCATCTTGTGCAATAACTTCTATATATATGTGTTTCATTGAGATGAGTTTTAACATGTCATCTCTACTCATAAAGTCTTTATCACTCAAATCAATCTTATTTAGGAAGAGCTTTACAATAAATGTTGGTACAGGTAATATTGTTAATAACCCTAAAAACCCTGAAATGATTGGATGCTCCTTAATGATAATTTTAGCTTTAATAAAATAACTCTTAGCTAGTTTACGTTCTTTAGGTTGCTTTGTTTTATATAATGTCTCATATGCATCCATTACATCTATATTATTGTTGTAAACTTCATTTAATGTTTTAATTTGTTTCATTTTTTTAAACTTTTCCTTAATATTTTTAATTTACATATTAATATTATTACAATAAATTAACTTTGTCAACACTTTCGATTAAAAAAATTAAATTTATTAATTCTTTTGTTAATTTTTTGAATAATTGATGTTATTTGAGTATAATATAGTTAAGCGAGGTAAACACAGATGAAAAGACTACAAGAAAGATTTATAAGATACGTTAAAATCGATACACAATCTGATCCGACTTCTACAACATTTCCATCAACTACAAAACAATTAGATTTATCTAGATTGTTGGTTGATGAAATTAAATCTATGGGGTTCGAAGCCAGATTAGATAAAGATGGCTATGTATATGCACTGATTCCATCGAATATAGATAAAAAGGTTCCAGCCATTGGCTTTATTGCACACGTAGATACATCCCCTGATGCACCTGGGAAAGATGTCAATCCTAGAATTATTGAAAACTATGATGGTTCTAACATTAAATTAAACCAAACATACCAGATGCATCCTAAAAAGTATCCTGCACTAAACAAAGTTATTGGTGATCACATTATTGTCACAGATGGTAATACTTTACTCGGTGCGGATGATAAAGCTGGTGTTGCAGAGATTATGGAGGTTCTTCATAGGTTAAGTGAAGACAAATCCATTAAACATGGTGATATTTATGTTTGTTTCACACCAGATGAAGAAATCGGACAAGGTGCAGACCGTTTTGATTATAAATGGTTTAAAGCAGACTTTGCCTATACAATGGATGGTAGCGAAGTTGGCGGTATTGAATATGAAAACTTTAATGCAGCAAGTGCTTCATTAGTATTTACTGGAAAATCCATTCATCCAGGTAGCGCTAAAAATAAAATGATTAATGCCCTACACTTACAAATGGAGTTCCACCAAATGCTACCTAAGTTTTTAGATCCAGCAATTACAGAAAAATATGAGGGTTTTAACCACTTAACCGGTGTCCACGGTCATGTTGAGAGTGCTGAGGCTCATTATATTATTAGAAATCACAGCAGCAAATTATTTAAAGACCAACAAGCAACCTTCAAATTCATTGCCGACTACTTAAATAAAAAGTATGGCTATGATGCAGTTAACTTAACAATTAAAGAATCCTACTTAAATATGTATGAAATCATCAAGGATCACATGTATGTGATAGATTACGCGATTAACGCTGTTAAACGCGCCGGCTTAACGCCTAAATTTGAAGCGATTCGCGGCGGTACAGATGGTGCAAGATTAACCTATGGTGGTTTAATCTGTCCTAATCTTGGTACAGGTGCATATCACTTCCACGGTCGTTTAGAGTTTGCAAGTATTAACCAAATGTCTAAAGCTGTAGAAATCATATTTAATATTATTGACGAAGTACAAAAATAAAGGAGGTTTATTTTATGTACAAAGCAAATCCAGACAGATACAAAGAAATGACTTATCGCAGATTAGGCGATAGTGGCTTAGTATTGCCTGTATTATCATTTGGAATGTGGTATAACTTTGGTCAAAACAATGACTATGATACTGCCAAAGAGATGATTTTTAAGGCATTTGATCATGGTATTACACACTTTGACTTAGCCAACAACTATGGTCCACCACCAGGGCATGCAGAAACCGTGATGGGGCGTATTTTAAAAGACGGTTTAATGGCTTATAGAGATGAAATTATTATCTCAACGAAGGCAGGTTATAGGATGTGGGATGGACCCTATCAAGATGGTGGTTCTAGGAAATATTTGATCTCATCGCTTGACCAATCCCTAGAGCGATTAGGATTACCTTATGTTGACATCTTCTACCATCACAGATTTGATGGTGATACAAACCTTAAAGAAACAATGAAGGCACTTGCAGACATTGTCGCAAGCGGCAAAGCACTCTATGTTGGTTTATCAAACTATAATTCCAAACAACTTAAAAAAGCACACAGAATATTAGATGCACTTCATGTGCCATATGTCATTACACAACCAAGTTACTCAATGTTAAATAGATGGCTTGAAAAAGATAATCTATTAGATACTCAAAATAGCTTAGGTGGTGGTGTGATTTGTTATTCAGCACTACAACAAGGTTTACTTACTAATAAGTACATCACAGGCATTCCAAGTGATTCTCGTGCTAAAAACCCAGATGCACTTTGGTTTAAAGAACGTGATATTACACCAAAAGTCGTAGATAAATTAAAAAAATTGGATGAAGTTGCTAAAAAGCGTGGTCAATCCATTGCACAAATGAGTTTAGTTTGGACATTACGAAACGAAAAAATGACATCAACACTTATATCCACATCCAAGCCAAAACAACTGGAAGAAAATATTCAAGCATTAGAAAACATGACTTTTACAGACGATGAATTAAAAACTATCGATGATATCTTAAATAGTTAACAAAAAGATAAGCCTCACAACTAATTGTTGTGAGGTTTATCTTTTATAAGGTATC
>Ga0172382_10012283_pt1 | contig 11199 bp, 9 predicted proteins | sample Leawel138RmetaG_FD_122245 | JGI IMG/M metagenome (GOLD analysis project Ga0172382, IMG submission 122245) | Leachate microbial communities from a municipal landfill in Southern Ontario, Canada - Leachate well 138R metaG | ecosystem: Engineered > Solid waste > Landfill > Unclassified | place...
AATCTAGGACTCACTATTGCAACGGATTCTAAAATTTATTTATCTCCTTGTATTTCCGCTTATATTGGCGCTGACTTGGTTTGTGCAGTTTTAGTAAGCGATATGCTAAACAAAGAAGAATGCTCTTTATTAGTGGATATAGGGACAAACGGAGAGATGGCTTTATATCATAATGGAGGTATTAAGTGCTGTTCTACAGCCGCCGGGCCGGTTTTTGAGGGTGTAGGTATAGAATTGGGTTCGTCGGCGATAGAAGGTGCTATAAGCAGTGTGTATTTTAATAAGAGAAATAATAGCATAGATTATAAAACTATTAATGATAAAAAGCCCATAGGTATCTGTGGAACAGGTATTATTGATACCGTATCCGTATTTTTAAGCCAAGGTATTATCGACAATACAGGCAAGATATTAAAGAAAGGGCATAATTTTTCACAACATATTATTGAAGTTAATAGCCAATTAGCTTTTAAATTTGATAAGAGTGATATTTATATTACTCAAAAAGACATAAGGCAAATACAATTGGCCAAAGGTGCTATTGCCGGTGGAATAAATGCTTTACTTATTGAGTCGGGAGTCAGTGCACAAGATATTGACAGATTTTATATTTGCGGCGGTTTTGGTTCTTATATTAATTTGGATTCAGCAGAAAATATAGGTCTCATACCTAAAGGGATGAAGAGCAAAACGGAGATTCTTGGAAATGCAGCTTTATATGGGGCATCCTCTATAATATTAGATAATAACAATATAAAAGAATGTGCCAAAATAGTTGAGAAAAGCGACTATATTGAACTTTCTGCCGGTACTGTATTTGCAGATGAATATATAAGCTCAATGTCTTTTTAACTCATCTTCATAAGAATGCGAATATCTTCACCAAAAAATTCAAACATATCAAAACTTCCGAATATGCGTGAGGTTATTCTCTCCGAATAGTCTCTTATTATTTCTTTTACATCTAGATTGGTAGCTATTATCATTTTTTTTGATTCCATCATTCTTTTATTTAATATATTATATATGACAAGTCCGGAAAACTGGGTGGATAGCTCCGTACCTAAATCATCAATTATCAGTAAATCACAGGTATTTATATTATCCAGCACCGTATCGCTTTGTTCTTCATTTTCAAAATTAAATTTATATTTTCGTACCAAGTCTATTAAATCCGGAGCGGAATGATATATTATGCTTTTACCTGTTTTAAGCAATTCTTTTGCTATGGAGTGGCAAAGAAAGGTCTTTCCCAGTCCCGGCCTTCCGATAAAAAGCATGTTTCTATTATGTTTATCAAAAGTATTTACATAATCAATACATTCTCTATAAATATGCTCCATGTTTTTTCTTGGAGATAAGCCGTCTTTTTTTGGTGTTTCTGAATAATATTTAAGATTAAAATTATCAAAGTTCTCTTTTGTTTCCGATAGATTCGACATCATATAATTATATTCAATTTGTTTTTGTATAAAACAAGAACATTTATTGAAGCCGACAAAACCGGTATCCTTGCATTTATCGCATTCATATCTAAGTTCTAAAATATCATCCCCGTAGTTTTTTGAAGCAAGTATCTCAGTTTTCTCCACTCTTAAATCTTTTTGCTTTCTTTTTAAGGAATTCAATTTCGCCTTATTATCTTCTTTTAGCACAGACTTAGCTATTTCCAATCCCAACTCAACCATTTCTTCTTCGATTGCTTTAAGTCGAGGCAGCTGGTTGTAGATTTTTGCTTTCCTGTTTTCCAAGCTCTGCTTATTACTTTCGCGGGTTTTTTCGTATTCTAAAAAAATTTTATTAATATTATTCATTAGGGCCACCTCTGTCTTTTTTCAGTAGTCTCTGTTTTAGTAATTCAGGGTCGTAAGTACGCCCGGCAAAATTATCAAATGTACTCTTTTGTGTCTTTGCTCTTCCTTTAACCGTATCCTTTGGCTTTTTAGATAAATATTGTTCTATTTCCTTTAAAGTTTTAAATTCTTTTCCATGCCAATCGGTAAGAATCTTATCCATGTATGAAATAGAAGGTTTTATCGTATTAACCGTCAGTTCACAGGCTTTTAATATAATTTCATCGCTAAAAGCATATTCATAGAACCATTTATATAATACTTTTTCCTCAGCAACGGTGGGCTGACGCTTAATTCTAAGGAAATTCAGTACCTTGCTGTAATTATACCATCTTTCTTTATGCTGATTCATATATTCCAGGGCTTTACTTTTAGAATTAATTCCCGCATCAAACCAATTTCTTGCTACTTGCTTTAGATAAGGCAAGTCTTTTATCTTCTTGGAATAGCAGTATTCAATAATCATAATTACTATCTCGGGAGGGAATTTGTAATCATCAATCCAATCCAGGATGGTAAATATTTCTTTTTGTGATAACTCCCGCCCATAAGTTTTGTTTATATGGTCGAACATATTCTTTATTTCATTATCCTGTCTGGCAAAAATAATACGGTCAACATCGTATTTACCGTACTTTTTTTTATCTCCTTTTATATTTAACATTAATTCTTTTATGCTGAGAAATTCAATAAAAGTGCAGTCTTCCTCAAAAGAAAAGACCTTTTTAATTATGCCTTGTTCTTCCCAATAAGCCCAAGCTTCTTCCACGGTCTCGGTGCTTGTCCCGATGGTTTTCGCCATGGTATCATTGGAAATAAAGTTATTAGTTTGGCTGCAAGAAGATTTAAGCCCTAAGAGGTATACTTTTACATAATCCCCCGGGGCATTTGGCATATAGTGATTTATAAAAACATTTTCAATTAAAGTGTTGCCTAAATCCTCGTTGAAATGTTTAAGCCGAAAATAATTCAATAATATACCTCCTGAAAAGAAGTTCAATATGGCTTGAAATTTTTTATTTAAGTATATTATATTATAACATTGATAAAAATAATAATTAAATTAAAAACAAGAATTAGGTGTAATTATGTATTATTAACTCGATTTTTTAACTTATTTTTGAGTATTAAGTTACAGCTTAGATATTTGAGGTTTTATCACACATAACACTATTAGTTATTGCTCATACCTTAACTGTTTCTGATAAGCAGCTTACTATGTTCGTTGCGATTGCTGAACTACAAGGCAAATAATATGGGAATAAAAATTTTTATTGAATTAAAAACTAAAGTAGTATAAAATAGAATAAGCTTACCGAAGGGAGATGTATTGATGGAGGGAAGCAATAGTGAAAGCGGTTTGAGTAAGCTCAAATCAAGAGCTAAAGGCTTTGGTTCCAAAACCCTTGATAGCTTAAAAAGGCTTAAGTCCCGTATGGGAAACTTACATAACAGAAACGGAAAACTACATATAAAGTGGCCATCAATTAATTTTAAAATTGTAAACAATAGAAGATTTATAGCAAGCATAGCTGTAATTGTTTTGCTTGTTATTATTCTTTTTTCACTTTTTGCTAAGAATTCTTATGCGGTTATTATAAATAATGAGGAAGTAGTCAGGGTTAAAAGTAAGAAAATAGCAGCAGATGCCATAAGCAGTATAAAGAGCCGGTTGGAAAAAGAATGTGACAGTGTAGTAGCCTTTAAGTTTGAGCCTTCTTATGAAAAGGTAAGGACATCAAAGAAAGAGTTATACGAAGGTAAAGATTTAGAAGAACAGCTGATAAAGCATATTGATTACAGTGTCAAATCATTTATTATATATGCTGATGATAATGTAATTGCATGCTTTAAAACAAAAGAAGAAGCGGAAAGCGTTCTCGAGTTTGTGAAAGATAATTATCTAAAAGGAATCAATGAAGAAGAGCTGAAGGAAATCACTTTTGATGAAAAAGTAGAAGTAAAAGAGGACTTCGGCCAATTATCGGATTTGGCAGAGGCGGAAGAAGCCCAAAAGATTATAATAACCGGTACCGATGAAATAAAAATACATAAGGTAGACTCCGGAGAAAGCTTTTGGAGTATATCCAGGAAGTATGATATTAGTGTAGATGATTTAATAAAAGCCAATCCGGAAGCAAACCCGGAAAAAATCCAAATAGGGCAAGAACTAAATCTTATAGTTCCAAAGCCATTGATCAGTGTTAAAACAGTAGAAGAATCGAAATATATTGATAAGATAGATTTTGAACAGAAATTAGAATACAGCAATAGCTTATATAAGGATCAAACCTCAATCAGGGTTAAAGGCGAATACGGGGAGAAAGAAGTTATTGCAGATATTACAAAGGTTAACGGTATTGAAGTAAAAAGAGATATTCTAAGTGAAAAGGTAATAAAAAAGCCTAAAGAGCAAATACTTGTTAAAGGTACTAAAGACCCTCCGCCTAAAAAAGGGACAGGAGTCTTTTCAACTCCCACAAGAGGAAGTCTGACATCCAGATTTGGCATGAGACGGGGCAGGCATCATGACGGAATAGACATTGGCGCACCTATAGGGACTCCCGTTAATGCTGCGGATGGGGGAGTAGTGATTTTTGTAGGTACAAGCGGAAGTTATGGTAAGTTGATTAAAATTGATCACGGAGCAAATTTTGTGACTTATTACGGACACCTTAGCAGCTATAAAGTCAAGGTTGGTGATAAGGTATATAAAGGGCAAACCATAGGTGCTGTGGGAAATACCGGGAGGAGTACGGGACCTCATTTGCACTTTGAGATTAGAAAAAATGGGCAGCCGGTTAATCCGTTGAATTACCTGTAGGAGGAATAATAGATGGCAATCATTGATTATAAATGTGAAGATTGCGGAGAAAAGTTTTTTGAAATAGTGAATGCTTCAAATAGAGATAAAGTAATATGTCCTAAGTGCGAAAGCAAAAATATTAATCAAATCTTTGAAGGTAAATGCCTTGGAGGTGCAAATAAAAGCTGCAGCGGTTCATGCAGCGGATGCAGTGGATGCTAAAACATACCAATGAAGTTAATATAAAAATATTATATAATGTATCTGTATTTTACTTATAGACTCTATACTTTAAATAGGGTCTTATAGAAAGTGTGATTACAGATATGAGAAGAAAACTTTTAATAATAGTGCTTATAATTTTAATAGCGCTATTTTTTATGGTGCAGGGTTCATCTTATAATGCTTTTAAAATTACGGGATATAAAGCCTTAAAAACAATAACTTATTATAATAACACTAAAGTGAATAAAGATTGGGATCTCCATGAGACAAATCATTTTATAATAAACAGTAAAGATATTGATTCAAATACTATTGAGAGCCTCGGGATACTATTTGAAAAATCCTATTATCTTATAGGTGAAGAATTTGACTATTATCCGAATAAAAAAACTCCTATAATCGTCTATAATACGATGAGTGACTTTTGGGATCATATTAAACCGTTGGCAGGTCAGGATGTAATGGGGCTATACTATATGGGTGTAATTCATATTATTTCACCCAATGCCTTTGATATGGATTTAAATGAATATGAGAAAAACGGAGCTGTATTACATGAATATACCCATAAAGTTGTAGATGACATTACCGGCGGAAATATTGATTTATGGTTTACAGAAGGACTTGCTCTTTATCAAGAGTATATTAATTATGATGTTGAATGGGGTGAAGGCTTAGTCTTCGATAAGGAGTATACTATGGAAGAATTAAGAGACAGTTTTTTATCTTTGGAACCTGTACAAGCTTATAAACAATCTTTTGAAAAAGTAAAAAATATTTATGAAGCTGATAAAGATAGGCTAATCAAATTATTAACTGAGTTGGGAAAAGGGAAAGAGGTGGAAGATGCATTTCTATTTATATATGGGGAAAATTTATTTTGTCAATAGATAGGTGTGCCCATTTCTTCGGCAGAGAAATTTTTAAAAAGAAAATAGAATTAAGAATCTAATCCTAATTCTATTTTCCAGTATCCGGGGGGACACATTATTGATTTTATTTAGTATATTTGTTTCTAATCTACATTATATTCTATAATTACACTTAATTATATGCGTAAAAAGTATTATTTTACTAGGAAAAAAGTCTTATACAATCATATTTTGCAAATATTTTTAAAGGTTAAATGATATAGTTGTAGAATATATCTTATAAATATGGATGTCTAATCAAATTTATATAATAAGAATTGGGAAAAGGAGGATAAGCATGAACAGCAGAATTTTAGTTGTTGACGATGAAAAACCTATAGCCGATATAATAAAATATAACTTGGAGAAAGAAGGCTATAAAGTATTTGTAGCTGAAGACGGTAAAAAGGCTATTGATGCTACATATGAATATAAACCTGAATTGATTATTTTGGATATAATGCTTCCCGTAATGGATGGTTTTACTGTATGTAAAAAGCTTAGAGAGAATATAAGTACGCCCATCATAATGCTGACAGCCAAGGAAGAAGAAGTAGATAAGGTATTAGGCTTGGAATTAGGTGCTGATGATTATATGACCAAGCCTTTTAGTGTTAGAGAGCTATTAGCCAGAGTCAAGGCCAATATCAGAAGAGTTAATTTCCAAAACAGCGGTTTGAGCGGAACAGGGCAGCTGATAAAATCAGGGGGCCTGATTATAGATTTGAATAAGTATGAAATAAGAAAAGGGGATAAAATTATAGAGCTTACACTGAGAGAGTTTGAGCTTTTAAAATATTTGGCTCTTCATGCAGAGCAGGTTTTTTCCAGGGAGACTTTATTGGAAGAAGTATGGGGTTATGAATACTATGGAGATGTCAGGACTGTAGATGTTACTGTGAGAAGATTAAGAGAAAAAGTCGAAGACGATCCCAGCAATGCTAAATTTGTTCTTACAAAGAGAGGCGTAGGTTATTATTTCAGGAGGGTATAGTTAATGTTAAAAAGCATCCAATGGAAGCTGGTAATAATATATGTTCTCCTGGTTTGGCTTGCCATGTCAATAATCGGATTATACATAGTGCAAGCTGTTGAAAAAGATCAGATAAGCAATTTGGTTAACAGCGTTGTGCCAAAAGGCAACTATCTGTCTTTTTTGCTTAAGGATAAAATGATTGGAGTCTATAATGTTCAGGACATTATAGACTATTGGTTTTTGGGGCAAGGTGATCAGATACATTCTGTTTATATTTTTAATAAAAATGGCAGATACCTAGCGCATAAAGGTGGTGAAATGAGAGACCCCATCGAGGATGGTTTTATAATAGACAGGGCTTTAAGAGGGGAAGTAGTAAAGGATTACAATAGCACTATTGATTTAAAGAAAAACTACAAGAGCATTGCATTGCCTATATTATCAGGCAATGATGAACTATTGGGTGCTATCTATTTGAATGTTGACTTAACTCAAATTAATGAATCTATTGTGAATATCAAAAACATATTGACCAGTGCTACTATATTGGCAATATGTATTACTATACTTTTAGGCAGCGTTCTGGCTAGAACCATTACAGGACCTATAAAAGAAGTAACCTCCCAAGCGGAAAAACTTGCAAAGGGTGATTTTGGGCATATTATTACAGTTAAATCAAATGACGAAGTAGGACAGCTTACAGAGATGTTTAATTATATGACCTTAAGGCTAAAAAGCACCTTAAATGAGATGTATAATGAAAAGTCGAAGATTGAGACTATATTGACATATATGACTGACGGTGTTGTTGCTGTAGATATGAAAGGTATGATTCTGCACGCAAACCCCGCAGCTTTTAAGGTTTTTAAAATAAAGGAACAGGATATAGAAGGAAAGCACTTTAATGATATAATGGCTATACTGGGTTTGGACTTTAAGCTAAACGGTCTGATTTTTGACGAAGAGGAAAAGGATAATATTATAAATATAAGCGACTCTATAATAAGGGTAAGTATAGTACCGTTTAAAAACGAACGCTATGAGATAGCCGGTGCAATAATTGTTTTACAAGATGTTACGGAACAAGAGAATTTGGATAGAATGAGAAAAGAATTTGTTGCAAATGTATCTCACGAGTTAAGGACACCTCTGACTACAATAAAAAGCTATGCAGAGACCTTGCATACAGGGGCTTTGGATGATAGAGATGCTGCAATGAAATTTATACATGTTATAGAAAGTGAATCTGACAGGATGACAAGACTTGTTAAGGATTTGCTTATGTTATCGAGGCTTGACTATGATAGAGAAGAGCTGAATATGAAGAAAATTGATATTACAAAGATAGTTAATGACTGTATATATAAAATGGAAATATCAGCGAAATTTAAAAAACAAAATATATCCTTGCATGTTGAGGATACAATCCCTTCAATTGTAGGGGATAAAGACAGAATTGAGCAGGTTATTATAAATATAATCAGCAATTCTATAGAATATACTCCTGAAAAAGGCAAAATAGATGTAAAGTTGGCTAAGGATGGTGAATATATTAGTATAAAGGTAATAGATAACGGTATAGGTATACCGAAAGAGGATGCTATAAGACTTTTTGAAAGGTTCTATAGGGTGGACAAAGCAAGATCCAGAATGTTGGGTGGAACCGGTCTAGGCCTTTCTATCGCAAAACAAATTGTAGAGGCCCATAAGGGCAGCATCAATCTTGAATCCTCTTATGGCGAAGGTACGGAGGTAACTATCAAATTACCGCTTTTTCAAGATGTAAATCTATCTTAATAGTTTTGTAACACAATTGTAATAATTATAATGTATAATTAAGTTAAAGATGTAACAGTTTATCGTTTTTTGGAGGGGAATCCGTTGGTAAACAATAAAGGTTTTGTAAAAATTTTAATAATTGTGTTAGTGTTATCAATGATAATTCTGCCGTTGATTTCAGCGGTGGTATCAGCGGATGATGATAATAAGATTGTTTTTAATTTTCTGGAAGATACTGAGGACATACTGGAGCCTAAGATTTTCTATAATAAAGACATAACCATTACAGGACGTGCATTGGAGAATACTACAATTAATATAAATAAATATTGGTATAGGCTGCCGCGTAAAAAAAGTATTATTTCAAAAGAGAAAAGCCAAGAGCCTGATTATGATTTGGGGAAATGGATTTTTTCTTGTGGTTTTTCTGAAATAGTCGGTGCTTCCCAGATATTTATTGTCCCTGTTAGAATTAATATGGGCAAATATAAAATCGAAGTTACTGCAATAAATAATAATGGCGAAATAACTAAAGAAATAGTAGTTGAATATAATGACAAAGAGCAGATTAACAAAGAATTCAGAACAAGAATATTCGGAGACTTGGACTTAAATATAGAATAATTTAATTATCAAGGAATGGTAATTTTGAAACTGGAAAAATTAAAAACGACTATTCTAATTTTATTGGTACTTGTTAGTATAGTATTAACTACCCGAATATGGTTAGATATCTCCATTGAGGGTATTTTTATTATGCCTAAGGATAATGTAATTAAAGAAGAAAAGAAAGATGTGGAATTTGACAGCTTAGCTTTTATAAAACCGGAAAAGATGATAATAAATAATAATGGTAAACACACCCTTCTCTTTAATGATTCAGAAAAGGGGGCTTTGTATAACAGGATTCTCGAAGAAGGTATGGCTTTTTTAGGCAATCTGTTTAGCTCAAAAGAATCAATGTCTTATGATATATTACCTATAGAAAATTTAAACAAAATTAGACAAGGGAGTAATGTGGAGATTATACTGCCTTTTTCTTTTGATGTGGATATTTTAGCAAGTATATTAGGTTTTGATAAAACGGATTGGATTGATATAAAAGGTGTAGACTCAATAATAATGTCTTTTGATAGCAATTTACATTACATTTTAGATAAAAAAGAGGGCAGTTTATATGAATTCAATCCTATAGACTTAAAAAGCAATATGAAGTTTCTATTAGATATGATTAACAAATTTGAAACTTACTCATATGTTTTCTTAAACGAGTTGGATTCAGAGAAGTTCAGTGATGATGTGTTTATACCTGCTTATAGTTCTTCTTTCAAGCTTCCGAGAGTCTCCGTAACATCAGAAATACAAGATAAGGATTTAAAAGATATAGCAGCAAGTTTTTTAAATATAGAAGCGGGCTCTTTAAGAAGTATTGTCGAACCAAACGGAACTGTTATTTATTCAGATGGCTCAGAAAAAGGAATGAAAATAAATAAAGACGGTCTTATTGAGTATGTGAGTTATACAAGTGGTATAATACTTAAAAAGTCCATATTGTCAATAAATGATTTAGTAGATATAGCAACCGGCTTTATAGAAGACCATTTGGGTTTTCCTTATGATACATATATATCATCAATTGAAAAAACTGATAATGACGGTTGCATTATAAAATACAATTATAGATATGAAGGGTTACCGATAATCAATGATAATTTGGGCTTAAAAGACCTCGTGGAGATAGAAATAGCCGAAGGTAAGGTGAAAAAATATAAAAGACTTATCAGGCATATAAAAGAAACAGGTGAATTAAAAGATATAAAAAATCCTCTGAGTATTATTGACATATTATATAAAAGGCTACATGATAAGAATATGAATTTGGATGAAATAAAAATCATGGATGCATATTTAGCATATATGGAGTTTGATACAGAAAAGGATATTTTTATGCTGCCGGTTTGGGTATTAGATGTTATTACATATGAAGGAAATAGAGGGAAATATATAATGAATGCTGAGACCGGAGTGATACTTTCGGAACCCTATTAGATTTTGTTAACTGTAGGAGTGTGCAATATGAATTGGTCTAAGGCAAAAACCATATTAATAATAGTATTTTTATTGGCGGATATTTTTTTATTCTATGTATCATATTCCGGCGACTTAGGATATAACAGTGAGAATGGCAGTGTTGTGGAGGTGCTTGAGCATTTAAAAAATCGGGATATTGCAGTAAAGGGTTTAATACCAAATAAAGGGAACCCCGGCTCTCAGCTTTATGTTAAATATAAATTATTTAATTCTGAAAAGGCAATAGAGAGTTTTTTTAATTCAGATACTAATGTTTTTATAAGGGAAAATGAAAATAAAATTATTGTGGAGAATAATCTTATAACCGTAGAAATATTTAAAAATGGGGAAATAATATATTTAAATAAAAGTATAGATAACGTAGAAAACAGCGAGATTAATGAGTTGCAGGCAGAAAGGATGATTGATGATTTTTTAAAATCCTTAAACATTGACCGTGACGATACTATCATAATTAATAAAGTTATAGAAGACAACAGCATCAATATAATGTATAATCAAGTCTATAAAAACCAATTTATTGACAAAACATTTCTGGATATGAAGGTTACAAATAAT
>Ga0172382_10012284_pt1 | contig 11198 bp, 10 predicted proteins | sample Leawel138RmetaG_FD_122245 | JGI IMG/M metagenome (GOLD analysis project Ga0172382, IMG submission 122245) | Leachate microbial communities from a municipal landfill in Southern Ontario, Canada - Leachate well 138R metaG | ecosystem: Engineered > Solid waste > Landfill > Unclassified | place...
AAATTGCTGTAATGGGTCCGGAAGGCGCTGCAAATATAATTTTCAAAAAAGAAATTTCTGAAGCTAATGACCCCGATGCTATGCGGCGAGTGAAAGTAGAAGAATATACCGCCAAATTTGCTAATCCTTATAAGGCTGCGTCGGCGGGTTATATTGACGCTGTTGTTACTGAAGATGAACTTAGAGACCACGTATTGCATTCTCTGCACATTGCTGCTGACAAGAAAGAAAACAGACCATTTAAAAAACACGGTATCCCACCATTTTAAGGAGAAAAAATGAGCGAGCAATTCACAGACTTTGTACTCGATGATACTGTTTATCGGACTACTTTTACCAGGAAGTTTTCGATGAGGAAAATTTTCAAAGGGTTCGATAAATCCTCAGTAAAAGCGTTTATCCCCGGAATCATTAGAGAGGTAAGTGTAAACACAGGAGATAAGGTTAATACAGGTGATAAGCTGTTGATTCTTGAAGCTATGAAAATGAAAAATCTTGTTACATCCCCTGCTGATGGTGTCGTCAAGCATATACATGTAAAAACCGGAGACAATGTTGCAAAAAGTCAATTACTGATTGATATTCAGCCGTATTGAGTTTTTAATTATACTTTTGATATTAAATCATGATAGCGTCGGAAGAGTTTTTCATAATACACCGACGCTATGATATTTCACTTAATGAAAAATTAGACTTCAATATGTAAATGATTTATGTCAGGCATAACTTGGATAGAAAGTATTAGGCAAGATTTTTTTAATATGAGGAAATTAAATGATGAGTTCTGAAAATCAGACAATATACGATTTCGATTTGAACACTATCTATGATTTTTTTTCCGATACTGAGCGACAAGGACCCGGAAATAGTGTGGAAACTTTGAAAGCTCTAAGTTTTATCAACAATCTCACAGAGAAGTCAAAAATCGCAGATATTGGTTGCGGCACAGGTGGGCAAACTATGACACTTGCACATAATACACCTTGCCAAATTATTGGTATTGACTCTTGGAAGGCTTTTATAGATAAGTTTAATCACAATTTTTCGCTGCAAAATTTACAAGACAGAGTCAAAGGCATAGTCGGTGACATGCATAATCTTCCTTTTGAAGATAAAGAATTGGATTTGATTTGGTCTGAAGGCTCGATATATAATATCGGCTTTGAAAGAGGTATAAACGAATGGCGTAAATACTTGAAAATCGGCGGGTATATAGCTATAACAGAGAATACATGGTTTAGTAAAGAACGACCTGCTGAAATCAATGAATTTTGGAATAAAATCTATCCTGAGATAGATACAGTTTCAAAAAAAGTAGTACAATTGGAAGATGCAGGGTATCTACCGATTGCCACATTTATTCTGCCGGAAACCGTTTGGACTGATTATTATGGTATGCAAGCTTTAAATATCAAATCATTTTTAGAAAAACATAAGGGTAGCAAAACTGCTGAAGAATTTGCATCTTCGCAAAGGTATGAATCTGAACTCTACTATAAGTACAAAGAATATTACGGGTATATGTTCTTTGTCGGGAAGAGAATAATCTAAACAAATTTTTAAATGGAAAAGAGCTGCATAAATTTTTGAATGATAATTTGGATTGTTTTAATGATTTGGAAAGAGCAGCAGCATTCTTTATCTATAATAGAATTACTTTTTCGGGGACAAGTTTGAGCGGTGGCTACAGTGAGCATGCTTTTCAAGGGAGATTTACGGAAAGCAGCATTGTCAGGCTGAAAAAATTGTCTGAAGTCCTGAAAGATACTACCATTAAAAATCTGGATTATGGAGAATTGGTAAAAGCAGATGGAGAAAACGTTTTTATTTTCCTTGATCCCCCGTATTATTCTGCAAGTAAATCGGCACTATACGGAAAAAATGGGAATTTACATAAGACATTTGACCATATTAAATTTGCAGAAACGATGCGTAATTGTAAGCACAAATGGTTAATTACTTACGACGATAGTGATTATATCCGTGAATTATTTTCTTTTGCAAATATTATTCCATGGAACTTGACTTACGGCATGCGGAATGTTTCGCCCGGCTCTGACCAAAAGGGTGAGGAATTATTCATATCGAATTACTTGGAATGTTTACCGAAAAGTGAACAGCTTAGCCTGATTTGAAAATATAAATTAAAAAAATCAGCCGCGACTTCGACAATCGGGCTGATTTTAATTACTTAACTTTTTCGAAATTATCTATCCGAACAAATAGCCATTGTATTAAGAGCAAATTCGATATCACCTTCTCTGAGTGCAGACTTTATAGTATCAAGACAGTAAATGTCATGAATTTCCTTACCAGAAATAACGGTATTTCTGAACTCTGATTTGTAATCCGATAAATTATTATCAATATTCAAAACATCAAAAAATTTCATTGCTTCATAAGATGAGGGAATATTGTCTGTTGAAGCCAGCTTAGCAATATCGTTTGCAGTGAGAATATTAGATAGCCTGACAAATTCCGGCAATGCATAGAAACCTACAGCCTTATCATGAGACGGCTTAGGAAGCTCGTACATGGAGTTGTTGTCGGCGACGGTGTACCAATTTCCACCATTTCTTGCAGTATGTCTAATTTTAAAAGGATCAATCCGGTCATTAGTAATAACATCTTCATTTATATGAAACAGTAGTACTTCGCAAATTGCCAAATTACCGGAGCCGTTCTTTCCGCCTAGTTCAATCATTTGGAGCAATTTACATTCCATTGCAAACGGAGATTCTTTCACTCTGTACGGCTTTACAATCTGAGATTCTATCGGAGTAAAACCGGCAATATTGAACTCATCAACTTCAGGAGGGAACTCGCTCGATGCGAGATTCATTTGTTGTACAATGTCCGTAGTGACTGCATGTATCACACACTCCTTCAAATCAATCAAATTATTATAAGTGTCTTTCAAGGTGTTGTCACGCCCACGTCTTGCCGGTGAGAAAGCTACAACCGGCGGATTGGAGCCGAATGCTCCGAAGAACGAAAAAGGAGAGAGATTTTTAATACCATCTTTGCTGATAGTCGAAACAAAAGCTATTGGACGCGGAGCAACACCACCGGTCAACCATTTCTGAACTTCACTTTGTTTAACTTCATTCGGGTTAATTGTTCGGAACATTAGATAGCCTTTTTCTTACCCAATATTGAAACATTGTTATTTGATAAAACCATCCGATTTTTCAATGAACCAAGCCGTTCGACTCTGAGTTCAATAGTATCGCCGTCCATGAGCCAAATCGGTGCGAAGTCATCACCCCGTTCTTTATGTTCTCTTGCCCAAGTTCCATTGAGTTCGAGATAACATCCCGTACCGACAGTGCCTGAACCAATAACATCTCCGGGATATAGCTCGACACCATAGGAAGCACGTTCTATTATCTCCGCAAAAGTCCAAGTCATGTCCGCTGTATTGCCAATAGAAATCTTCTTACCATTATGAAATGCCGTCATTTCGAGATTGTATTGATTGCCGAAAGGAGTTTCTATCTTCCTGTCATCAAGTTCATCAGGAGTAATCATGAATGGACCCAATGTTGTTGCAAAATCCTTACCTTTAGCAGGACCGAGATTAAGCAACATTTCTTCCATTTGAAGACGACGAGCGGATAAATCGTTCATAATTGTGAAACCAGCTATATATTTATCAGCATCTTTTGAACTGATATTTTTTCCGCCTTTACCAATAATTGCTGCCCACTCAAGCTCAAAATCAAGTTTTTCAAAATGGTCTTTTTCAAGTATTATATCACCTTCACCAAAGACAGCTTTATGATTAGTAAAATAAAATATCGGATAAGAATCAAATTCCGGTATCATATCTACTCCCCTGTTACGACGTGCAGCAGCTACATGTTGGCGAAATGCATAGGCATCACGCATGGAAGGCGGGTTTGGTACAGGTGAATCTAATCTATGGTACTTCTCGGGAACTACTTGGCCGGATTTTTTAATTTTTATTTCTACTTCACGTGCTATATTTAGATAATTATCACCACCATTGATGAACTCCAACATATTATCAGGCAATTTATGACCAACGGCAAATGCTGATTTCTGTAAATCATAAACAGAATCATCTATCATAAGTCCGAGTGAACGGCTTAAATCTTTCTTTATATAAGTTACTAATCTCATATCAATTTATCTCAATAATTAAAAAATATTCTCTGGTAATTTGATTAAATGCAGTTGATTTGTGACGTTTTTCGTGCTCAGGAATTGCAATATGGGGGTCAGTGAATGGTGAACTTGTTACGGGGATTAATCAATTACGATTAGAGAGTTGAAATTGAAGACCTTTAAATCATTTTCTGATAAAACGAGAAAAATATTGGTCTAATTCATCACTTAGATCTATCCCAACTTTTTCAAATAAATTTAATAAATTCACATAGGCACCTTCTCCTCCAATAAAATCCCAAAATTCGACTCCGACTTTTAACTCTCTGCTCAAATCCAGCATACCTCTCATTGTCCAACGTTTATAAGGCTGAGGCTCATACGGATTATATGGAATTGCTATCATGGATTCAACCTGTGCGTTCGGGTTAATTGCAAGAATTATAGCTGTCCATTCCAATAATGTTCGTTTAAATTCCTTAAATCCCCCTGCATTAGGTTTAGCTGTTTTAATATCAATAAGATAAATTACGTTATCATGGTTAATTAATTTCAAATCAACTCTTGTAGTTTTTATTTTACGCATTACACCTGATTGGCAAACCTGTCGTAATGCTTCAGTTTCATTTTCTTTGTTTGGATCAATTGAAGATACAGAAAGTTCATCCATTATCCTTTGTATTACAAGCTGTGATTCAGAAGAAATAACTTCTCCGGCAATTTGTTGTGATGAAGCTTCTTGAAAATTTGTTGAAGCGAGCGTTAAAGCAACAGGTTCGAATATTGTTGTACCAAAATTTGTATTTAGAGAATGAATGAAAGCATAAAGTGCCAATCTATCTTTACCTAATAACCTGGCATGAAACGGCATTACAGCAGGTTCGGGATTATAAGTTTGAAGCTTGCGTCTGATACTGCTTTTTAGCACTTCTTATATTCTTTCGTTATGGTTGATATTAATTAGCATATATTTCTACTTTATTTACGTGTTTTATGTCAATTGTATCATTTATTTATAATAAATTTCATAAATTAATTGACTTCAAATGAAAAATAATTTCTGAATATGCACCTTTATCTTTTTCTGTCCGATTCAAAACGGGTCTTTTAAATTGGTTGACTATCTGCAAACCGGCTTTTTGAGCTATTGTAGGATACAGATTGTATTTGTCATTTGAAACAAGAAATATATCATAATCATCGGCTAAATACTTTTTGCAATTCAAAAGGACCTCAGATATTCCGTTTACATAAGATTCCCTGGCTTCCTTGCCTTGCCCCTTGAACAAGGAACCAATCTCAAGATTATCCTTTCTTTCAAATCCATATAAATCATAAGCATACGCATGCTGTTCATGATAGCCTATCAACCCCACATACGGAGGGCTTGAAAATATTCCCTTTATTTTTTTATTTTTAATTATTTTAGCAAATTCAGGTTTTTTTGATTCTAAGTAATTAATTATATCAATATTCCTGCTATCGCCAGTAGCGCAGTACTGAAAAGTATTTGTTCTTAATGTGTCAAATTGATTGATTCTTTTAATTGTATCTTTACAGTAACTTGTCCACCATTTTAGAATTGAAAAAAGCGGCTTACAGATTTTTCCATGTTTGGCACAATAATATGTTGTAATTACTGGTTCCTTTAATGTTGCCAAATCCGCATGTGTTGTTGCTCTACATGACCGTATTGTCCTGCTGAGCATTACGCTTAATAAGCTTTTAGTTCGTAGATTTTTGACTTCCTTAATTTGTGAGAAAACAAAATCAATTTCATCTCTCACATGTTTACTAAACCACTTTTCTAAGAATGAATTTGAATTTGACTGTAAAAGCTCTATACCAAATTCTTTAACTAATTTCATATATACTGGAAGAAATTCTTGAGCTATTTCAGCGCCATACTTGTCTCCATCAATAATTTTCCTTTGGACATTATATTTGTATTCAGGTACAGGGAAATATTTGTTATTGAAATCGTTCAGTTCCTTCAATAGTGCATCTTCAAATTTAATAGTATTACTGTTTGACAAGAAAAGTTTTAAATTATTAGTTATTGAATCCACTTCTTTTTGGACATCATCTAAATCATACCTCTTAACTTTACAATTTGAAATCAATGCATTAAAAGCAGAAACATCAATCCCTACAATATGAATACCAAGTTCGTTTCCTTGAACCATTGTAGTACCACTACCGCAAAATGGGTCTAAAATTATATCTCCAGGTGAAAAATATATATCCTTCTTAAATTTATCAGTATGACTATCCAGGAAGTATTCAACTAATTGTGGAATAAATTTTCCTTTGTAAGGGTGTAACCTGTGAACATGCTTTGTTGTTTCAGCTTCCTTATATTTATCAAATGATAAGGTCCAGTTTAAGTCATCTCCTAACTGATTACGCCAAGCATCCTCTTTGTTAACACTAAGATTTTTATAATATTCTTCTAATTCATTCAAATCAACTACTGTTGAACCATTATAACCAAATTTCTTTATTTTCCCATATTGAATAAGATATGAAATATTAGATGGTGTCACTTTTCTTCTAATGTGTTGAGTTGCCCATTCACTTGCTTCCTTTATGGACATAAGCACTCCTGAAGTCCTCATATTCAGTCCTGTAATATAAAATTATGAGTGATATATTTAATAATCACCTTAGTTATAAGTTAATTCTAATATAAATAATTAATCATCCTACAAACTTGTATTGAATACAAGTAATTAATCGTATGAATGCAGTAAACATAACCTTACAACGCATCAATTAATATTTTATTCTAACAAATTTTTATTGTATGAACCAGACTAACATCACTAATGAATCCTGCGACCGAGTAAAAATTAAATAGCACACGATTTCAGTGGTGGGTTTGATTTTTCTCAGGAATTAGTTACTTTAAATTCAATTTCTCTGTCACATATTATGGTACTATTCATCCAATCTCAAGTCTTTGTCTCATTCCAAGTTTTGTAATTGATTACCGGTTGAGGCTTAACAGCAGGGGTTTCTCTCAAAGGTTCACAGGCTGTCAAAGACTCATAGCAATCTTCAGGAAGCGTCTGATACAATTTTGTACCTTGGGACTTCCATGATATCATTTCGTCGCTGACATCTTTAATGATTTTTGCCGGATTACCAACTACGATTTTTCTATCCGGTATTTTCATATCGGCAGGCACAAAACACAAAGCTCCGACGATACACTCTTCGCCAATAACAACATTGTCCATCACAACGGCATTCATACCTATCAATGAATTTCTACCGATAATAGCACCATGTATAACAGCACCGTGACCGATATGTGCCGCCTCGTGCAATCTAACCGTAACCCCGGGGAACATATGAATCGTACAATTTTCTTGTACGTTGCAACCGTCCTCGATTATTATGTCTCCCCAGTCTCCCCTTAATGCTGCTCCAGGACCGATATATACATCTCTCCCGATGACAACACTACCGGTAATTGTCGCATTAGGATGTATGAAAGCTGACTCATGAATAACCGGTTTGATTCCGTTAAACTCAAATATATTAGGCATAATGCAACCTTTATTAAATATTTACGGGTAAAATTACAAATATAAGACAATCCCAAAATGCATGCGAAATTATTCCGGGTACTATGCTTCTGTACTTAGAATACATTATGCTCCAATGAACACCAAGTACCAGAGCTGCAAGTAACAATAATGGGTTCATTGCCCAAATGTGTACAAAGGTATATAAGAAAATCGTTATCACTGTGCCTTGTTTTAAACCGAACTTTGTAATGAATCTGTTTTGAACAAATCCTCTCCAAAATATTTCCTCGGCAGGTGCTATTAAAAAGAACAATAAAGCTCCGATTAAATAAGGACTTGCTTGATTACGAGTTTGATATATTGCTTCTATCTGAGAAGTAGCCCAATCAAACATATAAACAAGTAACCACATGCCAAATCGCGACAATAAGTATAATAGTATTGCATGGACAATTCCGATTAGAATATACTTTTTTTCAAACTTGAATAAATCTTTAAGCTTAGACTTCTGATTAATTAGTGAATATACTGTGAGGCTTAATGTTGATATACTCATTGCATACCAAAAGTAATTGTAATGAATCAATTTTGTGAATTCTGTCGAAACAGAGAACATTATAAACCAAAATATTGCAGCAGCAACGACGCCGATAGTTAAAGTCATTTTATTAATCTAAAAATTTAAAAGCTGTAATAACGAATTCAACTTATATTTGTTAGATAATTTAGGAATTAATAACTTTTAAATATTTTTTTTGATTTGCCTTATTCATAGTTAAAGTAATCTAATTTTTATCAGAATAATACGTCAATTACATTTTGAAATCACTAATGCATAAATGAAAGAATTAAAGCGATTATACCCTTACCTCAGTAAATACAAACACAAGCTGATATTAGGATTCTTTTTTGTAACAATATCAAATTTGGCATCAACATACGTACCAAGAATAGTAGGTTCAACTATTGACATGATTTCAATGGAGCAATTTACAATGGGAGACGTAATGACAGAGATATCAAAGATATTGTTGCTCGTTTTAATAAGTGGATTTTTCATGTTCTGGACAAGAAGAACAATCATTGTTGCATCCAGAGAAATTGAATATGATTTACGAAATGATATGTTCGATTCTATAAAAGTTCAATCATCATCTTTTTTCCATAAGAATCCAACCGGAAATCTGATGGCTTATGCCACAAATGATATTCCATCCGCTCGTGAGTTTCTTGGACCGGCGATAATGTACTCATCAAATACATTGGCTACTTTTACTTTTGCATTATATTTTATGTTCAGCCTTGACCCATGGATAGCACTTGTAGGTCTCATCCCCTTACCAATAGTTGCTTATGTAACATATCTCATCGGGAAAAAAATTCATATTGCCTTCAAGGATGTACAAGCACAATTTGCTGATTTGACGACACAGGCTCAAGAGGCGATTTCAGGTGCCAGAGTAATTAGAGCATATACCCGTGAAGCATTTGAAAGCATCAGATTTTCAAGATTAAGTAAAAAATATCTTATAAAAAACCTCCGGCTCGCACGGCTTGAAGCATTTATGATGCCTACTTTGATGGTGTTGGTCGGATTGTCCCAATTGAGTGTCCTTGCATACGGAGGTATGAAGGTTCTCGAAGGAGAATCTACACTCGGGGATTTGACCCAATTTTTCATATATCTTGAGCTCCTTATATGGCCGGTAGCGGCTGTTGGCTGGGTTACAAACCTCGTTCAGCGAGGGTCAGCTTCGTCTGAAAGATTGGGCAAACTTTTGGACATTGAGCCAGAAATTATTGATAATGAAATCACTGATAAAGACAACATTATCAAATCGGGTAAGATTGAATATAAAAATGTATCCTTGCAATATTCACCACTATTACCTAAGGTCATCAATGACGTGTCATTTACTGTTGAACCAGGCTCGACACTCGGAGTTGTGGGTGCTGTCGGCAGCGGTAAGAGTAGCATTGCAAATTTGATTCCAAGACTTTTCGTACCTACCGGAGGTGAAATTCTGATTGACGGTGTACCAATAGAAAAGTACCCACTCGATGATTTAAGGGCTGACATAGGCTTTGTTTCGCAAAACTCATTTTTATTTTCCGACACAATAGAAAATAATGTTAAGTTTGGTAAACCTGATGCAAGCGATGATAGAATCGAAGAAATTGCTAAAATGTGTAAATTATCAGAAGAAGTCCTGACTTTCCAAGACGGATATAAAACTGAGCTCGGTGAAAGAGGCATAACTTTATCCGGCGGTCAGAAACAAAGAGTGGCTATTGCAAGAGCATTACTGCGTGAACCTAAGATTCTTATTTTAGATGATTCTCTGTCAGCTGTTGATGCCAACACCGAAGATTATATTGTCAATGAATTAAAAAAATTCATGAAAAACAGAACGACGCTTATTATATCACATCGTTTGTCAACACTTAAACATGCTGATAATATCATCGTTTTAGATGCAGGGAAAATTATTGAACAAGGTAATCATGAAGAATTGATGCAAATCAACGGGAAATATGCCGAAATTTATAAGTTGCAACAGATTGCCGATGAACTGGACCAACTCTAAGTATTAGTCAATAATTAGAATCAGTATTCAGCTGGTGCTAATGAAAATCATAGACATAACAAGCCAATAAATAATTATAAACATCATTTTGAAATCAATCTTTTATTGATTACTTTTGTTTTTTTTGATAGTAAATTGAGTTATCATGGCGATATCTTACAAAGAATCAGGGGTTGACATAGCCGCCGGTGAAGAGACGGTTGACAGAATCAAGCCACTTGTGAAATCAACACACAGTGACAAAGTATTATCAAACATTGGGCTTTTCGGTGGATTCTATGATGCATCTTTTAAAGATTATGAACATCCTATTCTCGTTGCAAGTACTGACGGAGTTGGAACTAAATTAAAAGTTGCTTTCATGATGGATAAGCATGACACTATCGGTCAATGTTTAGTTAATCATTGTATCAATGATATACTTTGCTGTGGCGCCAAACCCTTATTCTTTCTTGATTATTTTGCAACAGGAGAGCTTAAACCCGACGTTGCAGTAAAAGTTATCGAAGGTTTTGTTACTTCATGCAGACAAACAGGCACTGCTTTAATAGGCGGGGAAACTGCCGAGATGCCTTCAATGTATAATGCTGGTGAGTATGATGTATCCGGAACAATCATAGGAATTGTTGACAAGAAAAATATAGTCAACGGTTCAGACATACGTAAAGGTGATGTGTTGATCGGTCTTAAGTCCACCGGATTGCATACAAACGGATATTCGCTGGCTCGTGCTGTATTGTTTCCCAAATATAATGTTGATGATTATGTTGATTTCCTGGGCGAGACAGTTGGCGAAGCCTTGCTTAAGGTCCACAGATGTTACCTTAATGGTGTCATTGAGCTTGTTGAAAACCGACTCTTGACAGGTATCTCACATATAACCGGAGGCGGATTGATAGGTAATACTAAGCGAATAATACCGGAAGGATTAGAATTGAACATT
>Ga0172382_10012285_pt1 | contig 11198 bp, 10 predicted proteins | sample Leawel138RmetaG_FD_122245 | JGI IMG/M metagenome (GOLD analysis project Ga0172382, IMG submission 122245) | Leachate microbial communities from a municipal landfill in Southern Ontario, Canada - Leachate well 138R metaG | ecosystem: Engineered > Solid waste > Landfill > Unclassified | place...
AGGAGGGCAAAACGGAAAGCTCCCTCTAACCTGTCGAGTCGTTTAGCCCCCCAACTGAAACCGGCTACCGGTTGATACCCTTGCCCAAAACCAATCAAAGCTGAGCCTAAAAACTGCATGGTACGTGAAACGATTGTCATAGCGGCAATCGCCGAGTCGCCATAGGGGGCCGAGCCTTTATTGAGGAATACCATCGAGATGCTGGCCAGACCTTGGCGATAAAAAGCCGGCATCCCCGTTGTGATGACCTCACGGTAGAGCCACCATTGCCAACGGAATTTGGTGATAGAGAGGGTGAGGATACTCCTCTTTCTAACGTAAAAAGAGAGGAGAATCATAAAGGAGACAAACTGACTAAAGACGGTAGCAATTGCCGCTCCCTTGATACCCATCTTAAAACCAAAAATTAGGATAGGGTCGAGTACAACGTTTAAAAAGGCGCCGACAACTATCCCCCGCATCCCCAGAACGGCATTCCCCTCAGCTCGCAGGTTGGTATTCATCACAAAGGAGGCTGCCATAATAGGGGCACCTAAAAGGATTATTGAGCCGTAGTCTCTAGCGTAGGGGAGGATTGTCTCCGTTGAGCCCAAGAGCCTCATAAAAGGGTCTAGAAAAGAGAGGCCACCAATGAGGAGTAAACCCCCGATTCCCAAGGCTGTGAAGAACGTAGTCGAGAGAACCTGATTAGCCTTCTCATCTTCACGGGCACCTAAAAGGCGGGCAACAAAGTTTCCCGAACCCATCCCCAGTGTCATTCCAAGCGCTTGGATAATGCTCATCAGGGCAAAAACAACCCCTACGGCACCACTGGCTTGGGTGCCTAAGCGGCTCACAAAGACAGTATCGGCCATGTTGTAAAAGGTGGTCACCAACATTGAGATAATCGTAGGCACCGAGAGAGAAGTGATGAGCCTCGATACCGGGGTCTCTATCATCCGCGTGTAATTTTCTTCTACCGATACTCTTTTTGACATGGAAGACTTACTATTGCTCCTTTTGATTGACCTGCGTAAACCAAACATGCATTAGTATGCCAAATGCAACGGAGACATTCAATGACCCTTTCGTCCCAAATAGGGGGATTGTCACGCGCCCCAAAGAGTCATCGGCAATTGCCAACATCGCCGGACTGACCCCCAATTCTTCTGAACCGACGATAACGACCCCCTCTTGGGGGAAGTTAAAAGTGTTCAGATCTCTCCCCCCGCTTTCGAGGGCAAAAACCGGTTGACCGGCCAATTCTTCGCTAAGCGCCTCTTCACGCATACTTTGCCATGGGATCCCTTTTTGACACCCGCGACCACTGCGTAGCGCCCGTGGATGCAGAGGGGACGCCGTTGGATCTATTAAATAGAATTGTTCTACCCCAAAAGAGTCGGCGCTTCTAAAGATAGAGCCGACGTTAAAAGGGGAGCGTAAGCGGTCGAGAACCACTTTAAAGGGGTAGATTAAACGCCCCTTTTGGTGCGGCCCGGCGTCTAAATGGAAGTCCCAGTCGCCCCTTTCTATCGAGAGGGTCTGTTGGAGTAAAAAAAGGGCATCCGACAGAGGCCAAAGAAACTCTTGCTCTAGGTCGATTGCTGCAAAGCGTCTTTTTACCTCCTCATCGTCGACAGTTGAGGTGACAACCGCTATTAACCCTTTAAGATAAACAAGATCGATTGGCAAATTTTGAACTAACCGGTTTTGAAACTCCTCTAAAAGGCGCGCACACTTACGAATCTTTGTCCCTTGCGGCAGTGAGGAGAGCTTTTTGATGGTTATCATGGGCGCTCCTTGGCCAAAACACAGATGGCAAACTCCCCCTTAATTGAGCTACGACTGGCAAAATCTTGGCTAATGGCAGCAGCGCTCCCTTCAATAAATTCTTCATAGACCTTAGTCATCTCGCGCCCCACAATGAGGCGCCTAGCGCCTTCCAGGGAGGCCAGTTCGGCCAGTAATTTGACGACTCGAAAAGGCGATTCATAGAGGATAAAAGCTTCCCCGCGCTCTAGCAACTCTTCTAAGCGACGCCGTCGTTTACCCCCCTTAATGGGGAGAAAGCCCTCAAACAGGAGAGCTTTACCGGTAACCCCGGCTACCGAAGCTAGAGCCGTCAGAGCCGAGGGTCCCGGGATAGGGACAACCTTAATCCCGTTACTGCGGGCTAAGGAGACCACCTTTGCTCCGGGGTCACTCACTCCCGGCGTACCTGCGTCACTAAGGTAGGCCACACTGAGCCCCTCTAAAAGCAGTTTTACGATACCTTTAGCCGACTCCTCTTCGTTATGGGCGTGGCTCGCTAGGAGCCGTTTCCCACTGATTGCGTAGTGGTTGAGTAACTTGGCACTGTGCCGAGTATCTTCACAAGCGATGACATCAACTTCCTTCAGGATTCTAAGCGCCCTGTACGTAATATCTTCCAAGTTTCCAATTGGTGAAGCCACCATGTAAAGTGTACCCATGGCCCCATTGTAGAGGTTAAATGGGCCATGTGCAATGGTATATTTTACCAATACCACCTCGATAACTCCCAATTACCCCTATTTTTGAGTTGGCACGTCAATTGCATTGTTATGTTGGTAACAAGTGTTAAAATAGATTGAAGGAGAGATTATGAAATTCTTTAAGAGATTGAGAGGGATTGTAAATGCCAACTTACATGCCAAACTCGATAAAATGGAAGACCCCGAGAAAATGATCCGTTTAATGCTCGCCGAGATGGAAGAGACCCTCATTGAAGCTAAAAGCTCCTGTGCCGAACGAATGGCCAATCGTGCCCTGATTGAGCAGGAGATAAATGCAGCTAAAGAGTTAAAGAAGCGCTGGGAGAAGCGCTCAGAACTCGCCGTCGATAAGGGTAAAGATGATTTAGCCCGCGAGGCGATTAGGGAGAAGAGTCGGATAACTGAGCGCTTAAATGTACTCACCGAGGAGCTTAAACAGATTAACTTCATTATTGATTCAATGGATGAACAGATTGCTAAGCTGGAGGCGAAGCGCTCAGAGGTCCGTGACAAACAACGCCTCTTAGTTCAAAGGGCTCACCATGCGCAAGAGAAGAAAAAGATGGTAGAGGCTCTGCGGGCAATCGACAGTCAATTGGGTTACAGGCGTTTTAGTGAACTGGAGGAGAAAATTGAAGCTCTGGAAGCCGAAGCAGAGATGGCCGGTTTCTCCTCGCTTAAAAATAATGAGAAAGAGTTCTCTAGGATGGAAAGCGACAGCGCAGTAGAGAGCGAGTTGGCCCGCTTGAAAGCTAAGAAAGAGAAAGATTAAGAGTTCTCAATTTCCCCTTTATATTTCCGGTAGAGGCCTCTGAACTGGTCGTAGGTTAGCCCTAACAGTCTGGCGGCCTCTTTTTGGTTCCCGCCACTCTTTTTTAGCGCCCTGATTAAGAATGAGCGGTCTAATTCCTCCTTAGCCTCACTGTAGCGACTCAATTCATCTAAGCGGTTCCTTTTAAGGGACTCTTGGTGTGCTTGGTAGGGGTTCTTAAAAGGATTGAAGATCACCTCGTTAATCTCTTGTTCCTCTGAGCGGTAGACTGAGCGCTCAATGACATTCTTCAGCTCACGCACATTGCCCGGCCAAGGGTAACTTCTTAGCTTCTCTTTCAAGGCTTCGCTGAAAAAGGGGGTCTGCTTCAAATTACACTCATGGGCCATCTTAGCGGCAAAGTATTCAGCTAATAAGATTATATCTTCCCCCCTCTCCCTTAGGGGAGGCAAGAACAACACTTCAAACGAAAGCCGGTCGAGAAGGTCCCGTTTAAACTTCCCCTCCTCAACCAAATCAAGGAGGTTTGTATTGGTGGCTCCCACAATCCGCACATCCACTTCGTGGGTAATTGAAGAGCCCAACCTCTCAAAAGTACCGTACTCCACCACCCGTAAAATTTTCTCTTGCACTTCCAGAGGAATGAGACCAATTTCATCGAGGAAGAGCGTTCCTCCTTGGGCCTCTTCAAAGCGCCCTTTACGGGCTTTACCGGCCCCCGTAAAGGCTCCGGCTTCGTAACCGAACAACTCACTCTCAATTAAAGAGGGTGGTAAAGCGGCACAGTTGACCGTTACAAGGTTGTTTTGCCAACGGGGGCTGAGGTAGTGGAGGCGTAAAGCCGCTAGTTCTTTACCGCTGCCCCGCTCCCCTATTAAAAGAACACTGCGATTAACTAAAGCCGCACGGCTTAACTCTTGCTGAAAGTTTAAGAAGACTTCGCTCTCTCCCAAAGGGGTTTGACTGTAACCGGGTCGCTCTTCACTCATAGGTTTATTCTACCATATAATGGTAAAATTGACCAAATCTTTTCTGAAAAAGGGGAAAACTTCCCCTTATTCAACTTGGCATACTTCTTGCTCCTTGTTATACAAGAGAAAGAACTAAGGAGCTAAATATGGGAATTTTTTCACGTTTTATGGATATTGTTAACGCCAACATAAACGCTCTTCTCGACAAAGCCGAAGATCCTGAAAAGATGGTACGCCTAATGTTGCAAGAGGTTGAGGATACCCTCATTGAACTCAAAGCTTCGTGTGCCGCTGAAATGGGGAGAAAGGCCACTGCCGAACGGAAGCTTAGAGAGCAGGAAGAGATTATTCAACGGTGGCTAAAACGGGCCGAGTTAGCCATCTCCAAAGCGAGAGATGACCTTGCCAGGGAAGCCCTTCTTGAAAAACGCCGCTCTCAAGAAGAGAGTGAGCGCCTCAAAGAGAGTGTGGCCTCTTTTGAGAAATCGGTTGCCCAATGTAAAGCCGATATTTCCCGTTTAGAGGAGAAGTTGACTTCCCTTCGCCTTAAACATCAGAGTATAGTAGAGGCGTCCCGTCAAGGTGAACGGGCTTCTGAAAATTTGCAGAAGAGCGCCGATGAACGCTTTGAGCGGATGGAGCAACAGCTCAACAGAATGGAGTGGGAGCGCTCTGTCAGTGATTTAGAGCAGCAGTTCTTTGACCTTGAGCAGATGGACGAGGTTGAAGAGGAGCTTGAGTTATTACGTAAGAAAGGTAAACAGTAGAGATGTTTGGCGATACTTTGATCACTATAGTAGCTATTGTCACCCCGTTCCTCTTTGTGGCTTGGATTGTTAACAGTGCAATGAAGGCTAAAGAGCGACGCAGGGAGAGGGAGAGAGAGGCGCGCTACGGTGTGGGAGAGAAAGAACTGGAAAGGGAGTTGCGAGACTTAATTAGGCGCATTGAAAACTTAGAGATCATTGCCCACAGTCGTCGCAATAATAAGGAATAGATGAGGATGATAATGGCTACAAGAAAATTATATAGGTCCCGTAAGGGCAAAGTGTTTGGGGTTTGTCAGGGGATAGCCGATTGGAAAGAGCTACCCGTTGATGCATTGAGATTAATAGTGGGCATATCGATTTTGGTCACCGGGGTTTTTCCTGGAATTCTGATTTATGCCCTAGTGGCCCTCTTTCTCCCTTTAGAACCCCTCTATAGAGAATCCTCACAGGGGACCAAAGAGAATCTACAAGAGATGTTTGAACGCCTTAAAAGGCGTGTTCAGGGAATGGAAGAGGAGATGTTTGATAAAGAGCGCGACTGGGACCAACGCTTTTATAACGGCGACTGAGAGCAACTCTTTGGGGAGGGGGGCACTGCCTAGTGTCCTCTTTTTTTTGGCTTCTTGACGAATTAAAAGAAAAACATTATTCATTAGGTAGCTAACTAATTTGAGGAGAAGATGTCAATAGAACCCAAAATACCCCTTTTAACCCAGATTGCCCGCCTACGCTTTGCCCGTGCCCACTCAGTACTGGCCTCTATGGGACTCCACCCTAGTCAGTACAGCCTCCTTTTACACCTAAGTGGCACTAGCGGGATAAATCAGCGCGAGTTGGCCCGCCAACTCTTTATTAAACCGGCAACCCTTACCGCTGCCCTACGACGCCTCGAGAAGGGCGGACTAATTGAGAAGCAGCTCGATTCCAGCGATAAAAGGGTCTTTAGAATTGCCATCTCTGCCCTTGGGAAAGAGAAACTGGCCATTGCCAACCAAAAAATTGCCCTCCTTGAGGCTCAGATCTTCCAAGACTTCTCTCCTCAGGAGCGCACGAATTTTGAGCAGTTGGCTCGCCGAATAAGAGATAATCTCCTCGCGATGGCCAAGGATGAGGCGTCAAAATGTCTGTAATTGTAAAGTACCTCAAAGAATCGCGACTGTCCCTCTTCTTTATCATCTTCCTGTTAATCTTAAAAGTTGTCACCGACTTAGCCCTCCCCCTTTTCACTTCCCAGATAGTCGATGTCGGACTACAACAGGGAGGTATTGAGAAACCCCTACCGATGGCCTTAAGTGAACCAACTTACAAAGCTATTGAAGAGCTTTTAGATGCCGACAACTCTGCCTTATTGAATGCCTCCTACCGTTACAACGCAGAGCAGAAGGGCTACTTTCTAAAAGAAGAGCCCCCCATTGATGAGCAAGTAGTGGTGAATGCCCTCGCCGAAATTAGGTTGGGTCCGGGGGCAAAAATGGAGGAACAGGCCGCCTTCCAACAAATCAGGGACGAGTATGCTAAGATGGGCATTAGTATCGCCAAACTCCAAAATAGTTACATCCTAAAGACAGGCTTAAAGATGATTGGGGTTTCAGCTGTGGGAGCCCTCTCCTCAATTGCCGTCGCCTTCTTTGCCTCGCGGGTCGCCGCCAAGCTGGGCAAAAGGTTACGTAAAGAAGTTTTCCATAAGGTTGTCTCTTTTAGTCAAAGCGAGATGGATAACTTCTCGACGGCCTCCTTAGTCACCCGGAGTACCAATGACATCCAGCAGATCCAGCAATCTTTTGTGATGATTCTAAGGGTAGTGGTTTTTGCCCCCCTGATGGCAGCCGGTGGCATTGTGAGAGCCCTAACCACGAATGTGGGGATGTCGTGGATTATTGGTCTGGCGGTGGCGATTATTTTCACAATTGTTATCTCCATGCTTGCCTTGGCGATGTCTCGTTTTAAAAAGCTGCAGATCTTAATTGACAATACCAACCGAATTGTTCGCGAGACCCTCAGTGGCTTGAGTGTAATTCGGGCCTTTAATAACCAAGCACACGAGAGGTCTCGCTTTGAAAAAGCCAACGCAGAACTCACGAAAACCTCCCTCTTTGTCAACCGAGTAATGTCCGCCATGATGCCTTTAATGACCCTCGTGATGAACTTGACGGCGGTACTAATCGTCTGGAGAGGGGGAGCAGCCATCGAGGCCGGTGCAATGCAGTTAGGCGACATGATGGCGTTTATCCAGTATTCGATGATGATTATCATGTCGTTCCTCATGATAACCATGCTCTCAATTATGTTACCCCGCGCCTCAGTTTCAGCCAATAGAATTAAAGAGGTGCTCAACACCCCCAATAGACTCATCTCACCTGCGGTAGCGGCGCAACTGCCACCGAAGGCAAGCGGCGAGATCCTTTTCGATAACGTCAGCTTTGCCTACCAAGAGGCCTCTTCTGAAGCTCTCAGCTCAATTTCATTTAAGGCCCGTGCAGGGACAACCACCGCTATAATTGGCAGTACCGGCAGTGGTAAATCGACGATTCTCAACCTCATCCCCCGGTTCCACGATGTAACCAAAGGGAGAATTTTGATTGATGGAATCGACGTGAGGGAGTACGAGGTAAAAGCGTTACGCCACCTAATCGGATATGTACCCCAAAGGGGACTTCTCTTCAGTGGTACGATTGAGTCTAATATTGCCTTTGGCGATGACTCTGTCTCAAAAGAAGATGTTGAGTGGGCCAGTGAAATAGCCCAAGCGAGGCCTTTTATCGAGGAGAGAGTTGAAAAGTTCCAGAGCCCTATTTCCCAAGGGGGAACGAATGTTTCGGGGGGACAACGCCAGAGGCTCTCGATTGCCCGTGCTTTAGCGCGGCACCCCCAAATCCTCCTCTTTGACGATAGTTTCTCCGCCCTCGATTACCGCACGGAACAACTGGTTCGCCAAAGGCTAACCAAGGAGCTCTCCCACAGTACCGTGATTATTGTAGCGCAAAGGATTAGTACAATTCTCCACGCCGATAATATTTTGGTACTCGATGAGGGGCAGCTTGTTGGTCAGGGAAAGCATCAGGAGTTATTGGAGAGCTGCCAAGTCTACCAAGAGATTGCCGAAAGTCAGCTCTCCAAACAGGAGTTAATCAACCATGGCTAAAACTGAGCAAACCGGTAAAACACCGCCTCTCCCGTTTAGAGGACCCGGGGGCGGTCGTCGCTTCCAAGGAGTAGTTGTTAAACCTAAAGATTTCTCAAAGACGGCCAAAAGGTTGGCGCAAAATTTTGCCCCCTACTCCATCGCCCTAATTTTAGTCCTCCTCTTTGCACTGGGAGGCACCCTTTTTAACATCTTGGGACCAAAGATTTTGGGGCAAGCCACTACTGCCATCTTCGTGGGCATCAACAGTAAGTTAAGAGGCGGAGCCGGAATCGACTTCAAGGCAGTTGGCAGAATTCTGTCCCTCTTGATTGGCCTTTACCTAGCCAGTGCTCTTTTAACGAGTAGCCAAGGGGTAATCATGAGTAATGTTACCCAAAAACTCTCCAAAAAACTAAGAAGTGATGTCACCAATAAGATCCATCGCCTCCCCATGGGAAGGCTAGATGAGATTACCCACGGAGAAATTCTCTCCAGAGTGACTAACGATATCGACATGTTGAGTCAAAACCTCAACCAGGGATTGATTCAGATTGTTACCTCTTTCACAACGATGTTAGGGGTTTTAATAATGATGCTCTCCATCAGTCCTCTGATGACGTTGGTCTCGCTGATAATCCTCCCGGCAGCTTTCCTCTTGATCTCTAGGATCGTGAAGGTTTCCCAGAAGCACTTCTTAGAACAACAGAAAAAGCTGGGAGAGGTTAATGGGCAAGTCGAAGAGGTCTACGGTGGCCACATTGTCGTTAAGGCCTTCTCGGCAGAAGAGGCGGTTAGCAAAACCTTTGATGAGACCAATGATGCACTTTATCAATCGGCTTGGAAAAGTCAGTTCCTCTCCGGCCTAATGATGCCAATCATGAATGGCATTGGCGACTTGGGATATGTCGCCATTGCCCTCCTCGGAGGGGTTCTGGCAATTAAGGGCTCTATTACCGTCGGCGATATCCAAGCGTTTATCCAGTACACTAGGAACTTTACCCAACCTATCGCCCGCGTAGCCCAAGTAACCAATATGCTACAAACCACTGTGGCTGCCGCCGAGCGGGTCTTTGAGTTTTTAGATGAGACTGAAGAGGAGGAGCGGGAGATTGCCTGTAGCCTCAACAGAGTCAAAGGGGAGGTCGAGTTCTCCCATGTGACTTTCGGTTATAAAAAAGAGGTGCCCGTCATTCACGACTTCTCGGTTCACGTAAAACCGGGTACAAAGGTTGCCATTGTGGGGCCCACAGGAGCCGGCAAGACCACCATTGTAAAACTGCTTATGCGCTTCTATGAGTTAGATAAAGGGGCCATCAAAATAGATGCTCTCAATATTGCCGACCTCTCAAGGGAAGATGTGAGGAGCCATTTTGGGATGGTTCTCCAAGATGCATGGCTCTTTAACGGGACTATACGGGAAAATATCCGTTACGGAAAACTCGATGCCAGCGACGAAGAGGTAGTGGCTGCCGCCAAAGCGGCCCGTGTGGACCACTTTATAAACACATTGAGTGAAGGCTATGACATGGTGATTAATGAAGAGTCGAGTAATATCTCACAGGGACAGCGCCAACTTATTACGATTGCACGGGTAATCTTGAAAAACCCCTCCCTCTTAATCCTCGATGAGGCAACCAGTTCGGTAGATACCCGCACCGAGATATTAATCCAAGAGGCAATGGACAATTTAATGGCTGGGCGCACCAGCTTCATTATAGCGCACCGTTTATCGACCATTAGGAATGCCGACATTATTTTGGTAATGCGTGACGGAGATATTGTAGAGCAGGGGACGCACAACGAACTCCTTGCGCGCCAAGGGTTCTACAGCGACCTCTACCAAGCTCAATTCGAAAAAGTTGAAGCTTTAGCCTAATTCACGGTAAAATGGGGCAATATCATTAGGAGGTTCTCTTTTTGGTAGTCGCTTTGGACGTTGGTTCAACTACAATCAAATGCGTTGTCCTCAATGAAAACGAGGAGATTGTCTTCTCACACTACCGGCGTCACCTCTCGCAAATTACCAGTCAAAGCGCAAGCCTCTTAAGGAAGATTGACGGGGAGATTTTGAAGGGAGAGCCGGCACGGCTCATGATCAGTGGCTCCGCCGGCATGGGGATGGCCGACCGCTGTTCCCTCCCCTTTATCCAGGAAGTTTATGCCACCCGCATTGCCGCCAAGAAATTAATCAAAGAGTGCGATGTAATTATTGAGTTAGGAGGGGAAGATGCCAAAATCCTCTACCTCACCCATGGCATGGAGGTGCGGATGAACGGCTCCTGTGCCGGCGGCACGGGGGCTTTTATTGACCAGATGGCCTCCCTACTTCATCTGAGTGTTGAGGAGCTCAACCAATTAGCGAATCAAGCTGAGAAAACTTATACCGTGGCTTCTAGATGTGGCGTTTTCGCCAAAAGTGATATCCAGCCCCTCCTCAACCAAGGAGCCCGTAAAAGCGATATAGCGGCCAGTATTTTACAGGCCGTGGTTAACCAAACGATTGGAGGACTCGCCCAAGGGCGGGCCATTAAAGGGAACGTCGTCTATCTCGGAGGTCCGTTGACCTTTCTCGACCAACTGAGAAAAGCCTTTGACGATACCTTGGAGATTCAAGGCTTTTGCCCTGCTAACTCCCTTTATTACGTGGCTTTGGGGGCGGCCTTCTGTGCCACTAGTGAAGTCGATTTTAGCACGGCTATTGAACACCTCGAAAATTACACCACAGAGGAGAGTGTGGCCTCAATGCCACCGCTCTTCAAGGACCAAAAGGAGTACACCGACTTCTTAGAACGCCACCAAAGGGCCACCGTAAAGAGCGTGCCCCTTAAGCGCGGTGAAAAAGAGGTCTACTTGGGCATTGATGCCGGATCAACCACCGTTAAGAGTGTCCTGATTAACTGCCAAGGGGAAATTATTGAGAGTACCTATGAGGGTAACAGTGGAAACCCTGTCCCGATTATAAAGGAGGTTTTGGCCTCTATTTACACCAAATACCCCGATATAATAATTAGGGGGAGCGCCGTCACCGGTTACGGAGAGCAGATTATCAAAGAGGCCTTTAATATCGAT
>Ga0172382_10012286_pt1 | contig 11197 bp, 7 predicted proteins | sample Leawel138RmetaG_FD_122245 | JGI IMG/M metagenome (GOLD analysis project Ga0172382, IMG submission 122245) | Leachate microbial communities from a municipal landfill in Southern Ontario, Canada - Leachate well 138R metaG | ecosystem: Engineered > Solid waste > Landfill > Unclassified | place...
TCTGAACTTCCCGCACCGCCCGTATCTCCGGTATATCCATCCCGCCGAGCAGCTCGATGATCGCCTGCACATAGGGCTCCTGACGGGTACAGCTCGGGGATGCGCGGGGATCGCTCCGTTGCCCCCGTCGCCCCATCTTTGCATGGCCGGTGGCGATATAGTGCAGGAAATCCTCCTTCGGGAGACCCCACCGGCAGTTGACCTGCAGCCGGACAAAAACCGGGTTCTTCAGGTTCGGGGTGAGCACTGCCCGCGTCCCCGGGAGCGGAACCGGGGCTCCGCCGTTTGTCCGGGCAAGGCCGATGACCCGCTGCCACAGGCGATCACAATCCTCTTCCGGGCAGATCCGGCAGAAGCGGTTTGACGGCGGCGTGCCGTCGCCGGTGTAGCGGCGGCAGAAGTTCAGATCCATGGGTGATTATTACGTCCCCACACCTGTATTTAACCTGTGCGGACGCCGGAGCCACCCCCGCTGCCTCCCTTGCTCAAATAACAACACTCATCCCTCTTCCGCCCCAAACCTCTCTTCAGGAGAGAACACCGGATGTCCCCTGCCATCCTGTACCGCCAGTTGCCCGGAGAGGGGCTCGACGCACTCATCGCAGAATTCCGGAAAACTGCCGCCCACGACCCGTTCGGCACCGTCTTCATCGTTCCGACGAGCCATCTCGCCCGAGAGGTCGTCCGCCGCCTCGAAGAAGAGGGCGCCCCGGTAGTCTCCAACATGGTCACGACCCTCTCGGGGTTCGCCCAGAAGATCTTTCTTGATTGCGCACGATCGGAGACACTGATCTCCAGAACCGAGTCCCGGCTCATCCTCGACCGCCTTCTTGCCACCGGCAGGTACCCGCTCCTCGCCGGCATCGGGGCGAGCGACGATCTCGTGACCCTCTTTGAAGTCATCCTCATGCGAAAGGTCGATTACCCGACCGCACTCGGCGACCTCGCGACCACCAGGTGCATCGAGATTGCTCACCTCTTCGATGCCTACCGCCGATTCCTCGATGAACACGACCTCGTCGACGAGAGCACGCTCCTTGCCCGCGTGGTCAGGATGCTCTCCGACACGGGATGGTTCCGGATGGTCTACATCTACGGCCTCTTCGAACCGATGCCGCGGACAGGCGGCAGCCACCATCTCCGCCCACCCCGGACGGTCTTTGTCTATGGCCTTTTCGAGCCGATGCCGCTCGAACGCGACCTGCTCCTTGCCCTGCGAGAGTCCGTCGAGGAGTTCCACTACTCGCTCCCCTTCGCCAGAAACCCGGCGATCTATAACGACGACGGGGAGTGGTTGCTCCCGGATACGGCCATCTCGGGGGACGCTCCGGGTACCCGCCGCTCACGTCTTGCCGCCCTCTTCTCCTGCTCCGAGCACGTTGACTGCGATGACTGTGTCCTCCTCGCAGAACGGCGCAACCCACTCGATGAGGTCAGGGCGATCGCGCAGGAGATCCACGATCTGGTCGCCGCCGGTGTGCGACCGAATGAGATTGCGGTCGCGTTTCCCGACTTTGCATCAATGCTGCCCTACGTGGAGGAGGTCTTCCCCGACTTCGGGATTCCCTATACTGCATCCGGCGGCCGCCCTCTCGCGGCATCACCACTCGTTCGGGCTCTGCTCGATATCGTCGCGGTTCCCGCCCGTGATTACCGGCGAGAGGACGTTATCGCTCTTGCGACCTCGCCGTACCTGCCGATCGCCCTCGGGTACGAACTCGATCTCTTCTCCCGCGAGGCCGGGATAACAGCCGGTGCGGCCGCGTGGAACGAACGGCTCACCATACTCGCCCGTGCCGTTGAAGAAGAGCGAGAACGGCCGGATACTCCGGAATCCATAAAACCCCGACTTGCAGCGAAGACGGCCTCGATTGAGTCGGCACGGGACGCCGCCAGAGCCCTCTTTGCAGATCTCTCGGCTCTCGAGGGGAAGAAGACGATCGCCGAACATACCACCGCCTATCGGTCGCTCCTCGAACGATGGCGGGTTCCGGTAATGCCGGAGGAGGGCGATCCCGATCTCCTCGAAGAGGAGGCGCGTGCGCTCGAGGAGTTCACCCGTCTCCTCGCGGCGTTCGAGCGCACCGGCCGGCTGCTGCCGGACGAAAGGATATCCCTTGCAGGGTTCTCCTCCCTGCTTGCGCAGTCTGCCGCCGGGATCTGGACCGCCCGCAGGCAAAGAGGGGGCGGCATCCAGGTACTCGGCGTCCGGGAGGTTGCGCATCTCGCCGTCCCCTATCTCTTCATCGGCAATCTCATCGAGGGGTCGATGCCGCGGCTGACCACCCGGCTTCCGCTTACAACCGATGCCGAGACCCGGCGTCTTGCAACCCGGTCGCGGGACGACATCCTCCGGGAAGAGCGGTATTACTTCACCGCCGCCCTGCTTTCCGCTCGGTCCCGGGTCTACCTGAGCTATCCGGCGGCCGAAGGATCGACGCCGCTGGTGCGTTCCGGGTTCGTGGATGCCGTTCAAGGGGCATTCGCCCCGGGGGGATGGGGAGACGGCGATCTCCCCGATTCCGGGCTTGCAGCAGCCTGGAAAGCCGGCGCCCTCCTCACCTGGGGCGGCCTTCCTGCCCGGATGCCGTCGGAACTCTCCGCCCGCGAAGCTGTCTGCCGGCTCAACATCGAGAACTACCACCGGAAAGGCGATTACAACTCCTCCTACGACGGCATGCTCCGGGATGATCCGGCGATCGTCACGGCGCTCGCCGAGCGCTTCGGCGACGGGGCGGTCGTCTCCCCGACAGCACTCGAAACCTACGCCGATTGTCCGTTCCGGTTCTACCTGGGAAGCGTTCTCGGCCTTGCGCCCCTCCCCGAAGCAGATTCCGACCTGACGGCGCAGGAACGGGGGAGCCTCGTCCACCGGATTGCTCACCGGTTCTACTCCGGCTGGAAGTGCGACGGCAACGGCCCGGTCACCGGGGCGTGTTATCCCGACGCCTTCCAGCGCCTCCTTGCAGCAGGCCGGGAGGAGGTTGACCGGTTTACACCGGGAACCCCCGCATGGGAGGCGGACAGAGAACACATCCTCGGATCGCCCGCAGCAGGGAGGGGGCTGCTTGAGCGGTTCCTCCTGCACGAGATGGAGGTTGCGCCCTCCCGTTTCGTCCCGCATGCCTTTGAGGTCTCGTTTGGCCTCCCGGTGGTGCCGGGGGAGGTCGACGCGATATCGACATCCGATACGGTCACGATCCCGCTCGGCGAAGGAACCATCCGCCTGCGGGGCAGGATCGACCGGGTTGACGTCCTGCCCGAAGGCCGGTTCATGATCACCGACTACAAGACCGGCTCATCGCATCCCCGGCTCAAGGACATCGAGGCAGGCAGGGCGCTCCAGCTCCCCCTCTACCTCCTGGCGGTCGAGACCCTGACCGGGATGGAAGGGGTTGCAGGCACCTACTATACCCTCAGGCGCGGGAAGATCCGGAACCAGCCGGTCTTCTGGGATGCCGGGTTGCAGGACTCTTTTGCCTGCTTCCCGGGGTCGAGCCGGAGCGGTATCGGGGATATCCGGGAACTGGTCAACACCACGCTCATGTGGGTGCAGCGGTATCTTTCCGGGATACGCGCCGGGCGTTTCCCGCCCCGCCTGGATGCCGGCCCCTGTCCTGCGTACTGCGGGTTCAAGACCATCTGCCGGTTCGATGCCCTGCGGCTGCTTACTATGGAGGAGGTGACAGGCGATGGAATTGACTGAACGCCAGGCGCGGGCTGCGCTTGACCACACGACGAGCAAATGCGTCACCGCAGGTGCGGGAACCGGTAAAACGCACGTTCTGGTGCAGAAATATATCAACCTGCTCGAGGGCGGGGCCAGTGTCGGCAGCATCCTCGCGCTGACCTTTACCGAGAAGGCGGCGGCGGAGATGAAAGTCCGGGTTCGCCGGGCGATCGCGGAGAAGGAGGGCGAACAGTGGGATGCGATCCGCGACGAGTTTTTGTGGGCGAAGATATCGACGTTCCACTCTTTCTGCGCCTCCGTCCTCCGGGAATTCCCCATCGAGGCTGGTGTTGGACCGACCTTCACCGTCCTCGACGAGCGGGAAGCGTTCCGGCTCCGCGAGGAGGCGATCGATGATCTCATCCACGGCACCCCACCCGCGGGGTGCCGGGACGCGGTGATCGGCGTCCTCCGGGCGGTCGGGGCATACGAACTGAAGAACTACCTCGAGGTGCTGTACTCGCGCCGCGATGCTGCGGAGATGTTCTTTGCCGCTCTTATAGAGAGCGAGGAGAGGGTGATCGACGCCTGGCAGGCGGCCGTTGAGCAGTATCGGGAAAAAGCACTCGCGACCTTCCTTGACCATGCCCGCTCCCCGATCGCGGTGCTCCGCGACCTTGCCGCCCGTTATCCGGGCGATCAGGATACCGCCGGCGCCTACCTCCGGGCGATTGAACCCTGTATCGCCGGCGAGATCGCGATCGCTGAACTTGCTGCGGTCCACAACAACTCGCAGTTCCGCCGGAACATGGGACAGAAGAAGAACTGGGGAGAAGACGATCTCGGGAACCTTCGTGCGGCTTACGGTGCTCTCGACCGGTGCCTTGCCGATCACGCGGATGCCTGCCTGCTCATTGTTGATCCATCCGACCCCTTCACCCGGGCGACGCTCGACTTCCTCCGTGATCTCGGCACGGTCTTCTCGGCCTTCCTCGATGCGATCGATGCCGGGAAACGGCGGCAAAACGCTCTTGATTTCGACGATCTGGTGAACCGCACCCGCCGCCTCTTTTACGACAGGCCGGAGATCGTCGAGGCGCACTTCCATACCCGGTTCCGGTTCATCCTGATCGACGAGTTCCAGGACACCGATCCCATCCAGATCGCCATCATTCGTGCCGTCCTCGGCGATGCCGCGACCCTCTTCGTCGTCGGCGATCCAAAACAGTCCATCTACCTCTTCAGGGAGGCCGATGTCACGCAGTTCTCGCATACCCGGGACCTGATCGAACGCGATCTCGGCGGGGAGACGATCGCGCTCGACGTCAACTTCCGGAGCGCGCCCGAGATCGTCGAGTTCACGAATACGGTCTTCTCCGCCTTGATGGCTGAGGCGGAGCAACCCTGGGAGTTCCTCTACGAACCCCTGCACCCGTTCCGAAAGGGCGATACCGGTTCGGTCGAACTCCTCCTCAGCCCGAAGAACAGGGATCGTGCCGCCGGCCACCGGGCCGAGGCTGAGATGGCGGCACGAAAGATCCGGGCTATTGTCGAGCAGGAGGAGAAACCGATCTGCCGTGGTGGGAATGTCCGGCCGGCCGGTTACGGCGATATCGCCATCCTCCTCGAACGGCGGACGAACCTCGCCTACTACGAGTGGGCGCTCGCGCGTTACGGTATCCCCTACCACGTCCACGCCGGCCCGGGGTTCTACGAGCGCCAGGAGATCTACGATCTCTACAACATCCTCCGGTTCCTGGTAAACCCCCTGGATGACGCTGCACTCTATGGTGCGTTGCGGTCGCCTTACTTTGGGCTCTCCGATGCCCGGCTCTTTCATCTCGTCCGGGCGCCGGAAGAGACCCTCTGGGAACGGCTGCAGGCCGCAGCAGAGCCGGCGGCGACGATCCTCCGGAGCTGGCTCTCTCTCTCCCGGAGGCTCTCCCCCGCCCGCCTCATCCGCCGGATCGTCGAGACCTCGGGGATCTATGTCATCCTCGGCGGAATGGCCGGTGGCGAGCAGGTTGCGGCGAACATCGAGAAACTGATCGTTATCGCGAGAAAAGCAGAGTTTTCAACACTCGTGGAATTTGTCGCGGAGCTCGGTCGCTCCATCGACAGCGGGGATCGCGAAGGGGATGCTCCCCTCGACATTGCGTCGGCCGACGCAGTCTCAGTCATGACGGTGCATGCCGCAAAAGGGCTTGAGTTCCCGGTCGTCGTCCTCCCCGACCTCGCACAGGTCCCGCGATCGGGCGGGAACACGATCATGGTCGATGAAGGGCTGCTGCTCGGCGTCTCGATACCGAACCCCGCAAACGACCACGAACGCGAAGAAACGCCCATCCTCCACCTCCTCAAAGACGAATACCGGAAGAAGGAGGAGGCGGAGCGCAAACGGCTCTTCTACGTCGCGGTCACCCGGGCAAAAGATCACCTGATCCTCTGCGGGGAGGCGCCGGATGCACCCCCGGAGAGCCTCTGCGATGCAAAGACGCGGGTGGCCTGGCTCGCACACCTCCTCGGGCTCCCGGGCGATGCCTATGCCCGGGGCGAGACCGTCCTCGGGACGCTCCGTATCCCGCTCACCCTCGATCTTGCAGCGATCCCGGCCGATGTGCAGGAGATCTCCCCGACCTGCCTGCCGGTTCCCGAACATATCCCCGCACCGGAGGATCCGGCGGGCATTCCTCTCGATGGGAGAGAGGAACGGGTTTACTCGGCGAGCGAGATCGAGGCGCACCTCCGCGGTCGGGCGGAGTCGCGGGCGCAGGGATTCGCCGCCCGGGAGGATGCTCTGACCCGCGGCCTCGTCGTCCACGAGGTCTTCCGCGGTCGCGATCCCGCCATGGTGCTGAGGGAGTATGGCATGGATGCAGACCTGGCCGGAGAATACCACGACTTCTATGCCAGGTTCCTTGCATCGCCGCTGATGCAGGGGGTTGTTCGCGATCACCGGGAAGTGCCGTTCCTGGTGCGGTTGAACGGGATCGCGTTCAAAGGTGTCATCGATCGGCTGGTGCAGCGTCTGAACGGCACCTGGATGCTCATCGATTACAAGACCGGAACGCCGGGAGACGCCGGCGACTATGCGATCCAGATGATGATCTACCGCCACGCCGCCACGCAGATCCTCGGGTATCCGGTCATCCCCTATCTCTACTTCGTCGATCTCGACCGATGGGCGGAGATCGAAGTGGATGAGGCGCGTGTCCTTGCCGGGATAAGGCGGGCGGTCCGGGGGATCGAAGAGGAAGAGCTTTGACGGCGAGAATGGTACAGGCGCTCTTCTCCTCTCTAACCCGGGTTCGTCGCACACCGCTCTATGAAACAGTCCTAGAGCAGGCAGCAAAAAAACGGGTGGACGGGCGGCTCCGGGTGGACGGGGGGAGACAGCGGACCCTCATCCCTGCGGACCGGGTTGCCGTTCAATCATAGAGGCCGATCGCCAGGTAGTCGTCATCCGAGAGCTCATCCCAGAGTTCAAGGACAACCGAGCCGTCACTCAGGATATCGCCGGGGATGATCCAATCAGAGTCGACTTCCCTGACTTCTTCAACCCCGGCCGGGGTTCTCACGAGCACGTTCACAACATCATCTCCGCCGGGCCGGCGCTTTAGGGGCGCAAAGCGATGATCTCCGGGGCGCCCCGCTCCTATCAGAGGGTCCCCCGCCACCTCGGGAGTGTCGAGAGATACCGGCCGACCATCTCCTTCGCCTTCTCAACGGGTATCCCGAGGTTTTCGGCCATCATCGGCGCGTACCGCTCGATCGCCTCCTCCCGCGTCATACCCGGTTCGACGAGTTCCCCGTCCCGATAGCAGTAGGTGCAGTACCGGGCGCTTCGTGTTCCGTCAGCCTCCGTTCCGGCATCTTCATCCCCGGCAAGGGGCATCCCGCAGCTCTCACAGAGCGCGATCTCCCGGCCTGCCCACCGCTTCAGGCACGAGAGCTGCTCTTTTGCGAACGCCTCCGCTCTGTCAAGGGGGATCGTATACATCCGCGCCATCATCTCCCCGCCCATCTTCGCCATCCCGTCGATGGTGATCCCGGGGCTCGTAAAAGCCCCATCCCGGTAGCAGAAGGTGCAATAGTCCTTTGAAGATGCGCCATCCGCCTCCGTTCCGAACTGTTCCGCCGCACTCATCGGCATCCCGCAGCTCTGGCACGTACGTATCCCGTCAGCCCTCATACGATCCTCTCCTAACGATAAAACACTGTAAATAAGCGACTGATTGGGCAGGAAATAAATGTTTCTAAAAAGCCGCCCGCCGGGGATCCATCCGGAGGCGAGAGGGTGAGCGGTCTACTCGCTCCGGGGCGGGAACCGGATCGTCATCCTACCGCCGGCGCCATGCACAAGCACCACATCGCGCTGGAGCGCCCTGGCGTAGCCCTCAAGATAGGGTTCGGCAACCCGGATATCCGCAAACGTTTCACAGACCGCTACTGCCGCTCCATCGATCGTTATTATCACGCCCCCGTCAGCGGCATCCGAAGATTCGCAGGGAATCCCCCATGTCAGGAGAAGGCCTTCCATCAGGGTCGGGGGATCAAGGCGCTCCCTGGTATGGGTAAGAAGCTCCGTTCCGTTCTCCTCGCCAAGTCGTCTGGCAATGGCTGCTATCCGCTCTGTGAGCCCGGCCGGGGCATCCATAAGGAGCCTTTGCATGAGCGATCCGGTGACATCCTGCCGCTGTAGCGACCGTGTCACCTTGATCAGCTGCCAGTCCCGGGCAAACGAGGTTCCGGTGCGCATGTCAACCTCTCATGATACCGTATGCCATCACACAAAGACCGAGGAGCACCACAACGCGGGAGAAGATCGCCGACCAGGCGACGGCAAACGCATCGGGTGTGAAGATACTCACGAGATCAGCGAATGTAATCCCTACAACAAGCGTAAACAGTCCGTAGATGAAGATGAGCAGGGTAGGCTGCCTCACGATCCGGTACGCATTGAAGATGATGCCGATGAGGAGCGCTCCTAAGAAGAGCGTCACAATCGCAAGCATCTGCTGTATGGTCTCAATTTCCATTCCGTTCATGTCTGTTCCTTGACCTTCCTCACCGAGACGATCGTCTGAATATCCCTCACTCCAGGAAGACCGGAGAGAGGGACGAGCACACTCCGTTTCAACTCGGATATGTTCTGCACCCGGACTTTGACGAAGAAATCGCCAGGCTCAAGAACTTCGTAGAGTTCGAGGATGCTCGGGAGTTCCCGCATGAACTCCTCGACCTCTGATTTTCCATCAGGGTGAACCCTGACGTTCAGGAAAGCAACCAGCGTATGTTCGAAACACTTCTGATTGATGACGATCGTGAACCGTTCGAGGATACCGGCGTTCTTTAACTTCTCAATCCGTTTAAAGACCGTCGACGGTGCGATACCCAGCATTGAACCGAGTTCTGCCATAGACATTCGCCCATCTCTCTGCAGCTCCCGAAGGATCGCCTCGTCGATCTCATCCATTCATACAGTAGTTACAGGTTTTCAGTTATAAAAATTCCGTATTTACGTTTATAATTTGAGTAGATTATTTTTCGTTTCCATCAGATAATGGAAGGGATAAAGATATTCTACCAGAGCATCGTCTGGTGATAAAAAATAAGTTTTTGAGAGGCCGTTTGAAATAAAATTCGGGTTTTTGGGGCACCATGGAATTATTGTTTTATCGGCTGTGAAAGGTTTTACCTCCGGGATTGACGATCCTGATTGGTCCGGTGTCTCCTGCAGCCTCCCGGATGGCCGTATCGATGAACATTCTTGCCGCGCGGAACCCCTCGTGCACGGGCATCCCCCGGGCGAGGCATGCCGCAAGCGCCGCCGAGAAGCAGCACCCCGATCCGTGCACCGAGTAGGGGTATCGCTCCCCGGAGAGACGCAGTTCGCCATCCCGGTCGATCAGGACATCGACCGCAGCACCGCCGGCGAGATGCCCGCCCTTCACCACCACGGCACGGGCGCCGAGGTCGAGGATCCGCCGGCCCGCCTCGACCATATCTTCGACGGTCGCGACCGGCATCCGGCTGAGCACCTCCGCCTCCGGGATGTTCGGGGTGACGATCGCCGACCGGGGGATGAGATCCTCCACGAGATCCCTGACGGCATCCTCCGCGAGCAATCGGTGGCCTGAGGTCGAGACCATCACCGGGTCGATCACGAGCGCGGCTCCCTCCGGCAGGGTCTCTGCGACCACACGGACGTTTGCGGCATTCCCGAGCATCCCGGTCTTCCACGCCCCGATGTGAAAGCCGTCGGCGACCGTCTCCATCTGCGCCCGGACCGCGTCGGCGGGGAGCATCCAGGTCCCCCGCACCTCGTGGGTGTTCTGGGCGGTCACCGCCGTAACAACCGTCAGCCCGTAGACCCCGAGCGCCGTGAACGTCTTTAAGTCGGCCTGGATGCCCGCTCCCCCACCTGAGTCGGAGCCGGCGACGGAACACGCGGCGATCAACTCTTCACACGTCATCCATCAGGTGTCGCCCGATATCCGCTTGAATCTTTGCTTCTCCCGCGCCATTCCCTTTATCTTGTTCTGCATCGACCACTCTTACAATGGATGTAGAAGAGATCAGCCGCCGGCACATCGCCGCCGGCACCCCTGACGACGAGATCGTGCGCCTTCTCTCCCGGGATATCCTCTCGATCAAGCACCACCGGATAACACCCGCCTACGCGGAAGCATTCGCCCGTGCGGTCCTCACCGAGGCGAAGAACTCGACGGGGCTCTCCGGCGACCTCTTTGCCTTCGAGCCTTCGGGCTCGACGATGGGCGAGTTCGGTGTCGGGTCGCGAGGGTCGGGCGACTTCTTCGCCCACCGCCAGCTCGCCCGGATCATCGGCCGGACGGATGCCGCGGTCGGGGTCGACGAGATGGACGACGCCGGCGCCGTCCGTGCCGGCGGGGACTACATCATCGCCACCGTCGACGGGATGCATTCGCGCCTCTCCGACTTCCCCTTCCTTGCCGGGTTCCACGTCACCCGGGCGACGCTCCGCGACGCCTACGTCATGGGGGCAAAGCCCGTTGCGCTCCTCTCCGATATCCACGTCGCCGACGACGGCGATGTGGCAAAGATATTCGACTACACGGCGGGGGTTTCCGCCGTCGGCGAGGCGATGGGCGTCCCGCTCGTCACCGGCTCGACCCTCCGGATAGGCGGGGACATGGTGCTCGGGACCCGGTTGACGGGGTGCGTCGGCGCCGTCGGCGTCGCAAACCACCTCACCGCGAGAAGAGATATCGCCCCGGGCGACGTCCTCCTCATGACCGAGGGGGCGGGCGGCGGGACGATCGCCACCGCCGCGATCTACTCCGGGTTCCCCGAGGTCGTCGAGGAGACGATCAACCTCCACTTCCTCAAAGCCTGCGAGGCGCTGCTCGCAAGCGATGTCCTGCAGGGTATCCATGCCATGACCGACGTCACGAACGGCGGGCTCCGGGGCGACGCTTTCGAGATGGCCGAGACCGCCGGCTGCCGGATCGTCATCGTCGAGGACGAGCTCCGCACCCTCGTTCA
>Ga0172382_10012287_pt1 | contig 11196 bp, 13 predicted proteins | sample Leawel138RmetaG_FD_122245 | JGI IMG/M metagenome (GOLD analysis project Ga0172382, IMG submission 122245) | Leachate microbial communities from a municipal landfill in Southern Ontario, Canada - Leachate well 138R metaG | ecosystem: Engineered > Solid waste > Landfill > Unclassified | place...
GACTATTGAAGCAATCAAAAAAAGGAGCATAAATGCAGGAGTAGTAAAATTTGACTGTCTATATACAGACGATGATATATTGTATGAAAAGGCAGGAATACCTGTGAGGAAAGGACTTTCAGGATCATTGTGCCCTGACCACTTTTTTGCGAGCAATATTGAAGAAGTTGTAAAATGGGGTAATAAGGAAGGTTTAGATTTATTAATAACTGAAAGCGCAGGACTATGCAACAGATGTTCACCTTATTTAAATGGAATTAAAGCTATTTGTGTAATAGATAATTTAAGCGGTATAAACACACCCAAGAAAATAGGACCAATGCTTAAAACTGCCGACATTATAGTAATAACAAAAGGAGATATTGTGTCTCAGGCAGAAAGAGAAGTTTTTGCATCAAGAGTTAATTCTGTAAACCCTAAGGCTGTAATTATGTCTGTTAACGGACTTACAGGTCAAGGGGCATTTGAACTGAGCACATTGATTTACGACGAAAATGCAAATATAGAAACCGTAAAGGGTAGCGAGCTTAAGTTCCCTATGCCTTCAGCAATGTGCTCATACTGCTTGGGAGAAACAAGAATAGGCGAAGAATACCAGATGGGCAATGTGAGAAAGATGTATATAGGAGAAGAAAATGATAAGCATTAAAGAATTAGAAATGAAGAAAATCAAAGACTTGGAAGCTCAATATCCTTTTGTATTATCTTTCTTTGAAAACAATAAATTAAATGTTGATGGGTTTAAAGATTCAACCTTTATTGAATATTTAAATCATTTTACCGAAGAAGAAATCGAAGAGTGGGCAATAGATGTCCCTAAAATAAGCTCGGATTTAGAGGCATATATAAGCCAAATGCTTGAGTTTTTAGGGCTGGGAAAAGATAATGTAGACTCAATAACTATATTGGCAGGAAGAGATAAGTACGGTAATAAAGAAAACTTTGAAGAACTTACCATAAATAAGAGTGAAATAGTTTCAATTGTGGGACCTACAGGCTCCGGAAAAAGCAGACTCTTGGCTGATATTGAATGGGCAGCTAACGGAGACACACCAACTGGAAGAACTATTTTAATAAACGGAGAGAAGCCTGACTACAGCATGAGATTTTCTACAAGCAATAAGCTTGTCGCCCAGCTATCCCAAAATATGAATTTTATTATGGACTTAACCGTTAAGGAATTCTTAGAGCTACATGCAAAAAGCAGAATGGTTGAAAATGAGCAGGAAGTAGTTTTAAAAATAGTCGAAGCGGCCAATGAATTAGCCGGTGAAAAATTCAATTTAAACACACCCGTAACAGGCTTGAGCGGAGGACAATCAAGAGCTTTAATGATTGCCGATACTGCAATATTAAGCACCTCTCCCATAGTCTTGATTGATGAAATCGAAAATGCAGGAATAGACAGAAAAAGAGCGCTAAATTTGTTGGTTAATGAAGAAAAGATAGTTTTTCTGGCTACCCACGACCCAAGCTTAGCTCTTATGGCCGATAAAAGAATTGTTATAAAAAACGGTGGTATTTATAAAGTTAATGAAACCGGCTCCAAGGAAAAAGAAGTTTTGAAAGAATTGGAAAAGATGGACAAAACAATTAATACAATGAGAGCAAAGCTGAGAAATGGGGAGACTATCAATTAAGGCGTCCATATACAAAACTGGTCATTCTTTTTTCTTCATTGCTTAATTCTAAAATTTGTATTAGAATATAGCATAAGCAAAAAGGGGGCAGAAGAATGACGAAATTAAAAGCAGATTTATCGCTGTTAATGGTAACACTTGGATGGGGCATTTCATATTACTTAACTGATTTAAGTTTAGAGGATATGGGACCCTTCACCTTAAATTCTAACAGATTCATAATAGCATTTACTGTTGCTTTTATACTAACTTTTCGTAAATTAAAAAATATTTCAAAAACAACCATTAAATTTAGCCTTCTTTTAGGAGGTGCATTGGTATTTGTATACATGGGTGCAACCTTTGGCACTCAATATACCACATTGTCAAATGTAGGTTTTTTATGCGGTCTTACCGTAATTTTCACTCCAATATTATCTGCATTAATTTATAAGAAACTACCAGGCAAAAAACAAACCTTTGTAATTTTAGTGAGTTTTGTGGGTATAGCACTATTAACATTAAAAGATGATTTCTCCATTAATTATGACAACTTATTGGGAGACCTTTTATGTATTATGTGTGCTTTGTTTTATGCGGGACATTTATTGATTACGGAAAAGGCTGTAACATATGAAGATGTGAATCCCTTTCATTTAGGTGTTTTGCAGCTTGGAACCACCGGTGTATTTACCTTAATACTGGCTTTTATATTTGAAACTCCTCATTTGCCTACACAGCCTAAATACTGGGGACCTGTGTTGTTTTTATCGATTATCTGCACCGGGGTGGCATTTATTGTGCAGTGTATAGCTCAGAAATATACGGAAGCATCTCATGTCGGTGTAATATTCTCTATGGAAACTGTTTTTGCCGGAATTGTAGCATTCGCGCTTGCAAACGAGGTTCTTTCTCTCCAATCTTATGTAGGTGCCGCCCTAATGGTTGCAAGTATTTTTATTATGGAGATTGATTTTTCTAAATTTAAAATATTTCATAAAAACCAAAACAATCTGCAATAATCTTATGGATAATTTAGGAATAGGATAGTAAGATTTGTCATTATATGAATAAGTTATTAATTGAATCTCATTTTTTTTTTTTTGTAAATTTTTGTGTATTTTACATTTATACTCTTAATAAATATGGCAAATATACAAATAATATAAAAAATATTTAATGAAAGGATGATATTATGCCGGTTAATAAGAATATTCATGAGCAACTGCGAAATTGGGAGCTTCAGCAAAAGCAAGAAGAACAAAAGCAACTAAGAAATAAATATGAATATATGAATGATAAATATCAGCAGATGAAAAATAATTATACTAATAATGCTCGTAAGAATGATGATGCTATATATGACAACAACAGCGATTTGGCGGACAAAAACGGTTATATGCGATATGAATTAAATAATACCTTCAAAAACAAGGACAATAAAAGAATAAATGATTAAAGTTTTAAGATGCAAATTAAAGGCAAATATTCAATACTATGAGTATTTGCCTTTATTTATGTAAAATGCTTTAAATTCCCTTGACATTAAAGAAATTATACTGTATTATTACATTGTAACTATTACAAAATAAGAATGATTACAATTAGGGTTGATATGAAAACACTAAATGAATTATCAAATGAATTAAAAAAGAATAATATACGCCTTACTCATCAAAGGTTGAAGGTATTGGAGTATTTATCCAACAGCAAAAATCATCCAACGGTAGAGCAAATTTATAATGCTCTTAAAAAGGAAGTACCTTCTTTATCTAAAACTACGATTTATAATACGTTAAAATACTTGGCAGAATTAAGTCTTATACAGGTTTTAGCAATAGATGAAAATGAAGCTCATTTTGATGCTGCTACGGAAACTCATGGCCATTTCAAGTGCAGCTCATGCGATAAAATTTATGATTTCGATATAGATATGGACTCATGCGAAACCGAAGAGCTTGATAATTTTGAAATCAATGAAAAATTAGTATATTTTAAGGGAATCTGTCCAAGATGCCTTTCTAAATAAAAATAAAATTTAAAACGGAGGAATCAAAAAATGGAAAACAAAACACTTGAAAATTTAATGGCAGCATTTGCAGGAGAATCTCAAGCTACAAGAAAATACGAAATCTATTCTGCAGTTGCACAAAAAGAAGGAAAGAACAATGCAGCAAAACTCTTTAAAGCTGCTGCTGATGCAGAAAAACTGCATTCTAAAAAGGAATTTGAATTGGCAGGCAAGGTTGGAAAAACAGCTGACAATTTGGTAGATGCAAAAGCCGGAGAAACATATGAATATAAGAGCATGTATCCTGAATTTATCAAGGTTGCTGAAGCTGAAGGAAATAACGCTGCTGTCGGCGCATTTACATTTGCAATGAAGGCTGAAGAAGTTCATGCAAAACTATATCAGGAAGCATTGGATAACTTGGACGAAACTGAAGAAGCATTCTTTTATCTATGCCCAGTTTGTGGCAACATAGAAAAATCTGTCCCGGACAAATGTTTTATATGCGGCGTGATGGGCTCAAAATTTATAAAGTATTAAAAAAATCCGAACAAAAATCCTCTCAAGAGGATTTTTTTTTGGACAATTAAGCTTTAAGAAACTCGGGCTTTAAACTTCTATTTAGAAAAACTTCAAAATAGATATTGACATTTTAATTTTTTTGTAGTATATTCTATTTAGAAATAATTCTAAATAGAAAGAGGTGAGACTGTGGGATTTGCTGAAACATTTAAAGCACTTTCTGACCCGATAAGAAGAAAAATATTGGTAATGCTAAAAGAAGGAAAAATGTCTGCCGGAGATATAGCTGAACAATTTGATATGACTGCTCCTACAATTTCATATCATTTGTCACAGCTAAAAAAGGCAGGATTGTTGTTTGAAACCAAATATAAGAATTATATTTATTATGAAATCAACGTTACGGTATTTGAAGAATTAATGTTGTGGTTAACACAGTTTGGAGGTGGTAATGATGAAATTGAAAGTTGACAAATTATTGATAATCAGCACAGTTGTTTGTTTGCTCCCTATAATTTTATCCTTGATTATGTACGATAAAATGCCTGATAGAATGCCCATCCATTGGGATATAAAAGGTAATCCAGACAACTACGGTACAAAAGCCTTTGCGACTATAGGACTTCCCTTAATGATGGCAGGGCTGAATTTAATTACCCATTTTGCATTAAACTCTGATCCTAAAAGAGCAAATTCTTCGGTTGTTTTAAAGGCTATCGGTAAATTAACCATACCTTTTCTAACTGTTACTTTGGTACCCATAACCATATTTGCCGGATTAGGATATGACTTACCCATAGAAAAAATAGTACCTGCATTTGTCGGTATACTATTTATAATAATAGGCAATTACCTGCCTAAAAGTAAACAGAATTATACAGTTGGAATAAAGCTTCCTTGGACTTTGAACAATGAAACAAACTGGAACAAAACACATCGCTTGGCAGGTTATTTATGGATAGTGGGTGGAGTAATGATGTTTGTGAACAGCTTTTTGCAAATATTCTGGATGCCTGTGTTTATTATTATAATGTCATGCTTGGTTTTTATACCTGTAATTTATTCATATATTTTATATAGAAATGGGTATTAAAAATGTCCTTATGAGATTCTTCACTGTGTTCAGAATGACATTAACGTTAGGCTATTTATAGCAATGACAATTAAAAACGGGTTATTCATACAATAACACTAACATTAGGTCATTCATAGCAATGACAATTAGAAATGAACTTATAAAAAAGTGGCTGAGCCACTTTTTTTATTTTGCTTGATACATTCCATTGCTTTCCATATACTTGAATATAGTTTCTCCATGTTGCTGCTCTTCCTTTTGGATATGGTTTAGGATACTTCTTATCTGGGGATCCCTAAATTCAAATATCGCCGTATCATATGCGCCGGATACAAACTTTTCAGTCATTAACATGTCTGTACAAAGGTCTTTGTCTGAATTGCTGTAACCGGAGCTACCTTGAGACTGGAATGATTGTCCTATGGACTTCATTTGCATCTGATTACCTGATTGTTGGCTGCCGGGTTTCTGCCCGCCATCTGGCTGCTGTTGACTTCCGGATTGTTGTTGGCCTCCGGATTGACTCATAGATGGCATCTGACCTTTTAAAAGTTGGTCAATAGTGTTGTAATGCTCCTGTTCTTTCTGAGCATTTTGCTGGAAAATATTTTTTAGTTCTTGACTTGATGCCATGCTGGCGTAGTTTGTGTACTTTTGAATACAAATTTGTTCTTGGTTTTTTTGATCTTCCAACAAAAAAGTTTCTTTAGTTGTAAAATTCATATGAACACCTCCATTTATATTATTTTCAAAATATCAAAATATATCCGTTGAAAATTTGATTAAAAAATTTTAAAAACCCCACAAAAAAATGTTGCTTAAAACCATTAAAAATGGGTATCAATATATTATAAATCAAATAGGAGGATAAAAAGGATAATATGAGGATATATGATTTTACAGTGAAGGATATGGAAAATAACGATGTTTCCCTATCAGATTATAAAGGCAAGGTATTGCTTGTTATAAACGGTGCAACCGGTTGTGGTTTCACACCCCAATATAACGGGCTTCAAAATCTTTATGACAAGTACGTTTCTGAAGGGTTTGAAATCTTGGACTTCCCAAGCAACCAGTTTCTTGAACAGGCTCCCGGTACAAATGAAGAAATAGCAAATTTCTGCATGTTAAATTTTGGAACAGAATTTAAACAATTTTCGAAAATTGAAGTTAATGGTTCCAATGAGGAGCCCTTATATAAATACTTAAAAACAACCGCTGAAGAATTCAGGAACCAAGAGAGTGTTGATTTTTACGACAAGGTTAAAAAGTATACACCCGGAATTAAAGAAAATGATATAAGATGGAATTTTACCAAATTTCTGATTGATAAGGAAGGGAATGTTGTAGCAAGATTTGCACCTAATATTACTGCTGAAGAAATAGATGAGCATGTAGCAAAATTGCTTCAAAATGAAGAAATTGAAGTTGTATGTCATCCGGATTTTTCACAGGGCTGTATTTAAGTAACCGGGCTACAGATGCAAAACTAAATGGCTTAATAAAGGCACTGATTTTTCAATCAGCGCCTTAGTTTTTTTATTCTTATTTTCTTTTAATTAGCCTTTTCCTTAGAGAAAAATTCTTTTGTAAGCTTAAATACTGTACCGCTTAGGAAGAATACACCCACTAAGTTTGGTATGGCCATCAAGCCGTTCAATGTATCTGCCAAGCTCCAAATGAATTCCAAACCGCCTATGGCACCGATTACTACGAAAACTACCCAAGCTAGTCTGTATGCCAATATAGGCTTTGTTCCTGCCAAGTATTCAAGACATCTTTCACCGTAGTAGGCCCAACCTAAAATTGTAGAAAAAGCAAATAGTACAATACCGATGGTAACGATTAATCCTCCTCCTGGGATGGCTGCATTAAACGACATTGTTGTTAAAACTGCACCTGTTTCTCCTGTTTCCCATACGCCTGTAGTAATTATAGCAAGAGCAGTAATTGAGCAAATAACTATTGTATCCATGAATACCTCAAATACTCCCCAGAGTCCCTGGCGGACAGGATGGTCGGTAGTCGCAGCTGCATGTGCTATAGGAGCACTACCTAAACCGGCTTCATTTGTAAATACACCACGGGCAATACCGAAACGAATAGCCATAGCCATTGTAGAACCTGCAAATCCTCCAATTGCTGCAGTGCCTGTAAATGCTCTACTGAATATTAAAGCAAATGCTCCCGGAATGGCACCTAAATTAGAAAATAATATAAACAAACCACCAAGAATATAAATAGCTGACATGAATGGGACTAATTTTTCAGTGATTTTACCGATTCTCTTAATACCGCCAACAATAACCAAAAAGGTTAATACAGCTAATGCAATTCCTGTGGCTAAAGGTGGTATATTGAAGCTCTCTTGAACTGCCATTGCAACCGAGTTTGCCTGAGTCATGTTTCCTATACCAAATGAAGCTAAAGCACCAAAAAATGCAAATAAAACAGCAAGCCACTTCCAGCTCTTTCCTAGGCCGTTCTCAATATAGTACATGGGACCGCCTACAAAACGACCGTCTTCAGTTTTTTCCCTGAAGTTAACAGCAAGTACAACTTCTGCAAATTTAGTAGTCATACCCACTATTGCAGCAAGCCACATCCAAAATATGGCACCGGGACCTCCAAGAGCTATTGCTGTAGCAACTCCGGCTATATTACCTGTACCAACAGTAGCCGCAAGTGCTGTGGCAACAGCCTGGAATGCCGTTACTTCACCCTCACCTTTTTGTTCTTTTGAGAACATTTTAAGAAGAGTGTTTTTTAGTATGTAACCGAGTTTAGTAATTGAGAAAAATCCTGTTTTAACTGATAGATAAAGACCTGTACCAACGATTAAAACCAATATCGGTGGTCCCCAAACAATGTTGTTTACAAAGCTGTTAATGCTCATCAGTGTTTCCAAAGTATCCCTCCATTCAATTTGTTTTAAATACTTAAACAATATATTATTAAGTATTTACAATTTAAACGTTTTTTTAATAAAAAAATAAAACGTTTTCAAGAAATATTATACGATATATGGACAATTAATTCAACAACTATTTTATTACATTTTATGATTTTTTATTAATATCTATATGACTAAAATAAAATTCAAAATGAAATGTAAGTCATATCATCTCTCAGTCTCCTTCACCAAAATATTTACTCCCTTTGGTCGGAAAAACAGGGTTCGCAGGTAAATTCACTAATTTATTTGCTCCTATAGCGTCGCATAAATTAGGAATTTTGTGCGTTTAACCTACCATCAATTTCTTTCTCCCTAACGGTCGAAGAAATTGGGTTAGGTCATAAAGGGCATCTCATTGTTCTTCTATTGTTATTTTTCCATCTTTCATTGTAATTATTCTATGTGCAATTTCATCAGCAAATGCATTATCATGTGTGACTATAATTATTGCTATGCCTTCGGAAGACAGATACTTGATTATTTTTGATATTTGACCTCTTGTTTGGTCATCTAAGGCAGATGTAGGTTCATCAAAGCATAATACAGAAGGGTTTAACATGCATGCTCGTGCTATTGCAACGCGCTGCTGCTGACCACCTGACAGCTGAAAGGGGTAGCTGTCTTCCTTTCCTTCCAATTCAAGGCTTTTTAAAAATTCTTCAGCTCTACTTTTAATATTTTCACGAGTATCGTTTTTTAAGAAGAGCGGTGCTTCCATCAAGTTTTCCATTATATTCATATGAGGAAATAAATTAAAATTTTGAAATACAAGCCCGATTTCCTGGCGTATTGCCTGCAGCTCATTTTTTTGGGCATATTTGATATTGTTGTTATCTTCCTTGCACAAATACATATTATTAATTTTAATTGAACCTTTGTCTGCAGTTTCCAGCGATGTGAGGCATCTTAAAAGGGTTGTTTTGCCTTCTCCGGATTTACCTCTGATGCATACTATTTCACCGATATTTACAGAAAAGGAGATATCATGAAATACTTCGTTATTGCCGAAACTCTTGCTTAAATTTTCTACTAGTAAAACCATAATTGCCTCCTATCTGTAATAATTATATTTGCTTTCAATTTTATCCAATATTTTTGTTAGGACTGCAACTATAACTAAGTAAACAATCCCTATATAAATGTATGGACTGAAAGCCGCATAAACATTCGATACAGACCTTGCAGCTTTTAATATATCGCTGGAGCCTAAAATATATACTAAGGATGTATCTTTCACCAATGTAATTACTTCATTGCCTATTGAGGGCATAACATTTTTTATAACCTGAGGAAGAATAATTTTCATAAATGTATGGATTTTGCTTAAGCCTAATACTAAGGATGCTTCATGCTGACCAACATCTATGGAATTAATTCCTCCTCTGAAAATCTCTGCGAAATAAGCAGTATAATTTAAAACAAAAGCAATGATAATAGCCTGTTCTCTGCTAAAAGGATACCCAATGTATGGCACACGATAAAATCCGAAGAATATAAACATCAGTTGCAGCAATAATGGTGTACCGCGCATTATATAGATATAAGTTCCCGTTATTTTTGAAGTTATTTTATTGTTTGACATTCTAAGCTTAGCAACCACTATGGCTAAAGGAAGGGACACAATCAGTGTAATGGCAAATACCCCCAAAGTCACCTTCAATCCTTCCAATGCCATTGGCACAAGCATTCTCAATACTTTTGTTTCCATATTATATTCCTTTAATTCTCAGCAAACCATTTTGCATAAATATCATCATAGGTTCCGTCACTTTTCATTTCGTCCATTGCATCATTTATTTTTTTCAATAGTTCTGTATCATCTTTTCTTAAGCCTATACCATATTCCTCATCACCAAAGTCTTCATCCAATACTTTGTATTTTTCCTCACCAACTTGCTTCATGTAATATCTTGCATTAACTTCATCCACCACCAATGCATCTGAACGTCCTGATTCTAAGTCGCTGAATGCTTCGTTGTTTGTAGAAAATTCAACTAAGTCCCCAAATGAAGCAGCTATCTCAGGTTCAGCATTTATTGCATCCAATGCGCTAGATTCAGCTTGAACGGTAACATTTTTACCTGCTAAATCAGCTTTTGCATTGATATCTGAGTCAGCTAATGTTACGATTATTTGGCTGTTTTCCAAGTATGGTTTAGTAAATGCCACTTTTTCCTGTCTTTCAGCAGTTATGGTGTAGCCGTTCCAAATTAAATCAATATTTCCGGCATTTAATTCTGTTTCCTTCATAGACCAGTCGATTGGCTGGAACTTCATTGTTGCACCGATTCTTTCTGCAACTTCATTTGCCAGGTCCACATCAAATCCTACCAAATCTCCTTTTTCATCTCTAAATCCCATGGGTGCAAAGGTATCATCAAGTCCCATAATTATTTCTTCTGTTTCCTGTTGTTGAGCACATCCAACAATCAATAAAGTTGTTAAAATAAATAATACTGCCAATTTAATTTTTTTTGATACATTTTTCTTCATTTTTCTTCTCCTCTAATTTTTAATATCGCAGGCTTCATCACCAATTTGTTGCGCTGCATCTGACCTACCAACGATTTCTTTTCCCTTCGGTCAAATAAATTGGGTCAAGTCTATAAAAAAAACCCTCGTCCTAGGATTCCCTAGAGGACGAGAGCAATTCACGTGGTTCCACCTCATTTTGCTGATACTTCACAGCATCAGCCTCATTAAGTACTATCATACTTTTGCCCTGTAACGGTGGCATCTCCGAATAAGACTACTTCATTTCATCCATTTGCTCAAAGGTGTGTTCAATATAGGTTTTTATGCATTTTCATCTACCATGCACTCTCTGTAAAAAACTTGTATATCTACTATTCCTTATCTCAGCATTTATCATTTTAAATACCTTAACACAATCTTTTATAAATGTAAAGAGTTATTTTTTAAGAATTATTTTCGCTGTAAAAAATATTTATTGTAAATATCAGTATATAAGGCCTGCTTGGTGACTTTTTTCTTTTTATACATGAACTTTTCA
>Ga0172382_10012288_pt1 | contig 11196 bp, 9 predicted proteins | sample Leawel138RmetaG_FD_122245 | JGI IMG/M metagenome (GOLD analysis project Ga0172382, IMG submission 122245) | Leachate microbial communities from a municipal landfill in Southern Ontario, Canada - Leachate well 138R metaG | ecosystem: Engineered > Solid waste > Landfill > Unclassified | place...
AAAAAGGCCTCAATGAAACACGGTCTTTATTGTTCCACTTCATCTTCCAATAGACTCTGTAAGTATTCAGTGTATTTTTTGTATGCTTCTTCAAAACCAAGAAGCTCATCCGGTGTGACATCTAAACCTAAGCATAACTTTATGATTTGGTCTTGATCCAGTTTTCTTCTACCAACTTCATAATGTGATACAGATTGTTGATTTACACCTAATATTTTTGCTATATCTAGTTGTGTTAAACCCTTACTAAATCTTAATTCTTTTAGTTTTAACATAAAATCACTCACTTTCTTTGACATGTAATACATTTTGTAGTATCATGTTTTTATAAAAACTACTTTACGTAGTGAGTTAATCCGGTCAGGATTGCTAAATAGGGATAAGAAACTAATAATAAGATGGTGCACAGTACAAGGATTGAACTTGTGACCCCCTGCACGTCAAGCAGGTGCTCTCCCGCTGAGCTAACTGTGCAAAATTTAAATTTTAACGTAATAGTATTGTATCATATTAAAAATCTTTAATCAATTTAAATCTATGTTTTTTATGTATGTTTTATTTACAATTTTTATAAGTAAAAAATACTAATTTATAAAAAATATAAATACTTTAGATGCATATTATAATTATTATAAATAAGACCATTTCTTTTATAAATAAGTTGACTAAATCCCTTTATAGTGGTAAATTATTACCAAAGAAAGAAGGACCGTATATGAGAAAACTATTTACTAGGTTGAATACCGAATTATTCTTTGTAGTGACTTCTGTTGTATTATTGATTACAGCAATTATATTAAACTTTACGATATTGCCAGATATAGATGGTAATGTTGCATTACCACTTGTTATCCTATATGCAATATCGTTTTTACTGGGTGGATTTTTTAAAGCCAAAGAGGGTGTTGAAGACACCATAAAAGATAAATCATTAAACGTTGAAATACTAATGATTATTGCTGCAGTTTCAGCATTTGTTATAGGTAATCCACTAGAAGCGGCATTACTGATTATGATTTTTGCAATTTCAGGGCTTTTAGAGACTTTTGCACATAATAAATCTCAAAAAGAGTTAACCTCATTATTAAAAATTTCCCCTGAACTTGCAACACTTTATAAAGATGGTGAAGAAACAGTTGTTTCCATTAATGATCTACAAATTGGTGATACTGTCATTGTTAAAGTTGGTGATGCTATACCAGTAGATGGTAAAATCACCAAAGGACAAACAGCGATTAACCAGGCAGCGATTACTGGTGAATCGATGCCCGTGAATAAACAAGAAAATGACGAAGTCTTTGCTGGTACTTATAACTTAAATTCTGCTATCTTAGTAGAAATTACAGTGTCTCCAGATCAGTTTGTCGTTAATAAGATTATTAAGTTAGTATCTGATGCTCAAGAAAACCAAGGCAAACAACAAACCCGCATTGAAAAAATAGAAAAATGGTATGTATATTTTGTATTACTGCTTGCATTAGGGTTTATGATCATACCACCACTATTAGGTGTATGGTCATGGAATCAAGCCTTCTACCGTGGTACAGTTGTCTTAGTGGTTGGTTCACCTTGTGCGTTAATGGCAAGTATCGCACCAACCATGTTATCAACCCTTTCTAATGCCGCACGAAGTCGTGTGTTAATTAAAGGCGGTAAATACTTAGAAGATTTAAGTAACATTAATGTGGTTGTCTTTGATAAGACTGGCACCATCACAGAAGGTAAACCAGCCGTAATTGAAGTATTAATTAATCCAGAACATGATAAGCAAACCGTTTTAGATGTTGTATATTCTATGGAGAAACATTCCAATCACGCACTGGCTTATGCAATAACCAGTCATTTAGAAAAAGACGCAACCTATACTTCTTATGAAGTTCAAGAAGTACCTGGTAAAGGTATGACACTAAAAATAGATGATAAGATTTATAAAATTGGCCGATTCGAACATAAATCCTCAGATGCCGTAACACCAAAAATGAAGGATTGTCAAAACCAAGGACACTCCATTGTACAAATCATTTTAAATGATGAACTAATAGGCTGTATATCTTTAATTGATAAATTAAGACCAAATGTTAAACAAATGGTGAAAAAGCTTAAGCAACAAAACATCTTACCGGTACTCTTAACCGGTGATAATGAAGCAACCGCTCAAGCGATTGCTAAACAATCAGGCATTGACATCATTATTGCAGGTGCGTTACCCCATGAAAAAAGTGATCATGTTAAAGCACTACAAGCTAAATACGGAAAAGTTATGATGGTTGGAGATGGTATTAACGATGCACCAGCACTAGCAATTGCTGATATTGGAGCAGCTATGGGTAGTGGTACTGATGTATCTTTAGAAACTGCAGATATTATCTTCATGAACAACAAGTTAGAGCACATTGATAAAATATTTAGAATCTCAAAAGCAAATCAGCGTATAATTTATCAAAACGTCATTTTCTCACTTGCAGTCATCTTAATGTTATTATCATTTAATGTCTTTGGACTTGTCACCTTACCATTTGGTGTAGTTGCGCATGAAGGCTCAACCATATTGGTTATCTTAAATGGTTTAAGAATGCTATACAAAAAATAATTGTTACATAAAAATAGCGTAAACCTTAATAAGGATTACGCTTTTTTACTGATGGTTTATTGATAAAATTGAATATTATTTTTACCATTTACTTTAATCTTTCCTAAAGCATTATCCGCTTTAGCAATCAATTTATATATGTCATTACCATCTCTTGGGTATAATGCAACACCAACAGATAGTGTTAAATCAAATTTATAATTATCGATAATAATATTGGAACCTATGGTTTTAATTTTTTGTTCAATAGCTTCTTTCAACTGTGCTTCACTCTCAAAACGTCTAAATATAGTAACAAACTCGTCACCACCGTATCTAGCGGTGAACATATGGTCATCATTGATACTTAATAAAGCTTCTGAGAAGGCTTTAATGACACTATCACCAACAATATGCCCATATTGGTCATTAACTTTTTTAAACTCGTCAAAATCAGTAAATATAACCGCAAATTGATTTTCTTTATTTCTTAAATTGCTAATATACTTCTCTAATCCTAACCGGTTTGGTAAACCGGTTAAATAGTCTGTTAATGAAATCTTTTCCATTTGTTGTCGTTCTGTCTTTAAATCACTAATAGCACGGATATTAATAACAATTGATAACATAAACCCTAAGACAACAAATAATATACCACCAATAATATTAGACACTATATTATAGGTTAACGCTTGTCCTGGTAAAAACTCATAGGTTAAGTTTGAATTAATAATGATAGACCGACCAATCATCAAAACATCAAAAGCTGTTGAAAAGATATAAATTGGTGCTGCAAGCACTGATTTTATCTTGTCACTTGCATGTAATAAATTGTAAAATATTTCAATGACTAAATATGTAATAATTATTGATACTAAATTTTGCCGATAGGCAACACTTGGACCAAAAAAGAAAAATATAACGCCTAAAAGTGCACCGATACTTAAAACTATATAAGCACGCTTATAGCCCCTATTTATATCCACGAATAGATTTAAGCCTTTATATACCAATAAAGTACCCATAATAAATGTACCATTACCTAAAAAGAAAACGATCCAATCAATGTTAGATAGTGTACCTGTATACAAAATAAAGCCAAAAATATGGCAGGCTACGCCTGCGGCTAAATAATTAATTCCTTTATAAATAGATTTGATATAATGATGTGTTACTGCCAGTGAAATAGCAATCACCGAAGCAAACAACACTATCATTAAGACAAACAAGTGTTCTATAACCATTGAGTAGTACCTCTCCCGTACTAAAACAAAATTCTTATACAATTTGATAATCATTGTATCACATTAATTTTAATAATACTTTATATTTGATGTTAAATTAACTAAATCGCCTTCTTAAAACAACGACGGCGTTTATAATTACTTGGATTAAAGTCTTTCCATTGTGATTGTATCTTAACATTTGTCTCTAGTTCTGGTCCTGTTAATGCCTGTATGACACCATACTTAATACCTTGTTTAATACCATCTGCCATAATCAATGACAACACACCTGTGCCTTGATTATTGGGATCAACAGCAATAAAATAAAAATCGATGGTTTTAAAACGTTTTAAGCTACCTAACAACCTTAAGAATCCAAAAGGTAGTAGTTTACCATTAGATTTTTTATTGGCTTTAGAAAGACTTGGCATCATCAGACCAAAACCAATAACTTTTTTATGTTTGTCTAGAACAAACCATAAAAAATCCAGTTTCACTAAAAGAATCATCTGCTTAATATAGTAATCCATCACAGCTTGAGTTACAGGATAAAATCCATATAGTTCACTAAACGCTTTATTATAAACATCAAAGGCATCATATACATATTTATAGACATCCTTTTTACGTTTAATCTTTATCAGTTCATAACCAAATCTACGCTTTGTAATCTCTGCACCACGCATGACCTTTTCAGGTACTATGCTTGGCCATGGGATCACAGACTCAATCCAGTCAACATCTTTAATAAAACCTAAGTTTTCTAAGTGTTTAACATAGTAAGGTGGATTCCATATAGTTATAAACATGTTTAAATACTCAAAACCTTCAACAAGCATGCCCATACGGTCCATATCGGTAAAACCGATTGGACCGATAATATCTGTCATGCCTAATTTTCTACCCCAATTGGTTACAGCATCTATCAGTAATTTTGTTACCTCTATATCATCAATCATATCTATGCGTGTAAATCTGACAACTTTAGTGTTAAATGCTTCATTATACTTATGATTAATAATACCTGCAATACGGCCAACAACTACGTTATCTTTATAGGCTAAAAAGCGAATACTTTCACAGTATGCATGTGCAGGGTTTTTCACCTTATCAAATACATTTTGCTCATCCAAACTTAAAGCTGGTACAAATGCACCAACTTTGTTAAAAAGTTTATTCGGAAAAACAGTAAACACTTTTGCTTGTTTCTTTGTTGTAACTTCTTTAATTATCATGTACTTATCCCTGTAATATATAATTTACAAGCAAATTATATCATAAATTGATGTTTAAAGTACTTTATACTATAACTTTGAATGAGCGCGCTGTTTAGATTGTTTATGCTCATACATTCTATGATCTGATTTGATGAGTGCTTCTTCAATGCTGACATTTTCATTTGAATCATAAATAGAAACACCAACAGATACATTAAATTTATAGGGTGTGTTTTGATCAAATATAAGACACTGATCATTAAATAATTTTAAGTCAGCATCAATACTTGAATCCTTAAAATCTTTAATGATACAAACAAATTCATCGCCACCCATTCGGTAACACTGACCTCTAGTACCAAACGTTTTTTTGATAATTTGGTATGCATGCCTGATGGCTTCATCACCTACTGCATGTCCAAATTTGTCGTTGATATCTTTTAACTTATCTAAATCAAAGTAAACAAGTTGTAGTTTTATAGCATCTGTAGTACTTTTAAAATCATGTACATCTTTAAAATATGCAAAACGGTTCATTGCACCCGTTAGTTGATCGGTGTAAGCTAGCCTTTCATAGACATGACGTTCTAGGCTACCTTTATAGTTTCTTAAACTAAACTGTACATACCCAATAAACACAACTGTTAAAATTACGCCTAACCCAATAACAACAAAATCAGCGGTTTGTCTAAAATTACTTTGTGAGAAGATAATCACTTCTAAAAGTGCAAATACAGCGACCAAAGAAAATACAAAAAGTGCTCTTAAAGTAACCTTTTTTTGATATTTTTTATACTCAAGGATAAAAAATAGTAAGGTTGCTATGAGTCCACAAATCAGTAATATTATTGATACTGGTACAGTCTCAAAAAACGATGCCAGTCCGCTATAATGTAATGCGATTACACTTAAGGTGTTTATGAAAAATATGATTGCAGCAATATCATAAAACTTCTTGTAATCCGTTATTAGTGAATGCCCAATATAAAGCGCTAATGTTACAGGCGAAAGGGCTATTGCTATATAGGATAAACCACCTAAAATATTAGGATTACCAATAATCAGTTGTAGCATCCTAGACTCAGATATGAGCCAAAATGAAAAGATAATTGCACTGACGCCTAAATAAATGGTATGATAGTTTTCTTTTCTTAAAACAATACTAATCATTAATAAAGACAAGCCTATAAAAAAGGTTAACAAACCAATTGCTAAACGCATACCAAATTCTCTAAACATTGATGCTATGAGCATACCTCTATCACCAAATGAAATCTCATTTAATATACCACGCATGGATGCATATGGTGTATCAAATGTTAAACTTAAAAACTTACCTTCACTGGCTTGTGGTACTTCTATAACATGCCATGTACTGGCATATGTATTCTCCGCTTTAAAACTTGCCTCATAAAGTAAAACATCATCTAAATGTACCATTAAGTTAGCAAGCGAGGTACGAATAAGTATTTTTTGTGAACGGTTAAAATTAAATGGCAAACTCATACGAATCGTATAAGTTTCATCATTATAAATATCTAATCTTGTCGGTAGCGTTTCAAGTGGTATCTCATTGTCATCACTAATTACATGATACCAGCCCTCATTTAAATCTCTTGAATCAAGTATAGGTATTCTGTAATTATTTGTTATACCAAGTAAGCTCACGACAAAAAGGATACTTAAAAAAAACAAAAGTATAAAACCTGATATCAAGTGTTTTTTATTATTCATGAAATCTCCCTATTTTATGAATTTAAAACCCCATATAAAAACTAATTAGTATATAGTACTTTAATTATAACATAGTGCCTATTTTAAGTGATACTAAAGTTACTTACAACCATCATTGGTCATTTACAAATATTACATAAAGATAAAGGTGAACCACATATAAAGTGTGGTTCACCTTATTTATTATGAAGTTAAACAGCGATTAATAATCTTTCTTGCTGTTTATCCTACAAAGGGTAACTAAACTACATGATATCGTAAATGAATGCATCAAGTTTAACTCTAGTATCTAGCGTATCACCAAATGTATATGCACTATAGGTTGCACCTAACATGTTATATAAGAATGATTTAACCATTGTTTGACCTTGGTCTTCATCAAGTTCATTATAGTCTATATATGATCTAAATTGATTACGATCAATTGCTTGTGCATTTGCAACCAAGACCAGTGGATCTGCACTATTTGCATTATCAATATCTGTAATACCCATTGCGATAAATGCATCCACCATGTTCATGATTTCATCAACTTGTATATCTACATTTGGATTTTCTTCGCCTTGATGTGATTCTAGAGTGTCAAGGTTTGCATCTACAATGCTCTTAGATATAATTCTATTAATTAGTTTAGAATCTGCTATAACCGCTAGCTTAATTTGAGCAAGTGATGTACTACCTGCATCAATTTGATCCATTTGAAGCGTTGATACACCAAGTGCATCAAGTGCATTTGCAATTGCTCTAAATTCTGTGACTGTTATATCAATATTTGCTGAACTATTGCCAACATAGCTTGCTTCTGGAATACTTATGCCAAATGCTGTATTAAAGTCAATGGCATTAATCACCTTGCTGACCTCACGTTGCATGACATATGCATAACCGCTAACTTTGAATATATCCAGTAACATGGCTGGTGCTAATGTCGCAGGATTCATGTTTGTAATCAGAGTTTGTAGTTGTTGATTGGTATCATTACCAGATAATACTTTTAGGCTATCAATTATATGTGATATTTCATCATATGTGTAATACTCACCAATATAATTGGTTTCATAAGCAGCATCATTCACATCGCTATCTACAAAGGTTAGTAAACCCTCTGAAATATAATAACGTATAATGAGTGATTCATAATCATGAATTGTTTCTAGGGATGCAATCGTTAGATTTGCAGCACCAAGTGCTAACTGAGTACTTGCATTTCCAATTGCACCACCGCCACTAAATGCATCTAATGCATTAAGCAGTCTGATGATTTCTAAGCTTTCAATTAAACCAAAGACATCACCTAAAACATATGCAGCATCAACAATTCTAGTTGGTGTCTCCAACTCCGTCTTGGTTCACTGAAAATGCATGTCCTTGAATACTCATCAATAATATTTAGCCATCTAAGCTTCTTTTTATTTTCTAATTGATCAGTAACGAAATCATAACTCCAAACATGGTTTTTATATTCTGGTCTAAGTCTGATACAACAACCATCATTAAGCCATAATCTTTTTCGCTTAGGTTGTTTCTTTGGCACCTTTAAGCCGTTTTCTTTCCAAATGCGTTCAACACGCTTATGATTGATATCATAGCCGAATGTCTTTAACATCGCTGTGATACGTCTATATCCGTATCTACCATACTGAGTAGCGAGTTCAATCATCTTAGCTGTAACTTCATCTTCATCATCTTTAATCACATGTTGATATCTGATCGTCCTACGATTAAATCCTAACACCAGACACGCCCTACGTTCAGATACCTTGTATTTTTTACAAATGCTTTTCACAATTTCTTTTTGTTTTGTCTGGTTTAGAACTTTCCCGAGTTTACATCTTTTAAGATAGCATTTTCTAAACTTAAATCAGCAACGAGCTTTTTAAGTCTATTATTCTCAATTTCTAAATCTTTGAGTCTTTTAGCATCCGATGTGGTCATATTGGCATATTTAGATCGCCATTTATAATAAGTAGCTTCACCTATACCGATTTGACGCACAGCTTCTGATACACTCATACCTTTTGAGATATGGATTTCCATCTCTCTTAGTTTCATAATGATTTGTTCTGGTGTAAATCTTGATCCCTTCATAGCATCGTACCCCTTTATTGGTTTAATTTTATCATTAAACTCTATTTAATGTTGGATACATTTTTGGGCGGCACTCCAAATTAAATTTATACGACAAAATAAAAACACACAACTTTTTAAAATTTTTAACAGATAACAATTTAAAAGTTGTGTGTTTTTTTTAATTGGCTTAATATATTATTGAACCATCAGCTGATATTTCTCTAAAGTTTCTACAAAGTCACTTCGGTAATAATCTGTTGAATTATTAGGATCTGATTTAATGCGTTCAATTAGTGCATCTAAACTGGCATCAACTTTATATTCAGAATTAATTAATAAAAGTCCAAACTCAACCACTGCACTTATAAAGCTCGCATCTTTACTTGGAAATTGATTCAAAACATTTAATACATCAAATTGTGTTTCTAATTCAGTTTCATCTGTTGTATCATGTGCTTTATAACGAATCATTAAACTTGCTAAATCATCTATTGCTTGTTCTTGTAGTTTTACCTCATATATGGCTGTCACTTGCAACCCTGTACCAATTTCACCTGCATCAGTCGTTTCATCATCAAATTGTTCATTTGATAGTTGTCTATTTTCATACCCAATTAAACGGTATTCTAAGACAGCATTATGATTAAATTCTATTTGAGCTTTAGCATCACGTGCAACAGTATAGAGCAAACCATCAATATTATCTACAAACGCTTTTCTAGCAGAGAGCATGTCATCAATATAGTGGTATACACCATTACCTGCCATAGCAATCCGCTCTAACTTTTCATCTTTATAGTTTCCATAACCAAACCCAAAAGCGGAAAAGTATATACCGGATTCACGTTTTTCTGAAATATATTCAACCAAGGTGTTTGTATTGGATATACCTACATTAAAGTCACCATCTGTAGCAAGTATAATGCGGTTGTTGCCGCCTTCTATAAAGTGCGTTTGTGCAACTTCATATGCCATTTCTAGACCTTTTTTACCTGCTGTTGAACCACTGGCACGTAAGATATCAATTTGACGGTTTATATAGGTTAAATCTTCTATTGTCTTACCTTCAAAAATAACCTTTTCACCAGATGAATAGGTTACTAATGAAATCTTATCTTGAGGCTTCATTTGTTCTAACAATAGTTTCATTGATGCTTTAACAAGTGGTAACTTATTGGATGCACTCATAGAACCAGATACATCAAGTAAAACAACAAGATTTGTTGGTACATCCCCTAAATCCACTTTTTTTGTTTCTAAGCCTACGAGTAATAGGTGCGTTTCTGGATTCCATGGTGTTTCAATCAGTTCTGACTTAAATCCAAATACATCACCTTCTAAAGGTTGATTATATTCATATCTAAAGAAATTGACCATTTCTTCAATTCTTACGACATTTCTATCGACAGTCTTACCACTATTTATTTGTGATCTAATAAATGAATATGCTGCAGTATTTGAACTTAATGAAATGTTTGATTTATTATTGACTGCTGTATTTACAAATGGATTTTCAACAATCATTTGATGTTCATCACTATCAATACCATCAATGAATGCCTCATCATAGTACCTATCACCAGGATATGGTGAACTACAACTTGCTAATATAAAAACAAAACCAACTATAAAAACTATAGAAAATATTTTTTTCATCTTATCCACCTTATAATACTTTTTTTGATTTTTTACTACTTGACATCATTACCGGTTGCTTTAGTTTGATTATATCACTTTAATAAATAACATGCACTAAATACTATAATTTAGTACTTATGAAGGTTGTTGATTTCTTATTAAATTATTTAAGTAATCAACAACAAGAATTGATGGTACAGCAAACGATAAAATATCTGCCTCATCATCATTTTGACCTGCATAGTTTATACCTACAATTTTAAAGTCATAATTAATTAACATACTACCACTAGATCCATTATTAATTAAAGCATCATGTCCAATGGACATAAATAAATTACTTTTTTCTTCACCATCTCTATTTGTAACCTTCACTAAAGAATACATTTTAACCGTACCATAGGTGATGACATTAACCGAAGATAATGGATTACTAATCACAATGACATCTCGACCAACTTCAATCTGACCATCTACAAGTTCTAGAACTTGTAGTTGGGTATCAGTTTTCTCAAATACGATAACAACTAAATCTAGATTATAATCTAAACTATCCGGATAGATAAATGCATGATACGAATTATTATAGTAATCCCTAACTTCAATATGTCGATTGATATATCCATCTACTTTATCAACTACATGATAATTGCTTAAAGCATAGTAATAATCTTCATTTTCATAAAAGATAACACCACTACCCGTATATACATCTTTTCTTGAAAATATTACTTCTGTATCA
>Ga0172382_10012289_pt1 | contig 11196 bp, 4 predicted proteins | sample Leawel138RmetaG_FD_122245 | JGI IMG/M metagenome (GOLD analysis project Ga0172382, IMG submission 122245) | Leachate microbial communities from a municipal landfill in Southern Ontario, Canada - Leachate well 138R metaG | ecosystem: Engineered > Solid waste > Landfill > Unclassified | place...
TGACGGTGTTGCGATTCTCTTTGTTATGCCGCACAACGTTTCAGGCCTATCGATGGGCTGAAGCGTTCCCCAGAGAGAGGAGTCGACTGTAAAAGGTTTTCGCCCTCGGGGAGTCAGGGGCTCCGGCTCGGTGCTACCGGGAAGCTCCACTTTCCCGGAGGAGATCACCTCAATTTCGCGACTTCCAGTTCTGTAAACAGTCAGGCCTTTGCAGCCCACACTGTGAGCGAGTTTGTATGCTTCGCCCACAGCTTCTCGAGTAGCGTCGTTAGGCAAGTTGATAGTCTTTGACACTGCATTGTCTATGCCGCGTTGGACCGCAGCTTGAATCCTCACATGCCACTCCCAGGGGATCTCCAGCGCCGTATGGTAGAGCTCAGCCATGTCGGAGGGAATCTCGTCGATGCCCGCCAGCGAACCGCCATTCTCGGCTATGCGCTGCATCAGCTCATCAGAGTAGATGCCGCGTTCCTTCGCGTCTGCAAGGAACAAGGAGTTGACCTGTGTCAGGGATTTGCCGCCCAGTATGTTTCTTTTCGTGAAGGCTACCCCGAACAATGGCTCGCAGCCTGACGAGGCATTCGCCACCATGCTGATCGTCCCTGTCGGCGCAACAGTAGTAACTGTGGCGTTGCGAATTGGGGGTTCTTCGCGCGCAGCGAATACGCTTTCTGCAAATGCGGGGAAGGCTCCCCGCTCCTCTGCCATCTGCTTCGACTTGGCTCGGGCTTCATATGTAATGAATCTGGCGATAAGTTCAGCGAGGACTTCTGCCTTCTCCGATGCGTAAGGCGTTGCAAGGAGAATCAAGAGGTCCGCAAGGCCCATGAAGCCCAGACCGATCTTCCTGGTTGTTCTGACCATCGTGCCGATCTCAGGAAGCGGGTATTCGCTTACGTCTATTATGGAGTCCAGGAAGTCAGCTGAGGCACGGACGACGGTGCTAAGGAGTTCCCAGTCGATATGGCACATCTCTTCCAGGACCAGCTCACGGCAGCGCTCTCCGAAGTCGCCGGCGAGCAAAGATTGACGCAGGCCTGTGCTGAGGGAGTCAGCGAGCTCGTCGTCTGTCAATGGTTCTTTGCGGTAGACTTTTTGCAGATTCACGCTGCCCAGGTTGCATGCCTCATATGGAAGCAGGGGCTGTTCGCCACAGGGATTCGTAGCGCTTATTCGCCCCAGGGACGGCGTGGGATTGCCTTCTTCAATACGGTCGAGGAATACTACGCCGGGCTCTCCGTTCTTCCACGCGTGGTCGACGATGAGGTCGAAGATATCGCGGGCCCTCCTGGTTCCAACTGCAGACTTGGTTCTGGGGTTGATGAGCTCGTAATCCGTATCAGCTTCCACTGCGGCCATGAAGGCGTCGGTAATTCCCACAGAAATATTGAAGTTTGAGAGAGCTGTGTTATCTACTTTGCATGTTATGAATGACTCAATGTCGGGATGATCTACTCGGAGTATGCCTATGTTTGCTCCCCGACGCTTCCCGCCCTGCTTTATGGTTTCAGTGGCGGCGTTGAAGACAGCCATGAACGAGACCGGGCCCGAAGCGACTCCGCCTGTTGACCTGACAACATCGCCATGAGGGCGCAGGCTGGAGAAGTCAAATCCCGTTCCCCCACCTGACTGGTGTATCAATGCGGCTCCCCGCACCGCGTCGAATATTTGCGGCAGAGAGTCCTCCACGGGCAGCACGAAGCATGCGGCATTCTGGGAATTGCCAGTGCCGGCGTTCATCCATGTCGGCGAATTGGGGGAGAAAAGATGGTTGACCAGAAGCCAGTAAAAGAGCTTTACTCGCTCAGATTCTGATTCGCGCACACCCTTGTACTGAACGCCTGCTCTTGCTGCTTCTTTTGCTACTCTAAGGCACATTTCCTCAGGGGTTTCGACAATATTCCCTTCCTTGTCTTTCAACAAGTATCGGCTTTCCATGATAGTTAGCGCTTCGGGGGTAAGAGGCATTTTGCATTCAAGGACAGAGTCGGGGATGGATTTCATCAATCTTCCTCCTATTCGGAACAGATCCTTGCAGATTTGTTCCTAGGATCGAACTCAACTTTCAACACCAGCAAACAGATTCCTGCATCCGAATTTGCACGGACAACATCGGAATTATGACGGCCCAGCTCGCCGAGATATGGTCGGTGAGAGTGTGTTTGCCAGTGAAGCCGTCAGTATGTATCAATATGATAACCCATAAGACGCACACATAGTGTGCTAAAGAGGCAAGCAAAAAAAGAGATGACACATGGAAGCGGATTGAAGTTTGCTGGGTTTGCTAAGCGTTCAGCGCACAAACGGGGCCGCCTGCGGGCGACCCCGTTCTGTCAATATCAGGCCAGGTCCTCTCGGAGCCCAGACTCTGGAGCGCTTCGCTGGTTCAGTAGTTGTACCTTACCGTGTAGGTTATTGAGACTGATCCATTGGCAGGTATCTTAGTGGGGAACTCAATAGTTGAACCATCCAGCTTGTTCCACTTAGCGGTGGCGCTGACGATCTCCCACTCCGCCCAAGCCGACAGGTGTTCGAGGATGGTTACTTCCACAGGCTCTTCCTTGTGGTTGCGAACCTCGATCTTGAATGTCTGTTCATTTACTCTGTCAGAAAGCCGCCTGGTCCCCATCACAGAGCGTTCTCCAACCACGTCGAAAGCAGAGCCCAGCTCTATTCTGACCTTCTCATCCTTAGGTGTGTGATCGATCCTGTCTTCGCCGATGAACTCGAGGCTTCCGTCGGTGTCCATTTTGCTGACTCGCATTATCCCCTTTGGAAGGGGCATTCCGAGGTTGTTCTCTTGTTTGTTCCAGAACTCCAGCATGGTGGTTACCTTCGTCCCCTGCCTGGCGCCGTCATACACGAGCAGTTTCTTTGCCGGGATAGAATCTGCGGTAAGCAGCTCTATCTGCTTGATCTGGCTTTCTTTCAGTGTCGTCGGGAACTGGAGCGTGTAGAGATGGTACTCAAAGAATGACTTCTCTTCGAATGAGGGCCCACTCCCCAATTCCAAGACTTTCGATGTTGCCCTCACTGCGTCGTACATCTCTTCTCGCACTTGATGCACGTCTCCGGCTACAAGCTTGAGTTTCGCGTCCCGGAATGTGGCCCCCGACTCGTTGGTTACTGTGACCCAACCACGAAGGTCCAGAGAATCGTCGTTCGGGCCGATTGTTGCCACATAGTCGGCTGCCCACGAAAGCCCGCCAGTAAGGTATGTCACCAGGCAGTCATGCTTACTCTCGCCGGAGCTGTTCGCAATGAGCCAGGCCAGGGTGGGCTTGGTAATGAGACCCTCAGGAAGGCTGGGGTACTCCACTGATTGAACATCGCTCAGCTGGACAGTGAAGACTTGCCCCGTGCCGTTCGGCCCTTCCGACATGATGATGTTGGAAGGCGACGAACCTTTGGCGCCGCTGAGCAGGTAGCCTGTGTAGTTGCGCCCGCCCTTCGTCGTCACGCTGATTTTCTCGCCTATGAATCTCTGCATGAGCTTGGTCTCTTCAACAAGGTCGTACTCGTAGTTCTGTTCCCTTACTCTTACGTCGGCAGGGGATGTGAGGGAGACGAAACTCACAGTAGCCGGGTTTATCCTCGCTGATATGTCAGGAAACAGCACCCTGGAAAGGCCCTCCGGAATCTCCATGGCCCTCGTCTCTTTTACTAGTGCAAGGTCGGAATTGTATATTGTCAGTTCCATGGAGTTCTCAGCCTCCTTCTGCGCTCCAATCGCCGCCGGTCTCGAACCAATCGACGCAACCCCGATCAGCAGGGCGGCGCAAATCGCTATCCAGATGAAGTTCTGTCGTATGCGGAGCATTACAGCACCCTCCAATGCTAATTGTTATCTTGCCCTTTCTATCTCTTTCGCCTTGGTTGTCCTGCTTTCGCTGCTTCTGCCTATATGTTGACTCCCGAAAGCTCCATCAGGAGTGGATGTGTTTGGGCAGAAGCAGTGCAGCATCATGCGCTTTCACTCCAAAGAGACGACTCCGCCGCGCCGTTTGTTCCAGCGCGGCGGAGACATATGAGGGAGATCTGATGATCTCGTATCAATCGACGAGAATGAACCCCTACATGTTCAAGAACCTTGAAAGCAGAATCTCTGCCACCTCTAGCTCCGCATAGCTGCGCGCTGATTTCCAATCACGATTCATTACTGCCTCTATAAGCTCAGGCGACACGCCGATCTCCTCCGACAGCGCCATTGCAAGGCGTCGCTGAGCCAGTTCGGGGAGGGCATTCCATTCTTGGCCCAAAATGGCCTCGGCTTCTTCGTCAGTGAGCCCCATCTCTACAAGCCTTTGGGCCAGTGCAGGGCTCATGCCGTTACGGGCCTCGTCCCACTTTCCGCGGGATATGGCGTCTACCTGCTCAGGTGTGATGATGCCATCAGTAAGGGCGCTCACTTTCCTCGTTATATCTGCCCTTGTTATGGCCCCCTCTGCCATGACAAAGCGTGTGGCGCCATAGCCTGTTCCAACGGCGTAGATCGAGTCGTTCTTCCGGACGGACTCCAGTTCTGATACGACCCCGTTCCTGTAGATAACGGTCTCAGGATCTACCTGAACGACCTGTGTGTTGCCTGCAGCATTCTTTAGGCTGATAGTCTCCGCTTTCGGGCTCACCTGAATGGCCGTGCCCCGTGCAAACTCCGACTCAGCCAGGGATTTCACCATATGAGCGGTTTCGCCGCGGGTCGCCGGCCGATCGGGCTCGAATACGAGTCCGAAATGGATCGGGATAATGTCTAGCCTTCTGGCTACTTCAACATGCCTGAAGGCCCAGTGTGTGGAGTCTACATCTCTGTACGTGGGCGTCCAGGATGATGCGTCGGCAACTCCCACCTTTCCGAGCTGAGCCACGCGCGTCATGATAGTTGCCAGTTCAGCCCTGGAAACGTTTTGCGAAGGCCGGAAAGTGCCGTCTGGGTAGCCTGTTACTACCTCTGCTGTATCAAGGGCGGAGACGAACGGTTCTGCCCAATGGCCCTCCATGTCGGCGAACTTCGTGTCGACGGTGGGGGCGTATCCAAAGGTTCGGGCCACGATTTTTGCAAGCTCAGCCCTTGTTACAGGCGCTTCAGGCCTGAAGGAGCCGTCTGGATAGCCAGCGACTACTCCCATTTTCACAAGCGTATTTATTGCCCCTTCTGCCCAGTGGCCGTTTACGTCCGAAAGCTCGGCCCCCGGGGCCGAAACCGGCTTTGGGGCCGCGGCTTCGGCTGCATACCCCATGGTCGGAACTGCGGCCACGCTCAGAATAATCGCGAATGCAAGCGCAGCTGCTATGATCAGCTTCTTCGAAGCCATGTGCACTACTCCCTTCGTCGCGGATTAAGCTCCGTATGGTTTTGTTCACCACGCGCCTTCCATATCCTTCAAGAAGTTTGAGGCACATGAGGCCATGGAAGGTATTTAGGCCCCATCTGTGGAAGAATACCCGAAGATTTCGCGGGGAGGAATAATCGTTTTGGAAGACCATAGAGGACGCAAGATCCTGATCATAGACGGTCATAGCCTGGCGCACAGGGCTTACTATGCTCTTCCGGCAACGCTTACCAGGGCGGATGGCATGCCCACCAATGCGGTGCTGGGTTTTTGCAACATGGTTGCAAAGATGCTGGAAGAGGGAGATTTTGATGCAGGAGTGTGCGCTTTCGACACGCCGTCGCCTACTTTCAGACATGAGCAGTTCGAGGATTACAAGGCTACCAGAAAGCCTATGGACGATTCGCTCAAGGCGCAGATGCCCGTAGTGCGGGAGGCTGCGGAGGCTTTCGGGTTCACCCTTGCTGAACTTGACGGGTGGGAGGCAGACGATGTCATCGGCACTATCGCCCGCATGGCAGAGGAGGCAGGGGACGAGGCCATAATCGTAACAGGCGACAAGGATGCCCTTCAGCTAGTTTCCGACAATGTCAGGGTGGTTTTGACCCGAAGGGGCATATCGGAGTTTGATTATTACGGCCCGGATGAGGTCAGGGAGCGGTACGGCTTTGACCCCAAGTACGTTCCTGATTTCAAGGGACTGATGGGGGATCCGTCCGACAATCTGCCAGGTGTGCCCGGCGTCGGCGAGAAGACGGCCATGCGCCTGGTGTCGGAGATGGGAAGTGTCGAGAATGTGCTGGAGAATGTCCATTCTGTCAGGGGAGAGAGGCTGCGCAACAACTTGCTGGAATATGCTGATGTGGCGCTGGAGAGCAAACGCCTTGCTACTATAGACCGAAATGCGCCTGTCGACGTTGACATAGAGCAGTGTTGTAGCATCAAACAGGATCCTGAGAGACTGGCGGAGTTCTTGAGGGAACAGGATTTCCGCGCACTCATGAAGAGGCTAGGGCTGAGCGAGACGCGAGCGCACCAGGAAGACCTGGGCGGGCTTTTCGCGAGTATTCCGGCAGAGATCTCAGGCGGGGAGCAACGGGAGCTCTGGCAAGCTGCAGAAACGGAGATTGTGAAGACCCGGGATGCTGCCCTGGAGCTTGCGCGCCGTTTGAAGAAATCCGGCAGGTTCGGTTTTGATGTTGTCGGGATCGGGCCGCGGACGATCACGGCAAAGGTTGAAGGCATTGCCTTTGAAGCGCGGGATGTCAGCGCATATGTCCCTGTGGGCAACGGCGAAGGGAGGCTTTCTGCCGGAGCAATTACCGAGATCTTCGGCGAAGTGCTTGCCGACCCGAAGGTGGAGAAGCTCTGCCATGATCTAAAGGAGAAGATCATCCTTCTCAGATCCCTCGGGTGTGAGCTTCGCGGAGTCACTTTCGATAGCATGATCGCGTCGTATCTTGCAGATCCAGGGGCGCGCAACGACCAGTTGTGTGATGTGGCGGAGAAATGGCTCGGAGTGGAGGCCCCGAAGGTGAGGGAGGCTATCGAATCTGGCGCGAAAAAGGCGCGGGATGAGAAATACTGCCCCGAGCTTTCCCAGATGGCCAGAATGTGCAGCGGCTGCCTGACTTTGCTTCCCGAGCTCGAGGCCACTTTGCTTGCTTCCGTATCATCCAATGGAATGGAGAAGCTCTACCGTGATGTGGAGATGCCTCTTGCGGAGGCGCTGGCCGACATGGAGATGGCCGGTGTGAAGGTGGATTCTGAGCGGCTCCGTGAGCTCTCCAGGGAGATGGATTCCAGGCTCGATCAACTGGTAGCTGAGATATATGTCCTTGCAGGAGAAGAGTTCAATGTCAACTCCACCAAGCAGCTGGGACATGTCCTCTTCGACAGGCTGGGGCTGCCGCCCAAGAAGAAGACCAAGACCGGATATTCCACAGATGCTGAAGTTCTCGAGAGCCTGGCCAATAGCCATCCAATAATCCAGAAGGTTGTCGATTACAGGGAAATCTCCAAGCTCAAGTCGACATACGTGGATGCGCTTGCACAGCTTGTAAACGCCAAGACTGGCAGGATACATACGAGCTTTAATCAGACCGTGACAGCTACTGGCCGCCTTTCAAGCGCCGATCCCAACTTGCAGAACATACCGATTCGTACTGAAGAGGGACGGAGAATAAGGGATGTGTTCATCCCCGGCCTCAAGGACTGGGTCATCATGAGCGCAGACTACTCTCAGATCGAATTGCGGGTGCTTGCCCATATTTCGCAGGATCCTGCGCTCATCGGGTCGTTTCTTGCTGATGAAGACATCCATCGCAGGACTGCAGCGGCAGTCTTCGGCGTAGATTTTGACAGGGTTACGCCCGAGATGCGCTCTCGAGCGAAGGCTGTGAATTTCGGGATTGTGTACGGCATAAGCGACTATGGACTTGCGAGGAATATCGGGGTGAGCCAGGCGGAGGCAAAGGACTTCATAGATAGGTACTTTGAGAAATACAGTGGAGTAAGAAACTACATGGACTCTATTGTCGCCCAGGCTAAGATGGACGGTTATGTGACAACGCTGATGAACCGCAGGCGCTATCTGCCTGAACTGTCGAGCCCGTCCTTTCAGGTCCGGAAGTTTGCGGAGCGGGTGGCCATGAACACGCCGATTCAGGGATCCGCGGCCGACATCATCAAGCGTGCGATGGTGGGGGTCCACAGGAGGCTGCGCGACGGCGGCTGCCGGGCGAGGCTGCTTCTCCAGGTCCATGACGAACTGGTTCTAGAAGCTCCGCGAGAAGAACTTGAAGAGATAGCAGCGATCGTAAATGAAGAGATGAGTGGCGCTATGGAACTTTCTATTCCCCTGAAAGTCGATATTGCCTGGGGAGAATCCTGGATGAAGGCCAAGTAGCGGATTGGGGGCTGCTTGCGCAGGCATAGCATGCATGGGCCATAGTCTTGCATATCGCGCATTACGGCTCAGAACACTGAGCCTCCAATGTTTGCCGGCCCTTCAAAGATCCGCGATAACTGTGCCGCGCTGGAAGAATAATTGATGGTCTATCTTCCCGATGCTTGAAGGATTTATGGAATCAGTGTAGAATAAAGCATCCGATGAGCTTAACAGCAGATTGGGCTCTGAATTCCGTAGGTTCCAGCGTGAACCATGGCGGTAAGGAAATGATAAATAAGTTTCGATCCTGAAAGCCAGAAAGGAGGTGCACCCCCGGTTGCTAGCAGGATCGAGTCTATAGCGGCCAGACCGCGCAAGGCGCGACAGAGCCGCAACACGCTAATTCAATGCCTGATGGAACGGGGATTGCGAGGAAACATGGACACTCATGACCTCCCCCTGATGGCTGCGATAAGGCGTGGTACAAAAAACCGTAAGGGGGACGCTTAATTGAAGAAGAATCTTACGATAGTAATCGCTGCCCTGATAGTGGCAGCAATGGCGATCCCGGCTTCCGCAGCGGAGCTTAAGCTTTCCGGAGCATACAGCGCCGGCTGGACGTATGACACAAGAGTGTGGACGCCTACGAATCTGGCAGAAGCCAGTAAGTTGACATTGAAGCTGGAGTTCACAGAGGGAGAGTCAATAGTCGCTTATCTTCCGCTGACAGTCAAGCCGTTTGTGGGAGAGCCAGAAGTCGCAGTGGGCAGCTGGTATTTCTCCTACGCGACTGCTCCGTTTTCGTTCTGGGTAAGCCCGAATGACCCCTGGAACGCGAAGCAGTTCAGCGCACTCGGCGATCCGCTGGGAATCGGCGCAAAGCTTGGCGGAGGCGTGGTTCTCAACGCCAAGGGCAATATCCTTGGTGCAGGCCTCAACATTTATGCTGCGGGCCTTGCAACTGGCGCAGAGGCCTATTTGGGCAGGGCGACCTATGGCCTGCCGGCAGAGTTCACACTCGGCCTCATTGGGGCATACACAGTCACCGATCCGGAAACAGACCCCGATGAGCTGATCCTTGGCGCTGACGTAGTGGGCCCAATCCCGGGCATTGGCGGCAAGATTACAGTTGCTGGTGCAACCTTCTTGACCAAGGATTTCGACACCGCTTGGGAATTTGAGGGCGTAGACACCAATGATAACTATGCATACAGGCTGGCACTTACCGACATCGCCGTTGGTCCTGTCAAGAATGCTTGGGCGAAATACACCGCCGTTGGTGGAAACTTCGTGTCGAATTATGCGATCTATAAAGATGGTAAGATACTGAATGACTACAAGGGCGCTGCTGCTGCAGAGGTCGGAGTTACTGTGGGCATCCCAGTCGGCATTCCTGTAGATCTCACCCTTGGCAATACGCTTTGGATGGGCTATCCTACGGAGCCGGAATGGAATGAGACCACAGCCAAGGTAGAGGTTGAGCCACTCAAGGATCTCAAGGCTACCGTGTCAGGAGCATACAAGGTGGATCTGGATGACACAGACGATGCTGAGGAAGGCAAAGACTATGCCGGATACAAGGTTCACGGCGACGTTTCGTATGATGCGTTTGGCCTGAATTTCAAACCTTACGTTGATTACCTGGCCAAGTCGTATGCCAAGTCTGATGACAAAGATACGGTAATCGGTATCGATATCAAGGGCAACCCGATAAGCGATGATAACGAGATTGGAGTCAATGCCAGCTACACGGTTGAGGAGCCAATAACCGACCTGTTCGGCTATGGAATCTACACAACCGACCTCAACCCCGGCTTTGTCCAGAGCGCGAAGTCGCAGGTTGCGGCCGTAGCTTCCTACACAATAAATGGCGAGGATGATCCTGAGACCGACTTCTACGGCTATGCCGGAACCGCTCTTACGATCACCGATGCACTCGGTGCCAAGCTCGGCGTGCTGAGCAAGGACAGCGAGGATGGCATTGTAGCCAGCGCGAAGTTGGACTATAAGGTCAGCGAGAGCATTAGTACCGGCCTAACCTACACCTTCCGTCAGGTAGGCGCAGATGGCTGGGAGCACTACAAGGACGAAGGCAGGAACTACGTGAAGGCCAACGTCAAGGGCACTGTTGGCGATAGCACGATAACCCTCGCCTACGGCGTTGACGGCTTGAAGGATGCTGACAAGACTGGATTCCATGTAGGTAAGCCCTGGGCATACCTCAGGAACCATCCTGGCGAAGGCATGAACTGGCAGCTTCTCACCCTCTCGGTGAATGTGCCGTTCTAAGCTAAACTAGCTAAGAGAAGGACCTCCGGAAATTCCGGGGGTCCTTTTTCACGTTCCCGCCGTATACTGACTCTGGTCCCATGGAAGCGGGGCCAGTAGTCTTTAGCCTTAGGACGGTGGGGTTTTCCATGAGATTCGCGGAGGTAATGCTGATGTCTGCGGCGATTAGCGCCGATGCTTTTGGAGCAGGCCTCGTTTATGGCCTCAGGAGGATTCTTGCTCCCTGGCAGGTTGTGTGTGTTGTGGGAGCAATGTCGGCCACTGCGGTTGGGATCTCAACGTGGCTTGGGAGCGCGGCGGGGGCCCTTATTGACGCGAAGATTGCGGCTATTCTGGGCGGCGTTGTTCTGGTGGCGGTGGGCGCTTGGCTCGTGCTAGAAGGCGTCGGCGATTGGGCGCGCGGAGGGCTTCTGGCGGGCACGCGGCCAGTCTCCCTCAGGTTGAAGCCACTGGGGCTTGTGGTCCAGATAATGCGGGATCCGGAGGTTGCAGATGTCGACCGTTCAGGCACGATTTCGTCGGGTGAAGCGTTCTTGCTCGGCATGGCGCTGGCCCTCGATAGCTTGGGTACGGGGCTTGGTGCCGGACTGGCAGGGGCCAGCTGGCTCTCTGTTGCGGTTGCAGTCGGAATTCTGACCTGTGTGTGCTTTCGGCTGGGGATTGCCGTGGGGGGCAGAACACCTGAAA
>Ga0172382_10012290_pt1 | contig 11195 bp, 7 predicted proteins | sample Leawel138RmetaG_FD_122245 | JGI IMG/M metagenome (GOLD analysis project Ga0172382, IMG submission 122245) | Leachate microbial communities from a municipal landfill in Southern Ontario, Canada - Leachate well 138R metaG | ecosystem: Engineered > Solid waste > Landfill > Unclassified | place...
CGCCAGCAAGACCGTGAGGTTGCGTTAAGGATAATCGCCGAGGCAGAGTACGGAGTCCTTTCGATGGTTGATCATCAAGGAAAGCCCTATGCACTACCCGTCTCCCACGCTGTAGTAAATGATACGATCTACATCCACGGAGCGTTAGAAGGGAAAAAGCTCGATTTAATTCCAAGCCAAAGCCGGGTAGCGTTCACCTGTGTTGGAAAGACGCACCTTCGACCTGCACTCTTTACTACCGACTATGAATCAGCGATCGCCTACGGAAGAATTGCTATCGTTTCTGATTCACAAGTGAAGCGCTCAGCCCTACAGGCAATTGCCAAAAAATACTCTGGTGAATTTCTCGTTGAAGCGGATGAGTACATTACCAGCGCATTTGATGAGGTCACGGTTATTGCCATTACCATTGAAGAGGTTACGGCAAAGGCGCGCCGCCCTTAGAACAACACAAACGGGAAAGCGTGCGCCCTCCCGTCGGGATGAAATTAATACTTTTAATCAATGCCTACTTACTACTTGAGTAGAGGTCAAAGACTCTCAGTGATTGAGTAAACTCCTCAATGCCCACCTCTTCACTGCTCTTAAAGGTAATGACCTTCTGGGCGGTGGGGCGAATATCAAAGAGGTTGTCGCTGAAGATTCCCTTAATCGAGGTGCTATCTAAAGCAACTTCGAAGGCGGGGTATTGGCAGCTGACGGTGATCGCAAAGCCACCGGGGGTTTGCTCAACGGATGTGTTGATGTGCGGGTCTTGGAGTTTTGACGCTTTTGGCTTCTCAAGCATCAGCGTGTTTTCCATGTACAGCTCATCACTTTTTAGCTTCACGTAAATAAACGTGTTGCTGCGGTCAAGCTTGCTCTTCTTATTCAAGTCAATCGTGGCGACGTGCATTGAAGAGCGTGCTGTAATCGTTAAGGGGTACTCACTCTTACCAACTTTATGTCCCTCGTAGGTAGAGTACTTCACACTGAGTTTCGCTTCGTCACTCAGAGTTCGGTTGCTATCATTCACAACAAAGATCTCAACAAGGCCATCCTCCTTCATGTAGATGATCGGGTGGATTGGCTCGTAGAAGCGCCGAGCGGCGTAGTGGAGGAGTTTCCATTTGCCGTAGTAGTCGATCGAGGACCACGAAGCGACGGGCCAAATATCATTGAGCTGCCAAAAGAGGGTACCCATCGTGTGCCCATAGAGGCTCCTCCAGTACTCAATGGCAATCTTCATCGCCCGCGCCTGCTGGACTTGGGAGAGGTAGAGGAGTTGCTCAAAGCTCGTCGGAAGGCGGTAGTAGCGGGTGAAGTTCTCGATGATGATTGAGTTTCCCCGAGGATTCTTCTGATGGTGCTCCATCACCACGCTGGTGAGGTTGTGCATATCCGCCTCAGCGTACGTTTCGACGGTTGAAAGCGAAGGGAACGATTGGAAGCCGAACTCACTGACAAACCGGGGGGTGTAGGTGTAGTAGCGCTCAAAAGGACTACCATCGTGCCACACGCTCCAGATGTGCATGTCCCCTCGTTTGTCGTTGGACCAGTTATCGGTGTACTCACCTTCACCACTTGAAGGGGAGGAGGGCCACCAGCGCCTCGATGGGTCTGTTGCTTTAATCGTCTTACCAACAACCCCTTCGTTGAGGCGGTCGTAATCGACAACGTAGCGAAGCATGTTCTTGCGTGACTCTTCATACCACGTGATTGCACCAAGGTCTTCATTGTTTCCACACCACAGGGCGATCGAGGGGTGGGCTTGGAGGCGAGTGATTTGATAGCGAATCTCCTCTTCAACATTTAGAAGGAAATCTTCCGTTGCGGGGTACATCGCACAGCTGAACATCATATCGTGCCAGATAAGGATGCCTTTCTCATCACAGAGGTCGTAGAACTGTTTATGTTCATACATCCCACCACCCCAGAGGCGAACCATATTCATATTCGCATCAACCATCGATTGAAGAAGGTACTCATAGCGGTCCTTAGTCATTCGCTTGGGGAAGGAGTCGATGGGAATCCAGTTCGCCCCTTTGGCAAAGATTCGCTCTCCGTTTACAACGAAGGTTAGCGACTTGCCTCCCTCTTCATCTTCAAGGGTTTCTACTTCAAGGCTTCTAAAGCCAACGAGACGAGTAACTCGCTCACTTCCCGCTTGGACTTCAAGGGGGTAGAGAACCGCCTTGCCTTCACCGTTGGGGTACCAGCGCTGTACATCACTCACATTGAGTGTTAATTGCACCGTGTTTGAGAGCCCTGGGCCAAAGGTGTGGGTTACAGTAGTTCTTGTATTAGCAACGGTAGCAGCAAATTCAAGGGTTTCATTGTGCTGAAGGGGAAGGTACTCAACTTCAATGAGCGCTTCAAACGCATGGGGGCCCGTCTCTGTTGTCGTGAACTTAACACTTTCGATGAAGCCTTCGGCTACGAACTCCAAGCCGATCGGTTCATAGATCCCAAAGGCTAAGACACACGGACCCCAATCCCACCCGCTGTGACACTGGGTCTTTCGAATCAAGTTCCGGTGCTTCGCATAGACGGGATAAAGGGAGTAGGGAATCGGGTAGGGCAGTGTTTCATTGACCGCGATTGCCGCAGCTTCAGCGCTTTGGAAGCGAAGGGTGATTGTATTCTCCCCGAGGGTGAGCGCATCATGGATGTCAAAGCGCCACCGTCGGAATTGGTTGTACATCGAGCCAACAGTTTGGCCATTCACCATAACGGTAATCATCGTGTCAGCCATCGTGAAGCTTACGTGGGCTCGGCCACTGTGAAGATCTTCTTCGGTGATGGTGAACGTCTTTTCTAAGAGCCAATCAGCTTGCCCAACCCACTGTATTGCAAGCTCATTCGTCCCAACAAAGGGGTCAACGATGAGCCCATGTTCTAATAAGGCGGTGTGAATATCTCCCGGCAGAGTGCAAGGAATAAAGGGGTGATCAAGGAAATAGGAACAGTGAGGGGCAATCGCATGGGAGTCTGCAGGGGCGAGTTGCCAAATTCCATTAATATCGAGTGTGTGCATCTAAACCTCCACGGCGAGTATACCATAAAAGTGAGTGATTAGCTTATCCTGACTGTGGAGATTTGACTGATTCTTCTACAATGAATGGCGTCGGACTAAGGCTGGCTCAACGAGGTGGTGAAGCGCTTCACTCCGTACCTTGGTGATGAGCTCAATAAGCGTTGTTGCTGCAAGCTCCCCAATGTTCACTGTTGATTGACTCACCGTCGTAAGTGGGACGCGGCAAAAAGAGGAAGCGCGAATATTATCGTAGCCAATTACTGCAACTTGATCAGGGATTGAAACTCCTTGCTCCACCAACTCATTTACTATTCCAATAGCCACGTTGTCGTTAGTGACAAAGAGAATCGTCTTCTTTGTCATAATCGCTTCATCTTCAATGAGCGTTGAAACAAGCGCTGCTCCATCCCTTTGGGTTTCAACGAAGCGGTAGCGCTTTACATCAAAGCGCTCCTCGAGGCCTTGGGTAAAGCCCGTGACCCGATCTTCAATACTTTGGTGGGCAAAACCCGTGATTATCAGCACTTGATCCGCTTCTTGCTCGTTCACTAACGTCGCGGCAATCTTCCCCCCTTGAAGGTCGTTACCCGTTACAAACGAAAGGGACTCTTCAAGGGGGATTTGGTTGATGATCACACAGGGGATTTGATTTGCTTGGAGGAGGTGTAGGGCCTTACCTTCATTTGTTAAGGGGGCGAGGAGGACGCCATCGACTTGACTGGAGATGAGCGATTGAACAAGACGAGTCTCTTCGCTTTCAATCCACCGAGAAGAGACAAGGAGCATCGAGTACCCTAGGGGGGAGAGGATGTTATTAATCCCTTCAGCAACTTCAATGAAGAAGAAGTTAGATAACTCATCAATAACAACCCCGATGGTTTTCGTTGGGTTGCCCGCCAAGCTTTGGGCGAGGTGGTTGGGCACGTATTGATGCTTCTCCATCACCTTTCGCACTTTCGCTTGAGTTGCTGGTTTAACCAACTCTGGGTGGGTGAGGACTCGAGAGACGGTAGCCTTCGATACCCCCGCTTCCCGGGCGATATCGCTGATCGTCTTATGCTTCATAATTAGACCTTAGGGATTTTACGATCCGGTGTCAATCTTTATGTTGACAGGAGCAACTGTAGGGCCTATCATACAAATGTAAGCGGTTTCATTATGCAGAATACAGACGTTGTACAGACATTTATTTCCTCAGGCTCCCCCGTTGCTATCGCAGTCATCGGCGACTTATGCCTTGATTTGGCGTACCAGGTTACTACCGAAGGCGGTGAGATTTCCGTTGAGACGGGCCTTCAAACGTACTCGGTCACTCAGACGAATGCGAGTCTTGGTGGTGGGTGTAACGTTGGATTGAACCTCAAAACCCTCGGTTCTGAACGGGTGGATATGTACGGGATCGTGGGGTGTGACCTCTACGGTGATGTGCTTACCTCTCTTTTAGAAAAAGAAGGCTTGAATGTTGATGGAGTTCAACGTCAAGAGAAAGGGTGGGCCACTCACGTTTACCACAAAGTCTTTGAACGTGGTGCTGAGCACCCCCGCTACGATAGTGGAAACTTCAATATTCCCAGTGATGAATCGATTCAGAACCTACTTTCTACCCTTCGTTCGAAGATTGATCACTACGATGCGATTATCATCAATGAGCAAGTCCCCCAGGGCCTTCATAACGAAGCGTTCCAAAAAGAGCTCAGTAGTCTTCTTTATGAGTTTGAAGAAAAAGTCCTCTGGATTGCTGACTGTCGAAAATTAAACAGCGTCTACCGTCACGCGATTCACAAGCTTAATGAAACTGAAGGACGGAGCCTTGATCCTGCATTTGATGAACTATCGACTGAGGACCTCACCAAGGCGCTTTATCACTACTTTAATCGACCTACCGTTGTCACTCTTGGTGAGAATGGCGCTGCTGGGTTTGATGGTACGACGTACTGCTCTGTCTTAGGGGTTCACTTCTCTCAACAAATTGACATCGTTGGGGCAGGGGATGCGTTCCTTGCCGCCTTAGTTCTTTCAATGAGCCGCGGGGCGAGTTTAGAAGAAGGCATCATTCTTGGGAACCTCAGTGGGGCACAATCATTATTGACCCTCTATGGGTGTGGCCACCCAACACCGGATGAGCTCCTTGCACTCAGTGCTCGTGCCGCGTGGCGGTATAATCCGATCAAGGCAAGTGATGAGCGTACGCGAATCTTCGATTCAAGCAAAACCATTGAGATCATCGATGAAATACCCAAACGAGCTCTCCCAAAGATTGCTATCTTCGACCACGACGGGACGATCTCAACGATGCGCGCTGGGTGGGAAGCTGTGATGGCGAAGGTGATGAAGAGTGCAATTGTAGGTTCAGAATTAGCGAATCTTACCGATGAAGAGCGAGCGGACCTTGACGACGAGATCCACCGCTTTATCGACCAGACCACCGGTATCCAAACAATCGAGCAGATGGTCTACCTTCGCGAGATGGTTGAGCGCTACGGCTTTGTTCCCGCTGATAAGATCCTAAGCGCCCAAGGGTATAAGGATGTGTACAATAAAGAGCTCCTAGCGATGATTGCTGATAAAAAAGAAGGAGTTCAACATAACACGATTGCTCCAACAGACGTGACGATGGCTGGCTCAATTGAGTTTCTCCACTACCTCCACCAAAAGGGAGTGAAGCTCTACCTCGCCAGTGGAACCGACCAAGACGATGTCATTCATGAAGCAACCTTACTTGGGTATGGGCACCTCTTTGAAGGGCGAATCTTTGGTTCAGTGGGAAAGATCGATGAAGATCCAAAAAAAGTAGTCTTAGCGAAGATGATCACATCGCTTGCTGGGCAGGAAGATGATATCATTGTCTTTGGGGATGGCCCAGTCGAAATGCGCGAGGCGCGCAGCCGGGGAGTTCTGGCAATTGGGCTGTTAAGTGATGAAAACCGCCGCAGTGGGGAAAACCTCGCGAAGCGGCAACGCCTTATCCTTGGTGGGGCGAGCGCCCTGATTTCAGACTTTACTCACATCAAGGACCTAATAACCCTCCTAGGGTGGGACGCGTCATGAATAAAATCTTTGACCGAAGTCAAATGACGTACTATCCGCTCGAGCAACGAATGAACAAGGTGTTCATCGAAGAGGCGAATATTGATCCCCAAAAAGCCTCGTTTGCCCTTAATGATGAACAAGCTCGGTGGATTGACGAACTCAGTGATGAAATTCTTCACGCAAGAAAGAACGAGCGGCCAGTCATCCTAGCCTTTGGGGCTCACACAATTAAAAATGGCCTTGGTCAGCTCTTAGGCCGTTTCGCCAGTGAAGGATACTTCACCCACCTTGCTACAAATGGGGCGGGAATCATCCACGATTGGGAGTTTGCCTACCAAGGGCGCTCCAGTGAAGACGTGAAAGCAAACGTTGCCGAAGGGAAGTTTGGCACATGGGAGGAGACGGGGCTGTACCTCAACCTCGGCCTAGCCGTTGGAGCATATGAAGGCCTCGGCTACGGTGAGGCGATCGGAAAGATGATCGCCGATGATGGGCTGATGATTCCTACTGAAGAAGAACTCAGGGCAATAGGTAGCGACCAAAATCAATCATTAGCCCGCCGAAGTAGCGCCTTAGACCTCTTGTGGGTAATCAGGAGCCTTGAGCTTAACGCGGGTTGGCTCGAAATCCTCCATCCGTATAAGCGCTACAGCGTTGAGTATCAGACGTATATCGAGTACGTTCGCTCTACGAGTCACCCGATGTTTGGTCATGATATAATATATACCCACAAGGCGAATAACGGTGCGGTGATCGGGCGTTGCGCCGAAGTCGACTTTTTACGCTTTGTTGACTCTATTGCCCACCTTGATGGGGGTGTCTACCTCTCTGTCGGCTCAGCTGTGATGAGTCCGATGATCTTTGAGAAAGCACTTTCGATGGTTCGAAACAGTGGGATACCCATTGAACATGCTTCAATTCGAGTTGCTGATTTACAGGAAGGACGTTGGGATTGGAATCAAGGCGAGCCACCTGAGAATAACCCGGCGTACTACCAACGCTTTATGAAAACCTTCAGTCGGATGGGCTTGAGGAGTCACTACCTCAGCATCGATAACCGGCCGTTATTTGTGAATCTCTTTAACGCATTGCACGCAAAAGGATGATATTCAGATGAAGAAAAAGTTAGAAGCATGGCGAAGTGAATTACTTCACCACCTAGATGCAGAGCTCCTCCCATTCTGGCTCGACCGCCTCTGGGATGAAGAACACGGTGGGTTTTTAACGCAGTGGGATAAGGATGGAAAGGATAGTGGGGTTGATGAGAAATCGATGCTCGCTCACTTCCGTTCAATCTTCGCCCTCTCTTTAGCGGCCCTCCACGGCCATGATCACGATGGGCGGTGTCAGAGCTTAGCAACTCAAGGGGTGCACTTTGCAATTGAGCACTACTGGGACTCCAAGTACGGAGGCTTCTACTGGCTCTTTGATCGAAAGAACAACGTGGTAATCGATCAGAAGATTACCTATGGGCATAGCTTTGTAATTTACGCCCTCGCCACTTACACCCTCGCCTTTGGTGATCCCATTGGCCTTGAGTACGCCGAGCGGGTCTTTGACCTTCTTCAGATCTACGTTGTGGATACGAACTACGGTGGATATTGGACGATGCTTAATCGTGATTGGTCCCTCGCCGGAACTGGTAGTGGTGGCGGTGATCGCAAGACGCTGGATATCCACATGCACTTAATGGAGGCGTTTACCGCCCTTCATCAAGCGAGTGGCAAGGAAATCCATAAGCGCAAACTCAGTGAAATTATCACCCAAATCGATGAGAAGATCCTCCACCCCGAATATAAGACTGGAATTCCGATGTTCTGGGGTGATTGGTCGATCGCTCCGCACATCAAGTTTGACATCATCTGGGGGTGGGACCGCTTTGAAGGCGAAGACGGCGAGAAAGAGCACGCCATGGATAACACTTCCTACGGGCATAACGCTGAACTTTTCTGGCTCCTTACCGAAGGACTTAAGAGTGCCCACATTCCCCTAAGTCAGTGGGAGCCAACGTTTAGAAAGATGCTCGATCACTCCGTTGCGTATGGGGTTGATGAAGAGTATGGCGGTGTGTACGTGGAAGGTTCTTTAACGAGTAGCATCGTCCACGATAAAGCGAAGGAGTTCTGGCAACAGGCGGAGTTTATGATCGGGATGCTCGATGCATACCTCCTCTACGGCGATGAGAAGTACATCAACGCCTACGAGAACGTCCATCGCTTCGTCTTTGATGTGATGATCAATCACGAAGTAGGGGAATGGCTCCCCCTCCTTGAGCGTGATGGAACGCCAATTTGGGCGCATATGAGCCACAGTTGGAAAGTGAACTACCATACGATTCGAGCAGTTGTATTAAGCATTGACCGACTTAATCGGTTGATTCAAAAACAATAGGGCCTCGTTGAGGTCAAAATTCATGAAAAAGGAGTATGTCATGAAAAAGAAAGTATTGGCAATTTTGGTAATCTTTCTGATTGCGACGGCAGTGGTCTTTGCTGCTGGTGCTAAAGAAAAGAAAGATGCCAACACGATTGAAATCTTCAGTTGGTGGACAGCCGGAGGTGAGGCAGACGGCCTTGATGCGATGTTTAAAGAGTTCAATAAGAAAAACCCTGAACTTGAAATCATCAACGCAACCGTCGCCGGTGGAGCGGGAACAAACGCGAAAGCCGTTCTTGCAACCCGCATGCAAGGTGGAAACCCCCCTGATACGTTCCAAGTCCACGCAGGCCACGAACTGATCGATACATGGGTAACCACTGGCTTCATGGAACCCATCACCTTCATCCTTCGAGATGCTGGCTTCTTGGATATGTTCCCCGCCGACGTAATCGACATCATTTCGTACCAAGGTGAAGTCTACTCAATTCCAGTGAACATTCACCGCTCCAACGTCATGTGGTATAGCCCGAAACTCTTTGCTCAATTCAACCTTGAACCACCAAAGACGATGGATGACTTCTTCCGTGTTGCTGAAGTCTTTAAGCGCAACGGAATTCCTGCTCTTGCCCTTGGGGACAATGAAAGCTGGGCTGATACCCACCTTCTTGAGAGCGTAATTCTCGCTTCCCTTGGTCCAGATCGCTACCGCGACCTCTGGAACGGAAAGATTAAGTGGAATGATCCTCAAGTTCGTCAGGCGCTCACAAACTACGCCCGGATGATGGAATACACCAACCGCGACCACGCTGCCTTAGCAAACATGGACGCTGCTGGGTACGTCGCAGAAGGGAAAGCGGCAATGAACGTCATGGGTGACTGGGCAGCTGGATACTACTACTCCCAGAACTTTAAGCAAGGCGAGGATTGGGACTGGATCCCAAGCCCGGGAACTGGCGGTGTCTTCATCATGCTTAGTGACTCCTTTGGCTTGCCGAAGAACGCTCCGAACCGTGAAAACGTCATCAAGTGGTTAGAACTCTGTGCTTCGAAGGAAGGACAAGACGCGTTTAACCCGATCAAGGGTTCAATTCCTGCCCGAATCGATGGTGATCGTTCCAAGTACGACCGCTATCTGAATGCTGCAATGGATGACTTTGCCACTGATGCAATCGTCGCTTCGGTCGCCCACGGTGCTGCAATTAGCGAGCCCTGGCTGACCCGTGTAAACGACATCATGGCAGCCTTTACCACTGACTTAGACGTGGATAAGGCAACTCGTGAGTTCCAAGCTGCTGCCGATCGGTATGCTCCATAAGGTGGAGACATAGAACCAGAGACACGAATGGTTGCAGGCTCCCTGCAACCATTCTATGATGAGAGGGCCCATGTACTGTTCAAAGAAAGACAAGCGTTTAGCAATTATTATGCTCATCCCCTTCCTTGCGGTGTTGTTCCTGTTTGTCTATGGGTTTATTTTTTGGTCAATTAGGGTTTCATTTTCAGCGTGGGATTCCATCTTACCTGATATGAGCTGGGTAGGACTGAGGAACTACCAAGAGCTCATGGGTTCCCTTCGCTTTAAGACCGACATTGTTAACACAATTTATTTCACGTTATTTTTCATGGTAATCTGTATTGTCGGAGGTTTCTTGCTCTCTTACCTTCTCTTTGTTCACCTCAAAGGCGAAGGGTTTCTCCGCACAGTCTACCTCTTCCCCCTTTCACTCTCCTTTGTCGTAACTGGGGTTTTGTGGCGTTGGATTTTTAACCCCGAGGTAGGATTAAACGCCTTACTGCGGATGATTGGCTTTAAAGCAGAGTTTGGGTGGTTTACCTCAACATACTCGATCGGCGGCTTTAACGTCGCCCTCATCGCCTTAATCATCGGCGCTTCATGGCAGTATCTTGGCTACACGATGGCGATGTTCCTCGCAGGACTTCGGGGAATCGACGATCAACTCATTGAATCTGCCCAAATTGATGGAGCAGGGGAGTGGTCAATCGTTACCAAAATTATCCTCCCAATTATTAAGCCGATTACCTTCTCGGCGATGATTGTTCTCGGACACATCTCACTAAAGATTTTCGACCTCGCCTACGCGATGACCGGCAAAGGTCCGCGCTTTGTGACTGACTTTCCTGGCCTGTATATGTTTGAAACAACGTTTAGAGGAAACCACTACGCTGAAGGAGCGGCGATCTCTATTATCATGCTCCTCCTCGTTGCCTTAGTCATCGTCCCCTACCTAGCAACCAGCATGAAGGAGGATGAGGCATGAAGCTCAGTAAAACTAACCGAACGATTAAGTACATTCTTGCGATTATCGCTGCGCTGCTTTTCCTCTTTCCCCTCTATGTGATCATCAACAATAGCCTTAAACCTTTTGCTGATGTTCGAGTCAGTGAGATGTGGGTTCTTGCAAAGCGTCCTTCAAGTGAAGGCTTTGCCAAGGCGTTTAAAGCACTGAGTCAAAACCTCATTAACTCCTTCATCCTCGTTATTCCAGTAAGTCTGCTCTCTGTTTTGTTTGGCTCAATTATTGGCTTTATTTTTGCAAAAGTACGCTTCCGCTACTCTAAGGTTCTCTTCTTCCTCATTATTTTTGGGATGTTTATTCCCTATCAATCGATTTTAATTCCGTTGGTGCGGACCCTCAATAAAGTTGGCCTCTACGGCTCCTTAAAAGGGCTAATCATCACCCATACCATCTACGGCCTCCCAATCTCATCACTGATGTTTAGAAATTACTACGCTAAGATTCCTGATGAG
>Ga0172382_10012291_pt1 | contig 11195 bp, 10 predicted proteins | sample Leawel138RmetaG_FD_122245 | JGI IMG/M metagenome (GOLD analysis project Ga0172382, IMG submission 122245) | Leachate microbial communities from a municipal landfill in Southern Ontario, Canada - Leachate well 138R metaG | ecosystem: Engineered > Solid waste > Landfill > Unclassified | place...
CCTCGGCACGGTCTGCATTGATGATGGCGCGGTAAAGGCGCTGCTTCAGGGCCGCAGCCTGCTTCCTGCCGGCATTACCGATGTGCAAGGCGAGTTCAGCCGGGGCGACGCCATCACCGTGCGCGACACGCATGGCCATGAAATTGGCCGCGGCCTCAGCGCCTATGACAGCCATGATGCCCGCATCATAAAAGGTCATTCGAGCCGCGAAATCGAGCAATTGCTTGGCTATTCCGGCCGCGCAGAAATGATCCATCGCGACGATCTTGTGCTGAAAAAGCCATGAAATAGCGTGCGTCCGGCCCCATATGAGGAAACCGGGCGGCATTGAAACCGCTTCCGCCGCCTGAAATACTCATGCGGCTCCCTCGGACCAATCGAACAAGGACAGGGTGAACCCCGTGAGTATCGTGGAACTGAATGCCGAACGAAACGATGTCGTCGCCATCATGCGCGAGATCGGCGTGAAAGCACGCAAGGCCGCAACCACTCTTGCCAATGCCTCCACCAAGCAGAAGGACGCCGCCCTTCTTGCCGCAGCCATGTGTGTGCGCGCCAATGTGGACGACATTCTCGCCGCGAACGAACTGGACGTGGCGGACGCAAAGAAGAACGGTCTCACCCCGGCCATGATCGACCGGCTGACGCTTGATGCAAAGCGCGTCGAGGCGATTGCAAAGGCAATTGAAGACATCGCCGCGCTGCCCGATCCCGTCGGATCAAAAATGACCGAATGGGATCGCCCGAACGGCCTCCATATCGAGCGCGTGCGCGTGCCCCTTGGCGTGATCGGCATCATCTATGAAAGCCGCCCCAATGTGACGGCGGATGCAGGTGCGCTTTGCCTCAAGGCGGGCAATGCCGCCGTGCTGCGTGGCGGCTCGGAAGCCTCACGCTCCAACAAGGCAATTCATGAATCGCTTGTCGAAGGCATTCTCGCCTCGAACCTGCCCGAAGCCTCGATTCAGCTTGTGCCTGTAACGGATCGCGGTGCCGTGGGTGAAATGCTGCGCGGCCTTGGCGGCAATCTCGATGTCATCGTGCCCCGTGGCGGCAAGAGCCTTGTTGCGCGTGTGCAGGACGAAGCGCGCGTACCCGTCTTCGCGCATCTCGAGGGCATCTGCCATGTCTATGTTGATGGCGAGGCCGATCTCGCCATGGCGCGCGAAGTGGTGGTGAACGCAAAGCTTCGCCGCACCGGCATTTGCGGCGCGGCGGAAACGCTGCTTGTTGATGAAGCCTGCGCCTCAACCCATCTCACGCCTCTCGTTCAGGCGCTGCTTGATGGCGGCTGCGAAGTGCGCGGCGATGAAGCTACGCAAAAGGTCGATGCCCGCGTAAGGCCTGCAACCGAAGAAGACTGGCGCACCGAATATCTCGACGCGATCATTTCCGTGCGCGTGGTGAAGGGCGTCGGCGAAGCCATCGCCCATATCGGTGAATATGGCTCGCACCACACCGACTCCATTGTGACCGCCAACGCAAAGACCGCTGAACGCTTCCTCAATGAAGTGGACAGCGCAATCGTGCTTCACAACGCCTCCACACAATTTGCGGATGGTGGCGAGTTCGGCATGGGCGCGGAAATCGGCATTGCCACGGGCAAATTCCATGCGCGCGGCCCGGTCGGCGTCGAGCAGCTCACAAGCTTCAAATATCTGGTGCGCGGCAGCGGCCAGACACGGCCTTCCTGAAGCCTCATGTCAGAGGGCATGCCAGAGGAAACGCTGAGACCGGGGTCGAAAATCGGCCTGCTTGGCGGCTCCTTCAACCCTGCCCATGAGGGCCACAGGCACATCTCGCTCATGTGCCTTGAAGCGCTTGGCCTTGATTGCGTCTGGTGGATGGTCTCGCCCGGCAATCCACTCAAACCGCAAGAAGGCATGGCCCCCTTTGACGAGCGACTGAACTCGGCGCGGGAAATGGCACGCGATCCACGCATCGTGGTCAGCGATATCGAAGCGCGGCTCGGTACACGCTACACAGCCGACACGCTGGCAGCACTTACCAAAAGGCATCCCGAGGTGCATTTCATCTGGCTGATGGGTGCCGACAACATGCTGCAACTCCCGCAATGGCGGAATTGGCGCGCCATCGCAGAAATGGTGCCGATTGCCGTCTATCCCCGCCCCGGCTACACCGAAAAAGCCCTGAACTCCCCCGCTGCAACGGAACTCGCCCAGGCAATCCTCAACCCGGACGAAGCGAAACGCCTGCCGCTTGCCGCCCCGCCCGCGCTGATTTTCCTCTCCGGCCCTGAAAACCCGCTTTCCGCGACCGAAATCCGCGAAAGATCAGGCTGGGGCACCACACCCAAACAAGATGATGCGGGCTGATCTGTCACGGGCGTGAGGGAAAGCTGTCATTGAATTCAAGTGCTTGGCCACCTATCCTTAGGAGGCAGCAGGATTTTCCTGCGGCATGGTGCAACCGACGTTTGCCAATCAAGGAGCGTATTCCTGAGCAGACAATCGACGGACCTCAAGGTCCAGACGAGATCCGGCGCGAGACAGGCCGGCTCTCTCGAAATGGCTTCCTCTCCCGAGGGCGAGGCAGCCCCCGGCCAGTCTTCATCAATGCTGGAGCTCGTGCTCGCAAGCTTGGAAGAAGACAAGGCCGAAGATGTGATCTCCATCGACCTGAAGGGAAAGACACCCATCGCCGATCACATGGTGGTCGCGAGCGGGCGGTCCACGCGCCATGTGAGCGCCGTGGCGGACCATCTGCTGCGCCGCCTGAAAGAAGCAGGCTTCGGCACCGCTCAGGTCGAAGGCATGAAACAGGCCGACTGGGTGCTGATCGATGGCGGCGATGTGGTCGTTCACATCTTCCGGCCCGAAGTGCGTGACTTTTACAAACTGGAGAAGATGTGGTCCGCCGATATTCCGGCTGATCCGCTGGCGGTCTGAGGCTATAGCTCCCTCAGACCCTGCCCGCTTCTTCCCGTCTCCGCTCAAGTGTCCGGTCTTGCCGGAGGGGGAAATATGCGTGTCCGGATATGCGCCGTGGGGCGACTGAAGCCCGGCCCGGAAAAAACTCTCATTGATGACTATCTCTCCCGCCTCGATGCCGCAGGCCGCGCCATTGGCATTTCGGCTGCGCCCGTCATCGAGGTGGAAGAAAAGAAGAAACTTGATGCATCCGCACTGATGGCGCGCGAGGCTGAGCTTCTTTCAGCCGCCGCAAAGGGCGCAACCATTGTCGCGCTGGATGAGCGAGGCAAGGTGGAAGGAAGCGACGCCTTCGCAAAACGCTTCGGCGCCTGGCGCGATAGCGGCATCGGCGACATCGCCTTCGTGATTGGCGGTGCGAACGGCCTCGACCCTGCATTGCGCGAAAAAGCCGTGCATGTCATGGCATTTGGCGCAATGACATGGCCACATATGCTTGCCCGCGTCATGCTGACCGAGCAGCTTTATCGCGCGGTAACCATACTTTCAGGCCACCCATACCACCGTGCCTGACCGGACCGGCCTCAAGTGGACACCTTGCAGCACTTGCACTAGGTTTCCGGTTCGCTCATGGCGGCGTGATTCGCACTGCCTGAACGCTCGCGGATTCTCAAGATTATCATGACTGCTATGACCGGCGCCCGACCTCTTGTCCTCGCCATGTTGGACGGATGGGGCCTTCGCGGGGAACGTGAGGGTAATGCGCTCGCCCTTGCGCGCACCCCCATCTATGACCGGATCGCGGCAACATGGCCGCGGACGCAGCTTGCCGCCTCCGGCGAGGCTGTCGGCCTGATGCCGGGCCAGCCCGGCCATATGCAAGCCTCTTATGCAACACTTGGCGCGGGCCGCCCCATTGAAGCACCAGCGACACGGATAGGCCGCGCCTTTTCAAGCGACGGGCCTGACGGCATCGCGCATCACCCGCTGCTCCGCGAACTCGTCACCCGTGTGCGCCCGCTTGGCGGCGCGGTGCATCTCATCGGCATGGTCACGCCGTCGCGCATTGCGGGCCATCAGCATTACATGGCCGTCCTTGCCGCCCTTCTCAGTCATGAAGGCGTGAAGGTTTGGGTCCATGCCATCATGGATGGCAAGGATACGGTGTCACAAAGCGGCATCGACCATCTGCATGAGTTTCTGGAAGATATCGAAGGCGCGGAAAATGCGGAGCTTGGCAGCGTCTTTGGGCGCGCCTATGGCTTTGATGAAGGCACAGAAGCTGCCGCCACTGCCACCGCCGCACGCGCGATCCTTGAGGCAGATGCTCCCTCCACGGAATATCCAACCGCCTATCTGGATGAGCGCTATCGCAAGGGGCTTGATGATGACCGCATTCCGCCTGCGGTCGCGCCGTCCTATCGCGGCATAAGGCCCGATGATGCGGTGCTCTTCGTCAACCTCCAGCCCGATCATGGCCAGCCGCTGCTCTCCGCGCTGATTGCGCCGGAAGCAGCCGGATTGAAGATCGCCGCCCCACTTCTTGCCGGTGTCTATTCCCTTGTCCGCCTTACCCAACCATTGGGTGGGGAAGTGAGCCCGCTTTTCGAGGCGGCCTCGTTCGGCTCCAGCCTTGCAGGCACGCTCGCCAATGCCGGGCTTCGTCAACTCACCCTGCTTGAAAGCGTGGTGGAAACGGGACTTGCCAATTTCGCGCGCGGCGGTACAAGCGCGCTTTTTCCCGGCGAGACGATCCTCGTCACCGACACGCCGCCCCTCGCACAGATCGAACGCAAACCCGACCTCGCCTCCGCGAGCCTCACCAATGAACTTCTCGCCGCGATCAAAAAGGGCGAGCATGATGTGATGACGGTCGCCTTCCCCAATGCGGCAATTCTCGGCCGCACAGGCAATATGAAAGCGACCATTGCCGCCATCGAAGCAATCGACAAATGCCTCGGCAAGATTGCCGCGCAAATCGACAAGCGGGGCGGTATGCTCATTCTCTGCGGAACCTATGGCAAGGCAGAGCGAATGGTTGATCCTGAAAGCGGCGCAGCCTGCCGTCGCACCACACAAGCGCCCGTCCCCTTCATCATGGTGGGGGGGCACGAAGCATCCTCCGCGCCGGGGCTTCTCTCATCGGGCACGCTGGCGGATGTCGCGCCCACCGTGCTTGAGCTGTGCGGCGTGAATGCCCCTGCCGAGATGAGCGGAAGATCGCTTCTTGCCACCACAGAGCAACCAGACTCGGTCGGTGCCTGATCGAAACCGCATAAGGGCAATCGCCCTCGCCGCTTTGCTGGGCTTCTTCACCGGTGCCCCGTCAGACGCCCGCGCGGAAACGATGGAGCCGGGCGACCTCGACACGCTTCAAAAGGAGATCGGCACGACGCGCGAGCGCCAGCAGGAACTGGAAGCGAAAGCCGCTGCTGCCCGTAGCGAAGCAGAGGAAATCCGCCGCAAGCTGATCGCCACCGCCGCAAAAGTGCAGAGCCATGAAGCGGATGTCTCGCTTTCCGAAGACAGATTGCAAGGCCTGACGGGTGCTGAAGCCGTGCTGACGGCCCAGCTTGAAAAGCGGCGGGATGAGATGGCGGATCTCCTTGCCGCCCTCTCGCGACTCGACCGGCACCCGCCACCCGCCCTTGCCGTGCGGCCGGATGATGCGCTCGCCTCCATCCGCTCCGCCCTGCTGCTCGGTGCCATCGTGCCGGAGCTACAGGAAAATGCGCGCGAATTGCGTGGCCGGCTGGAACAGCTTGCCGTGCTCCGCGCAGATATTCTCCAGGAACGTGAAACGCTGACCGCCGCCAGAAACTCGCTCGAAGCGGACCGGGCAGAACTCCAGACCCTTCTCGACCGCCAGGTTGCACTTCAGGAAAAGCTCACCAAAGAAGCACAAAGCGAGCAGGCCCGGGCCGAAGAGCTTTCCCGTCAGGCAACCGACCTTTCCGACCTGATCGCGAAACTCGAAAGCGCCGCCGCCTCCCGGCTCCCCACCGCGCGCCCTGAGCCCCGGCCCGAGCCTGAACCTGAACGTAAGCCCGAACCGTCGCGCACGCGCTCCGCGAGCGAAAGCAGTGAACGGGAAACCGCCATGCTGCGCCCGCCTGCGAGCCCGCCAGCCCTGCCCTCATCGCGCCGTTTCTCGGAGGCGAAAGGGCTCATTCGCCCGCCCGTTTCCGGCATGGTGATCCGCAGCTATGGTGCAGATGATGAAAGCGGTGCAAAAAGTCAGGGAATAACCATATCAACCCGGCCCGACGCGCAAATTGTTGCCCCATTTGACGGGAGAATCTCTTACGCGGGACCGTTCCGCCACTATGGGCAACTCTTGATAATATCGGTGGGAGAAGGCTACCATATCCTTCTCGCAGGCATGAAAAGGATCGATGGCACCGTTGGCCAGGATGTTCTTGCCGGTGAACCGATCGGCATGATGGGTGCCTCTCCTGCCCGTGATGATCTGGCTGCACGAGGAAATACGGACAAGTTGGGCGCGGGCCCGCGGCTTTACATTGAGTTCCGCAAGGAAGGCAATCCGCTCGACCCTCGCCCTTGGCTGTTGATGAGTGACGAAAAGGCACGTGGTTAAATGAAAAAGTCCGTCCTTGCTGGCTTCGCAGCCGGAACGCTTCTCTCTGTTGCCGTCATGTCGGGGCTGAACCCGACGGCGTGGAGCGGCTCGGCCTTTGCGAATGACTCCAACACCTACCGACAGCTCAACCTGTTCGGCGATGTGTTCGAGCGCGTCCGTGCCGATTATGTTGAACCGACGGATGATGCAAAACTCGTCGAGAATGCCATCAACGGCATGCTGACATCGCTCGATCCACATTCGAGCTACATGACGCCCAAAACATTCCGCGACATGCAGGTACAGACGCGCGGCGAATTTGGCGGCCTCGGCATCGAGGTCACAATGGAAAATGGCGTGGTCAAGGTGGTGACGCCGATTGACGACACGCCTGCAAGCCGCGCGGGCCTTCGCCCGAACGACTACATCACCCATATTGACGGCACGCAGATACTCGGCATGACGCTGTCCGATGCGGTGGACAAGATGCGCGGGCCGGCCAATTCCAGCATCTCGCTCACCATTGTTCGCAAGGGTGTCGATGAACCTTTCGAGGTGAAGCTCACACGCGCGATCATCACCATCAAATCGGTGCGGTATGAGCGCGAGGGCGATATCGGCTATATCCGCGTAACCTCTTTCAACGAACAGACCTCAGACCTGCTCGACGATGCCGTTGTCAACCTGACGAAGCAGATCGGCCCGGCAAAGCTGCGCGGCTTCATCATTGACCTGCGCAACAACCCCGGCGGCCTTCTCGATCAGGCCATTGCCGTCAGCGATGAATTCATGGATGGCGGCGAGATCGTCTCGACACGTGGGCGCCACGCAGATGACACGCAGCGCTACAATGCACGGCGCGGCGATGTGACGAGTGGCAAGCCTGTCATCGTTCTGCTCAATGGCGGCTCGGCAAGCGCCTCTGAAATCGTGGCCGGCGCCCTGCAAGATCACCGCCGTGCGACCATTCTCGGCACGCGCTCTTTCGGCAAGGGCTCGGTGCAGACAATCATTCCACTCGGTTCCGACGGTGCGCTGCGCCTCACCACGGCGCGCTATTACACGCCTTCCGGTCGCTCCATTCAGGCAAAAGGCATCGACCCCGATATCGTGGTCACGCAGACGCCGCCCGAAGACAAGAAGCGCCCCTCCGGCATTGGCGAAAGCTCGCTGCCCGGCCACCTCTCTGCCGATGATGGCGACGAAATGGCGGGTTCGGACAATTTCGTCCCTGCAGACAAGAAAGACGACAAGCAGCTTCTCTACGCAATCGACCTGCTGAACGGTGTAAAGCAGGATGCGGCCTTCCTTGGCGGGCGGACTTCCAGCGCAATGGCGAATTGAGCCGCGCGGCCTGCCGGAACGATTAGCGCATGGTGGCGAAAATGGCGGCGAACGGTACCGGGAAAGCACCGGCACCGAGGCAGGAACCGGGGATGACGCGCGGCCCGCGCAGTGGCCGTCTGCTTGCTGTCATCGCCGCCCTTGTCGCGCTTGGCTATGGCGGGACGCTTGCCTGGCTCGCCCTCTCCGACAGCACGGATGCGGGCGAACCCGTCATTCGCCTTGCCCTGTCCGAATCCGAGGCGCCGGAGCCTAAAGCCGAACGGCCCGTTGAAGAGACACCCGCCCCCCCAGAGGAAGCGGCACCTGCCGCCCCGTCCATTCCTGCCGTGGATGATCTGAGCGCGGAAGAACAGGCCTTGCTCGACGCGGCACGGAGCCTTGAAATGCCGCCCGAGGAGAGCATCGCAGGCGAAGTGCGGATCGTCGGCGCGGAAACCGTGGACGGTGCGGCAGAAACCGCGCAGGCCACACCCATCATGCTTGCACCGGCACCTGACCCCGCCCTTGTGGAACAATCGAAAGATGGCCCGCTGCCAAAGATCGCGGGGGATGGCCGCAAGCCTTGGCAGGTCTATGCGCGGCCCGCGCCCCCCGATACACCGACCGACCGCCGGATCGCCCTTGTGGTGAGCGGCATGGGGATCAGCGAAAGCGCGACCGCTCATGCCATCAAGGTGCTGCCACCAGAGGTGACACTGTCCTTCGCCCCATATGGCGCGCGGCTTCAGGAATGGATCGACAAGGCGCGCGAGGCTGGCCACGAAGTTCTGCTCGAACTGCCGATGGAGCCTTTCGGCTATCCGCAGAATGATCCGGGGCCGCATACGCTTCTGACAAGCGCCAGCACGTCTGAAAACCTGTCGCGCCTCAACTGGCTGATGAGCCGCTTCACCGGCTATGTCGGCGTGATGAATTATCAGGGCGCGCGCTTCACCGCCTCCGCCTCTGCACTCAAACCCGTTCTTTCATCGCTTTCGTCGCGCGGGCTTCTCTATGTCGATAATGGCGCCTCCGCGCGGAGCCTTGCACCCGCGCTTGCAAGCGATGTCGGCATGCCGACCGCGCTGGCCACGCGCATTGTGGATCCCGTTCAGAACCCGGAAGTGATTGCAACCGCACTCGACACGCTGGAAAAGGTCTCACTTGAAACAGGCAGCGCCATTGGCATCGCATCAGGCTTTCCCGTGACGGTCGATGCGCTGGCGGAATGGACAAAGTCGCTTGCGCAGGACGGCTACATGCTTGTGCCCGTGACAGCCATCGCCGGGGAATGACGACCATGACGGAAAACGAGAGAATCGCGACACCGCTATACACCGCAAGCCTGCCCTACCGCCCTTGCGTTGGCATCATGCTCATTAACCGCGAAGGGCTTGTCTGGGCAGGCAATCGCATTTCGGGCGATGGCGGCGCGCAGGAACTGACCGGCACCACGCTCACATGGCAAATGCCGCAAGGCGGCATTGATGAAGGCGAGGACGCGGCAGCGGCCGCCTTGCGCGAATTGAAAGAAGAAGCAGGCACGGACAAGGCGCGCATCATTGGCGAGACGGCAGGCTGGCTCACCTATGATCTGCCGCCGCATCTTGTCGGCATCGCCCTCAAGGGAAAATATCGCGGGCAGAAACAGAAATGGTTCGCCATGCGCTTCACGGGCGAGGATAGCGACATCGACATCGCTGCCGACGACCATCAGGAGTTCAGTGAATGGGCCTGGGTGCCGGTGAGCAAGCTTGTTGACCTCATCGTTCCTTTCAAGCGCGCTGTCTATGAGCAGCTCGTTCGGGAACTCGGACCGCTTGCGCGCCCCGGCGACTGATCAGGCGCCGGAGCGCTCCCACCGCGTCGCGATATTTTCAAGACGCTCCGCCAACGGCACAACCCGGGTGCGGAATGCGAAATCCGCATAGTCCCATCGCTCGCCCGCCCGCAATGCAAAGATGCGGTGAAGCTTTTCCTGCGTGTAATCCATCAGCACGATAAGCCGGTCGATCTTGGCGCGCGCTTCAACCGGCGCTTCATCGCGCACGGCAGCAAGCATTGCACGACGCTTTTCAAAACTCTCCGTACTCGCAGAAACGGGCGCATGCTCAGCCGTAACAGGTGCCATGACATAATGCGCCGCTTCTTCGCGCAGCGCTTCCATGTCTCCGCGGAAGGCGGCGAAAGGCCCGACAGGACCAACACGGTCGGGCGAGGAGACGGCTAACATGGCATTCAGCACATCCGCACAAAGCGCCTGCGCTTCAGCCAGTGCGGGTTGAATGTCTTCCAGGAAAAGCTGCTGGCCCGGATAACGGTTCACCGTTCCCGCGATGGCAGCAACAGCGCGCGTCTCTTTCAGCAATTCGGCAAGAATGCGCTTTGCTTCCACCAGTTCGACAAGCCGCTGCCCGTCTGTCCAGTGGCCGGAGTGATCTTCAAGCGCCGCCATTGCCGCTTGCAGACGCGCCGTTGCCTCCAGCCATTCCGTACGGAAACCCTCTCCCTGCGTGAGCAGATAGCCGCGCAGCGCCACAAGGCTTGCTTCATGCTCGGCAAGAAAACGTTGCAGGGACGCATCGACATTCTGTGCCTGAAGTGGACCAAGCACGAGGTCAACCCGCGCGGGCTGTCGTGGCGCGGCGGTCTGCCCTGCTGGCAGCAATGTCACAAGGATGACGCCCGCAACACCGGCAAGCGGAAGCATCACCCAGAACCTGCGGCTCCAGCGGCGCGGCGATGGAAAAACATCTGAGAAGAGCGGCTTCTTCCGCCGCGAAACTGTTTGCGGAATGACATCCCGCAACACCTTCTCGGAGAAGATTTGTTCACCGAGAACGCGGTCCGTCAGTGTCTTGTCATTATCGGCTTCCGGGGGAAGCCCGTAGCGGGTTCGCCAGTAATTCTCTGTATCCCGCGTCGCTGAAAACGGCATGGCATCACCTGTCTTTTGCCGTACCCCGATCAGCTCCAGGAAAACATATAGCCCAAGATCGGACTTATGGAAGCGGAATGACTGTACCGTTTTGTAACGTTTTGAAGACGGCGGCACCAAACGCCAGCTCATGCGTTTATGATAGCCTGCGGGGTACGCAAGCGGGTTTTGGTAAATCGAAACACCGCACTGGAGGGAAAATGTCCTTCTGGAGCCGCATATTGGTTGCCGTTTTGCTCTTTGCGGGCGCGATGACGCTCATCAATAGGGAAACCCGGGGTTTTACTGATGCGCTTGCCGCGAATGCCTATTCATTCGTGGTCGGCACGCCCGTGCCCCTTCCGCTTGAGCGCCCGCCCTTTCTCGCCCGCGCCGACCTTAATGACTGCCTGAGCGGTGTCGGCGATGCTGAGGGAGGCGATGTCTATGCCGCCTTTTGCGAGGATCTGGCAAACCTCAC